>Ga0209291_1001151_pt1 | contig 24142 bp, 25 predicted proteins | sample GOMGulsemesocosm_FD_184633 | JGI IMG/M metagenome (GOLD analysis project Ga0209291, IMG submission 184633) | Methane-oxidizing microbial communities from mesocosms in the Gulf of Mexico - GOM9B Gulf of Mexico (SPAdes) (version 2) | ecosystem: Environmental > Aquatic > Marine > Cold seeps...
CCTGAGTTCATGGCTTTAGTAACTAACTCTAATAACTTAGGATCACTATTAAAATTAGGAAATCCTTGTGATAGGTTAATTGCATTATGTGTATTCGCTAAACCGCTCATTACTGAAAATATAGATGGAGCTACTTTAGGAAGTTTTGATTGAAAATTTGGCATCTTGAGTTGTATCTAAATTCTGAAGTTCATAAATATACTTTAATTTTAAACAAGAAAAGCGGCACCCAATAATTTAGATGCCGCTTTTATAAAAAAAAGAATGTTACTGTTTAATAAATTTTTGTTTAAATAATTTATCCCCTTCTTGAATGTTTAAAAAATAAGTTCCAGAAGCTAGTTTAGTAACATTTATACGATTGTTTTCAATAGCATAATTATGAATCTTTTTACCGTTAAGATCAAAGATTAAAACTGAAGCGTTATTTAAATTAACATCTGGGATATTAATATAGTCAGTTGTAGGGTTTGGATAAATGAGTTTAGTATCTAGACGATAATCTGCAATATCTAAAAAGGCTCCTTCTACAATATTTAGTGTTTCATTAATATTAGGATTCATTATTTCATCAACAATTCCTGAAGGCCATTTGATAATAACTTTTATAATTGCAGTTTCTGTACCTAGTCCAAAATGGGTTGTTAAACTACTCATGTGTCTAAATCCGTTTCCGGTAATGACATCTCTAATTTGTTTTCCTAAATTAGTAGTATATACTTCTACACGAGCGCCAATACCATTACTATTACTTTGCACCCCTTGTGTGTTTATCTTTATCCAGTTGTTACCGTTATTAGTGCTATTTGTGTAGATACGATCATTACTATTATAAACATCTAAAAAACCATCATTATTTAAATCGCCAATTGCACCAACCGAAAACCCAACATTAACAACGCTAAACGTTAAATCTTGATTGTTAAGCATGATGGTATTATTAGCAGTAAAAATATCTAAGTATCCATCATTGTCAAAATCATGAGTAATGTGTTCAATGCTTGTTCCTGCAAAAACGTCTAATCCGCACCCATTAGTACTGTCAGAAAATGTTCCATCGTTATTGTTTGTCATTAACTTATGTTGACCATCAATAAAAGAACTAGCGCCAACAAAAATATCTAAATCTCCATCATTATCATAATCTCCCCAAGCAGATGACCACGTTTGAATAGGATCTCGTAACCCAGAAGTAATACTAACATCAGTAAAAGTACCATCTCCATTATTCCTGTGCATTTCATTATGCCTAGCATCAGCAGAAGCTCCACCACCATTACATTTTGAAATAAATAGGTCTACATCTCCATCATTATCATAATCAATCCAAGAAGAAGCGTAATTTCCTCCTGTAGGTGAGTCGCCTAAACCACCTTGATTATATACAAGAGTATTATCTGTTCCATTATTTAAATAGTATACATTTGGATCAACATCATGACATACAAAAGCATCTAAGTGTCCATCATTATTGATGTCAACAAAATTAGAACGTTGTGAAAAAATATACTCTGGGTTAGAAGTTACTGTATAAGCTGTTCCTGTAGCATTGGATGCTATAAAAGAAGCGCCGCTTCCACCACCGTAAAGTAGATCATTAAAACCGTCCTTATTAAAATCTCCTGCTGCAATACTCCATGAAGGATCGTCATCAGAAGTTGTAGTAGCAATATTTGCTTCTATAAACGTACCATTTGCTTGTTGGTAATGAATATTTAAATTATTAGCATCTACGGTAACGATATCGTCTAAATAATCACCATTCATATCAACAACACAGTTTTTGTATTGTCCTGATGATCCTAAGTTTTGTGATGTAAAAGTAATAGGGTTATTAGCTGTTGTTGCTTCGGTGAGTTGAAAATCAAAATTATTAGCATTAGCCCCCCAGAAATTGTCAAAAATAATATAGTAAGTAGTACCTGATGTTGCATTGAATGTATAGGTTGATAAGAACCCTGAAGCGCTATCATCATCACCTCCTTGACAAATTAAACCTGCGCAGTTACCAGTATAAACTTGTATTCTGGTATCTCGACCATTACTTGCAGGTAAATCAGTTGTTATTGTAAGGGAAACATCACTAGTTGGAGTGTAACTATACCATTCTGCATTATTTGCAATATTAGCATCAATACAGGAAGTGCCAGAAGGGTCTCCATCTACTGTTGTAACTGAATACACAGTGCTAGCTGCTACCGGGACTGCTTGTGCACAAAAATTTGAATTTTGAGCGTATGAAAAATAATGAGTTAATAAACTAATAAATAGTAATAAGGTAGTTTTTTTCATGAGTTAGTTGTTTAAGTTTTTATTAGAGGGTTAGTTTACGGGCAAACTGTGGTAAGAGAATTAATCCAATCTTCCATTAGTGAAACTCCTTCATCATGAATTACTGTACGGCCAATTAAAGGCATCCTAACGGCTTCGTTTGTAGAATTCATTCTATAATATATTACAGAACGAATCGGTCTTGTTGGTGAAACAACATGGGTAAGTATATTATTAATGTTTTCATCAGGAACAACACATTCACCATAGTTTTCAGGTGTTGTTGTTTCGTTAAAACTTAATCGGATAGGCCTGTATGAACAATGTGCATTTTGTACATGACAATGTGCGCAATTAATATCTAAATAGGATCGAGCTCTTAAGTCTAATGAGTTTGATGTGTCTTTCCAATTAACCACAGTTTCTATTTGAGAAGCGTTGGGTAAGTTTGTGTTATCAATATAACCAAAAGAGTTCCACTTTTCTAATTGATTAATTTCTTCATCTTCAAATGAAAATAAGGAATTTAGGTTTTGTGGTTTAGTACCAATTGGTGTTGGCGTATTACTAACTTTATGACAAACTAAACATTCCGCCTCACTAGGGATTCTGTAAGAAGTAGATTTAGGAACAGAACCTTCAACCCATTCAATATCAATAGTACCTCCTGTTAGATCTAAGGCAGCTTCTGTTTGGCCATCGTTCCAAATATAATTAGCAAAAATCCATTCGGTTTCTTTTCTAATCATTAACCTTGTTTCTATGATTTTTGTAGTGTTATTTGGCAGTACATTATTGTAATAAAATGTTTTAATAAGAATTGTTCCTGTTGGAAAATTTAATGTTTTAAAATCATCTACATATGTAGCTTTTACATCACTAGGCATCCAGACAAAACGCTTCTTATGGGCATAATCAGTAAATAAAGAATTTATAGGCTCATAAGGTAGTACTCCATATACTGGTGTTTGATTTTTCAATTCACCTTCAAAGAAGTTATATTCTGATAATGTATCATACGGAACACTTGATATATCAAATACTACTGGAGAAATTTGCTCAGGTTCAGGTATTGTTACAGGAATATATATTGCATCGTCATCCGATTTACAAGATGATAATATTACTAGGAATAAAAAAAAGGTTAAAAGACAAGAGTATTTTTTTTTCATGTGGTAGTTTATTTGGGATAAGGTTTCTAAAAATAGAAAAATAAATTATAAAATCATAACATATAAGTACTTAACTCCATCTATAAAGTAGATTCCTTCTTAGTTTTAATATTAGGTAAATGTATCAGGTCTACATTATTATATTCCTTAAAAGCAAATTATGTTACCCATATAGAGCAATGTTTTTTGTGTAAAAATGGGTTTTTAAGATATACATTGGGGTTATATTTCTCTTAGAAGTATGATATTATTTTTCATAAAACATTAACAATGATATGAAAATATTTTGCAATATATGTTTAATTAGATGACAGTTAGATGAAATACTGATTTTAAAGATGTAGGACTCTTTTTGTTACATTCTCAGGGAGTTAAACTGTAATTTTTGTATATTTAAATTCAAATCTTAAACCTACTTACATTATGAGAATTTTAGTATTCAGTTTATTCCTATGTTTCAACCTTTTTACAAGTCATGCACAATCAAACTCTAAATTTTCCGATGCTACCCTTTTAGTTAATGGTGAAGAGTGTAATAAATGTTCTCTAGAGCTTACAAGAGAGGAATTAAAAAAAATTAACCTTTCAACTAATAGTGAAAATGTTAAGATTTCTGGATTTAAATTTAAAGTAGCAGGATCTCATACTGTCGCTGTTTATGGGCATAAATTCAGCCCTAAAATATTTAGAACTTTAAATAAAGCAAGTATTGGTGATAGGATAGTTATTTTTGGTATTGATTCAAATAAAGGGGTAATTAAAAGTACTTGTATAGTTAAACTTATAAAGTAAAATTTAAAAAGCCCGAACTAACAGTTCGGGCTTTTTAGTATTATGATAAAAAGTCAGTTATTAATTATAACTAGACATATTTAATTTAAATGTTCCTTCAGTAACATCTATATAATCATTTGCATCCGATTGGTTGTAAATTCTTGCTGAAAATGTTCCAACGATATCTACACATTTACTAACACATGTACCAGGTGTTACAGAAATAATTGTAAATGTTGCACTACTATCTTGAGCTCCATAACTGTTATAGAATTTATTTACAACATTTCCCTTAGAGTAGTTAATACCTACACCATAAGTGCTACTGTTAAGCGTATAGTTATAGGTTCCTGGAGAAAGTAATGTTTCAAAGTTTTGCAACTCATCGTAACAGCCTAAACCAGCATTGCCTAGTAAGTTTACAAAATCTACCCCCATACTTGGTAATGATTCATCCCATTGTGGGTATAAATTTGGTCCGTAATTCATGTTTGCACCACATAAACCATAATAACTCATAGATGAACCATAAGTGGTTTGTATTCCAGTAATTATTTGTGCAGAAGAGAATTGTACTCCATCTACTTTAGCGTTTATATAATAGGCTATGTTGTTGCTGTCTAAAGCTGGATCAACAATTACTGGGGGAGTTGCATCATCATCAGAGCATGATAATATCATTAACCCTATTAATCCGAATAGTATTTTTTTCATAATAATTTAATTAGGTTTGGTTAATTATTTATCCTTTTAAACTTGCTTTCATAAATTCAGAATTCATACGAGCGATGTTTTCTAAAGAAATCCCTTTAGGACATTCAATCTCACACGCTCCAGTGTTGGTACAGTTACCAAAACCTTCTAAATCCATTTGAGCAACCATGTTTTGCACTCTTTCTGTAGCTTCTACACGTCCTTGAGGTAATAAAGCATATTGACTTACTTTAGCACCTACAAATAACATTGCAGAGGAGTTTTTACAAGTAGCAACACAAGCACCACAACCAATACAAGTTGCTGCATCCATAGCGTCATCCGCATCCCGTTTAGGGATAGGAATAGCATTACCATCTTGTGTGTTACCAGAAGTGTTTACAGATATAAATCCTCCAGCTTGTTGAATACGTTCAAAAGAAGTTCTATCTACTACTAAATCCTTCAATACAGGAAAAGCAGTAGCTCTAAATGGTTCTATCGTAATAGTATCACCATCTTTAAACATACGCATGTGTAACTGACAAGTAGTTACTCCTCTATCAGGACCATGAGCTTCACCGTTAATATACATTGAACACATACCGCAAATTCCTTCACGACAATCATGATCAAATGCAACAGGCTCTTCACCAGTATTAATCAACTGTTCATTTAAAACATCCATCATTTCTAAAAATGACATATGCTCTGAAATCTCGGTAACGTTATAATCAACCATCTGACCTTTGTCATTTGGTCCTTTTTGTCTCCAAATTTTTAGTGTTAAATTCATAATGTCAATTTTATTTGTATGAACGTTGTTTTAATTCAATATCGTTAAATTCTAACTCTTCTTTATGTAAAACTGCATCAGCAGGTTCTCCTTTATATTCCCAAGCAGCTACATATGCATAATCATCATCATTACGTTTTGCTTCTCCTTTTTGAGGACCATCAGTTTCAGCAGATTCTTCTCTAAAGTGACCTCCACATGATTCGTTTCTGTTTAAAGCATCCTTAGCAAATAATTCTCCTAATTCTAAGAAATCAGCTACTCTTCCAGCTTTTTCTAATTCAGGATTCATTTCATCAGCAGTACCAGGAACTTTTACTTCTTTCCAAAAGTCTTCACGAACAGCCTTAATTTCAGCCATAGCTTCTTTTAAACCTTTTTCGTTACGAGCCATTCCTACTTTTTCCCACATGATCTTCCCTAATTTCTTATGGAAGTAATCAACAGATTTTGATCCTTTATTATTTACGAAGAAGTTGATACGTTCTGTAACTTCTTTTTCTGCTTCGTCAAATTCTTTGGTATCAGTTGGTATTTTACCTGTACGAATATCGTTAGATAAATAATCTCCAATAGTGTATGGTAATACGAAATAACCATCAGCTAAACCTTGCATTAGAGCAGAAGCTCCCAATCTGTTTGCACCGTGATCAGAGAAGTTTGCTTCACCAATACAGTACAATCCGTCAACTGTAGTCATTAAATTATAATCAACCCAAACACCACCCATTGTATAGTGTGTTGCTGGATAAATCATCATAGGAGTTTTATATGGATCCTCATCTACAATCTTGTTGTACATTTGGAATAAGTTACCGTATTTTGCTTCAACGATAGCTTGTCCTAATTCATATACTTTATCGGCAGAAGGATTGTTAATACCTTTTAATTTAGCTTGTTCGTTACCATAACGAGCAATTGCCGATTTAAAATCTAAGTAAACAGCTTCTCCTGTTTGGTTTATACCATAACCAGCATCACAACGTTCTTTTGCTGCACGAGAGGCAACATCACGAGGCACTAAGTTACCGAAAGCAGGATATCTTCTTTCTAAGTAATAATCTCTTTCTTCTTCAGATAATTCTGTAGGTTTCTTACGTCCTTCACGAATAGCCATTACATCTTCCATGTTCTTAGGAACCCAAATACGTCCATCATTACGTAATGATTCTGACATCAACGTTAATTTAGACTGGTAATCACCTGAACGTGGAATACACGTCGGGTGAATTTGAGTATAACAAGGGTTAGCGAAATATGCTCCTTTTTTATGAATTTTCCATGCTGCAGTAGCATTTGATCCCATTGCATTTGTTGATAAGAAATATACGTTACCGTAACCACCAGTAGCAATTACAACAGCATGTGCTGAATGTCGCTCAATTTCTCCAGTAATTAAGTTACGTGCAATAATTCCACGCGCTTTACCACCAACTTTTACAACGTCTAACATTTCATGACGGTTGAACATTTCAATTTTACCACGAGCAATCTGACGGTTCATTGCAGAGTATGCTCCTAATAATAATTGTTGTCCTGTTTGTCCTTTAGCGTAAAAAGTTCTTGAAACTAATACCCCTCCAAACGAACGGTTATCTAACATACCACCATAATCACGAGCAAAAGGAACCCCTTGCGCCACACATTGATCAATAATGTTTGCAGAAACCTCAGCCAAACGGTGTACGTTTGACTCACGAGAACGGTAGTCACCACCTTTTACAGTATCGTAAAATAAACGATATGATGAATCACCATCTCCTTGGTAGTTTTTTGCTGCGTTGATACCTCCTTGTGCTGCAATTGAATGCGCTCTACGTGGAGAATCTTGGTAAGCAAATGCTTTTACGTTATATCCTAATTCAGCTAAAGTTGCAGCAGCAGAACCTCCTGCTAAACCTGTTCCAACTACAATAACATCAATGTTACGTTTGTTAGCTGGGTTTACTAAATCAATATTATTTTTATAAGAAGTCCATTTATCCTTTAATGGACCTTTTGGTGTTTTTGAATCTAAAGCCATACTAATTTTGTATTAATGTGAATGATTGAAATGGTGTACTAATGCAATAATCATAAATCCTACAGGAATTAAGATAGCGTAAAGTTTACCAAAAGTTTTCAACCCTTTAGTATATTTATTGTTTGCTCCCATTGATTGGAATGCAGAATTGAATCCGTGTAATAAGTGCATCGCTAAGAAAGCAAAAGCTCCAACATAAGCACCTACTCTTACAGGATTATGGAATTTTTCTTGTAATTCATGGAAATATCTTAACTCTCCATTATGTAAACCTGACCAATCACCTTGAATGAATTTGGTATTTAATTCAGGGAACCAGAAGTCAATAAAGTGTAATACAACAAATGCCAAAATAGCTAAACCAGACCAAATCATATTTCTACTCATCCAAGTAGAATTTGCTGCTCCGTTGTTTTGTGCATAGCTTACTTTCTGTGCATTTCTGTTTTTAATTTCTAATACAAACCCCATAACAAAGTGAAAAACAACACCGAATATTAACACAGGTTGCATAGCGTACTGTATTAAAGGATTGGTCCCCATAAAATGAGAAAGGTTGTTAAATGTTGCTCCGTGATCTGGAAAAATTGATGTTATGTTAATTACAAAATGTTGTAATAAGAAAAACATAAGGAAGAATGCAGAGATTGCCATTGCAAACTTTCTTCCAATTGATGATTTTAATAATCCGCTCATTGTATATTTTGAGTTAGTGAAATTCAAGCAAATTTAATTTTAATAAGGGGTTAAACAAAAATATCAGGTGTTTTTATCACTTATTTAGAATGTATTTAAAGTAAACTATGATTATATTTAGCCTGTATTTACACTATTCCGAATGAAAATTTTCCTTTTGTCAGTTAGTGGGAGTTTGTACTCTACACAACGCTTATTTAATGAGGCTTCCAAAATGGGGCATTATATTAGAATTGTTGATCATACTAAATGCGCAATTCTATTTGATCAAAACAAGCCAAAAATACTTTTTAATAATGAAAATATTACTAATTTTTCGGATGCAATAATTCCGAGAATAGGTGCTTCGTTTACTGAACATGGATTGGCAATAGTCAATCAGTTTGAAAAAATAGGAAGTTATACTATAGCGAGCTCTCAGGGGATTTTGCTATCACGTAATAAATTATTTACCATGCAACATATGGTAAATAATAGCATTCCTATTCCAAAAACATTGTATACTAAAGATACGTTGCTATTAAAAGAGCAGCTGGATTTGCTAGAAGGGGAGCAATGTATTATTAAATTCTTAGAAGGAACACACGGATTAGGAGTGATGTTAGCAGAAAGTAAGAAATCAGCTATTTCTATTATTGAAACTATGGATAGTTTAAATAAACCTATTTTAATACAAGAGTTTGTAAAAGAATCAAACGGTGAAGACATTCGTGCTTATGTAGTAGGTAATGAGGTTGTAGCTTGTATGAAACGTAGTAGTAACGGAAAAGATTTTAGAAGTAATGTACATCGAGGAGGAAGTACTTCGGTAATAGATATGACATTAGAAGAAAAAGAAATTGCTATTAAAACTGCACAATGTTTAGGATTAGATGTTGCTGGAATAGATTTGATTCGTTCTAAAAACGGACCATTAGTAATTGAAGCAAATTCAACGGCGGGTTTAGAAGGAATTGAAAAAGCCACAAGAGTAAATGTTGCACGAAAAATTATTAAATTAATTGAGAAGAATGCCAGTAAATAGTACAAAGCATATTTTTAAAACAGCTATAAAGCCAGGTGAACATAAAGTAATTAAATTACCTATAGGATCATTACCAACTGGGACACCTATAAAAATTCCAGTATATGTTTTTAATGGGAAAGAAAAAGGACCAACAGTACTACTTCAAGGAGGTTTACATGGTGATGAAATTAATGGGGTAGAAACCTGTAAAAGAATGTTGGTAAATGAATATTTTACCGATATTAAAAAAGGCTGTGTGATTGTAATTCCGTTACTAAATGTGTATGGATTCATTCATTTTTCAAGAGATTTACCTGATGGGAAAGATGTAAATAGAAGTTTCCCAGGATCTAAATTAGGATCTTTAGCAGGAAGAATTGCTTATTATCATACCCATGAAATTTTACCACATGTTGATTTTGGAATTGATTTTCATACAGGTGGCGCAATGCGTAGTAATTTCCCACAAATAAGATACACACCAAACTGTTCGGATAGTAAAAAATTAGCTAAATTTTTTAATGCACCAATACAGTTTGAATCTAATTTAATAAAGAAATCATTTAGGGCAACTGCGGAAAAGAAAGAAACGCCAATATTAATATTTGAAGGAGGGGAGAGCATGCGTTTTGATGAGCTTTCAATAAATGAAGGGATTAGAGGAGCTTTACGTGTTTTGGCAAAATATGGAATGATTGACACACATTCATTAGCGACTGAAAACAAAAAAAAAACAATTTGTTTAACGGATAGAAAATGGTTAAGAGCTCGTAAAGGAGGGATTTTTACTTCTAATATACATAATGGTGAAGGAATTGAAAAAGATCAGGTATTAGGATATATTACGGATGCATATGGTAATAGAAGTACAGTAGTAAAAGCTCCTTTTGATGGATATGTTTTTTGTATCAATAATCATCCTTTAGTAAATCAAGGAGATGCATTATTTCATATAGGTAAAAAAAAATAGTATGAGGATAATATTAATTTTAATAGTTTTCTTTTCAATAAAAGGGATAGCACAAACAAGAAGTTATTCAGGTTTTATAGATAGATTTCCAATAGAATTAATCACTTACGGTTCATCCGATGGAAATATAAATGCGATATATTCTTACAATAAATACGATACACCTATTGGTATAAATGGAGCCTTAAAAAATAAAAATTTAGAGTTGTATGAAAAAGATAAAAAAGGTGAGATAATCGCTAAACTAATCTTTGGTGACTATGATGAAAATGATAATAAATTATTTGGAGTTTGGATTGATAGTAAAACAAATAAAAAGTTAAAGATTATTTTATCAAAAGATTTTGAATTCGAAATGTATGATGATACAGAGTTCAAACAAAGAGAAATGATTCAATCTGTATCCACAAAAGAAAATTATTTTAAGTTATTAATAACAAAAGAAAGGGGTGAGGAAGCTAGAGTTACTGGAGTTAATATTCTTAAAAAGAAAACAGATAGATTGATTCAGAAAATAAATTTAGATTGCAGTTTAATGATGTTGAGTAATATTTCAGTAGGAGATTATAACTTTGATGATAAGCAAGATTTTTCAGTGTTTGAGTCTAGTTATGCAGGGCCCAATACATCGTCAATTTATATACTTAAAAACGCTGAAGATGATAAGTATACAGTTAGTAATTTTAGTGGTGTTTCCTTAGAATTTGATTCAGAGTCCAAAACTATTTTTGAAAGAAATCAATGCTGTGCAGGTTTATCGATTACAACTGCTTTGTATAAGGTGATTACTAATGAAATGGTTCTTATTGAAGAACATTGTTATAAATGGAATGAGGAGAAGGGAGAAAGAACTGAGAGACCAATAAATGAATGTAAGTAAAATTAATAATTATGACCACACAAGAAGTAGCAAACAGATTAGTTGAATTATGCCGCGAAGAAAAACACCCACAGGCTCAAGAAGAATTATATCATAACGATATTGTAAGTATTGAAGATGAAAAATCGGGTGCTCCGAGAATAAAAGGAATGGACGCAATTAGAGCAAAAACCATTGTTTGGGATGAGTCAGTTGTTGAAATTCACAATGCATCTGTTTCTGATCCAATAGTTACAGGGAGTCATTTTGCAGTAACAATGGAAAATGATATTACCTTTAATGATAAAGGAAGAATTCAGATAAACGAAATATGTGTATACGAAGTACAACAAGGAAAAATTGTTAGGGAACAGTTTTTTTATAACATGTAATTCCTCATATTGTACCTCTCAGTAATACAACTAACTTAATTCCTATATTAAACTAAAATGCCACACTGAGCTTGTTGAAGTGTACTTGGAGTCAATATTTTATTAGTCTTAGGCAGGCTATAATTCTATAACCAATATTAAACATAAATTATTATGAAACTAAACCCGTATTTAAATTTTGATGGAAATTGCGAAGAAGCGATAAATTTTTATGCAGATGTATTAGCTGGCGAAATAAAAATGTTAATGCGTTATGATCAAATGCCATCTGATGTTTGTGAAATAGGAGACGTAAGTAAGGATAAAGTCATGCATGCTACTTTGGAGTTTGGTGAAGGAAATAGTATTTTGTTTTCAGACAATGTAAACTCTGGTTTTGTAAAAGGGAATAATGCACATATGAGTTTGAATATTCCTGAAGAAGAGGAAGCAGAAAAAGTATTTATGAATTTACTAGAAGGTGGCACAGAAACGATGCCCTTCGGACCTGTATTCTGGGGAGGGAAATTCGGAATGCTAACCGATAAATTTGGTACACACTGGATGGTAAGTTCAGCGCATTAATATCGGAAAAGTTATTCCTTTATTAATTGTGCTTTTTGTACGGTTGTTATTGGATAGGAAATCACTTCAGTTACATCGGTGTTTTCTTGTCCGGTAATCACTTTTTTGTTTTTGTTAGTGGCTGTTATTTCAAAGTTCATGTCATTTTTGTAAAAACGTAAAGTAGTAGTAATAATAGTTCCTTCTACTTCAAACATAAAATATAGACTGTTATTAAATAACTGGGCATCTAGTAAAATACCATTATTTTCATCAACTAAATACTGACCTTTTGTAGCATCTTTTGTAAGCAAAGTGTATTTTCTTTCTTGTCTTTTTTCATCAAAAATATAAACAAGCATATATTGATATTGGTCATTTTGATCAGTTTTATTTATATGAAACTCCATACCAATTTTTTTTATACCTTTTACTGAATGAATGTTTAAATCGCCTTTATAAATCCCAAAATAATCATTAGGAAATTGAAGAACTTTCTCTTGCGAAAAAACGTTTGTGAAAAATATAATAGCGATTAATATTAATGTGTTTTTCATATTATAAATGTTTTAAAATTCCAGAGTCAAAAGGAGTCCATATAGCAGTTTTTATTTCAGCTTTTTTTAGTACTTGGTTAGTCCACGTATTACAAGTTTTTAAGCAGGTATAATTACCGTTTGCTTCGTAGAAAGCGTCGTTGTTTCCGTAGGTATACCCTTCAATTTTCAAGAAATTATAATTTGAGTCTATTTGAAAAGTTTCGGCAAAAGAATTATTCAAAATTTCTAATTGAAGTAAACAAACATTAACATTTATCCACGGACTACTTATTTCAGAATACTCCGTAATATGCATTGCTGTATCACTTTTTAAAAACACTGCTTTAAATGCAGTTGAAAAAGTCAAATCTCCCCATGTTGGGGTGTCCAAATAAAACCCTTTATCCCCCCATTCAAAAGCAACATAATTAGTAGTTGGTTTTAATTGAAGGTTGTTTAAAGTATGTTCATCAATATTCTCAATTGGGATAATAATATCAGTATGAATGCCATTACTGGAGACGAATACGGTTTTATTCTTTTCTTGATTAAAATCTTTTGGAGTAGTAGCAATATTTGAGCAAATCCATGCGCTTAGTAAATATAGTGTTACAAAACATAAAAAGAATAGTAGTACCCTTTTAGTTAGTTTTAGCAAATGTTTAAATATTTTTGTGAGCATGTTATTATTACTCAATTATCGGTAATAATCCTCTAAATCCCATGTCAACTACCTGTTCACCAGCATTTGGTTCGTATTTTCCGTCAGCATTTATTTCTGTCCATTCAAAACTATTATTGGTAGATAAGGAAAGTGTTAGTACGATATCTTGAGTTTCATCTCCGGTAATGGTAAATCCATCAGAAAACTCCCCTGTAACTACACATGATCCTGCTGGAACAGGAGATGTAGCGGAAATAGGGTTAGGGACTGTAGTACCTGCAGCTTGTCCTTCAGTAATAGATCCAACTGTTTCAAAAGCCCAATATCCTTGTGGTTTGTTTGCATTAACAGTAATACCTTGAGCGTTTACCTGATGTGTAGTAATATAGTTATTAAAGCCTACGAAGCTTGCTAACGTACCAGTATAATCTACTGAGTTGTGTAAGAAATCAATAATATAGTTCTGATAAGTTAATGATACTCTAGCCCATTCATAAGTTCCTGCTTGTATGCTATTTAAAGGTATGCTTAAAAAAGTTTCGTTTTCAGTAACTACTTTAGCTGCTTGAAAATTTACAGCATTTGAACCACCTACTGTAGTTTCGTCCCCTTGATATATAATTTCTCCAGTACCTAATGCAGTTATGGATGATGGAGCTAATTCTATATAATGCGCACTCATTGTATTAAAATTAGGAGATTGGGCAGCATTCCCATTAGGTATAGCTACAGGAATTCCTAAATTACCTAATCGTTCTTGAGTTGCATCAAACTTAAATTTTACAATTAGTTGTGGTAAATGAGCAGCTGCATCATCATCATTACTACATGAGATAAACAGTATTGCTATAAGTCCTAAAAAGATATATTTTATTTTCATGTTGGGGAAGATAATAAATTATTCTAATATTAGTGAAACGTTCTTTTTTGCTGTATCAGTATTTAGTTTAATTGAGTAGATTCCTTTAGGTAGATAATATTTTTTGTTTTTCTTTTTAGTAATCACGATTGAATCGTTTGAATTTTCTAATACTTTTTTTCCGTTTTCAGTAATACTTAAGTCGTAATTTATAGTATTAAAACCTTTCTCAATAGTAGTGATAAACTGCTGTAGCTCATTGCCGTGACTTGATTGAATAGAAACAGTAATATTTGTTTTTGAATTACTATAAGTTTGTATAGAGATAGTAGGCTCTTCTGCTTTTAACCATTTACTCCATGAACTTCCCCAATTGGAATTATGTTTAATAGAAGGAATTTGAGCAACATATAATGGGACGTTTTTAAAATTATGATACTCTTCAAAAATAGAAACATTAGTTTTGTATAAACTACGTCCGTGTGTAGCTATAATCAAATCGTTTGTTTGCGATTGAATTACTAAATCATGCACAGCTACATTTGGTAATCCATTTGAGAAATTTTCCCAAGAAGCTCCTTTATTAAATGAAACGTACACCCCATTGTCAGTACCTAAGTATAAGATGTTTTCATCATTTAAGTCTTCTTTAATTACATTAACTGAAGCTTTAGGAATTGAATTGGAGATTGATTTCCAAGTTTTTCCATAATCTTCTGAGATAAAGGCATAAGGTGTAAAATTATCAAATCGATATCCGTTTAAAGTAACAAATACTCTAGATTTTAAATGACTTGAAGCAATTACTCTAGATATCCATAAATTTTTAGGTAAAGTACCTGTTATGTTTGTCCATTTTTTGCCTTTATTTTTTGTTACATAAATTAATCCATCATCACTACCAGTATAAATAAGACCTTCTTTTAAAGTAGATTCTGAAATAGAAGTGATAGTTCCGTATGCGACATTTCCTTGTTTTCCTCCTCGAGTAAGATCATCAGAAATGGATTCCCAATCATCCCCTTGATTTTCTGATTTCATCAATTTATTTCCTCCTAAATACAGTGCGTCTTGATTATGAGTAGATAATAAAATTGGGGTTTGCCAATTGAAACGGTATGGTTTCTCCCCTAAATTATGTTTTGGCTGAATGTATTTTCTTTCTTGCGTAGTTCTATTAATTCTATAATAATTACCGAATTGATACCCTGTAAATATAATGTTATTATCTCTATTATCTATTTGTACTTGCATCCCATCGCCGCCCATTAAACTTTGGTATGGATACTTCCCTGATTGATGCCAAGCTTTATTTTCTTTATGAGTATTAGGTCCAAACCAAACCCCATTATCCTGTAAGCCTCCGTAAACATTATATGGTTCGGAATTATCTACATTTACCGTATAAAACTGGCCTACTGCTGGATTGTTACATTTTATCCAGCTTTCTCCATCGTCATAAGATATATTAACACCACCGTCATTACCATCAATTAAATGACCATTTAAATTAGGACTTACCCATAATGCTTGATGATCGGCATGTACATTTTCTTTACTGATAGATATAAATGTTTTCCCTCCATCATCTGATTTTATAATAGGCACTCCACACAAGTATATTTTGTCTTTGTTTTTAGGATGGACACGAATTTCACCAAAGTAATATCCGTAGGAGAAAAATAAGTCATCTAAATAATCTTCATGAGTTTTAACCCAGGTCCTTCCTGCATCATCACTTCTATATACTTCCGCTCCAATTACAGGGGTATCAAATAATTTAGAATTAGCACTGTCTAAATAAGTAGCAATATCTGCAGGTTTGGCTTCTTCTGAGCGGATTAATTGCTTTACGTTTTCCGCACGATACTTTTCTTGAAACCCATTTTGTTTTAAAAATCCGTTTAGTTTTTTATCAGATAAGCTTAAAAAATCTTCAGCTGTCATTTCCTTAAAATCTTCTTTTGTTAATCCTTTTTTAATAATAGAGCTGTCTCTTGTTCTTCTATTTTGATTGTCTAAAACAGCATATAATGTGTTTGAATCATAAACAGCTAAACCAATTCTACCAATTCCATCTCCTGTAGGAAAACCAGAAGCGGCATTAGTTTTTACCCATGAGTTACCAGCATCTATACTTTTATAAATTCCAGATTCAGTTCCATTTCCATTAAAATTCCATGCTTTACGCTCACGCTCCCAAGCTGAAGCATATTGAATATTGAAATTATCAGGTTGAATTTTTACATCAATTATACCAGTGTTTTCAGAAATAAACAAAGATTGTTTCCATGTTTTTCCTCCATCAATAGTTTTGTAAATTCCACGTTGTTTATTAGGGGTATATAAATGTCCAATAACACCAACGATTACTTCATTAGGATTATTAGGATTGATTAAAATACTTCCAATATGGTGAGAGTCGGTTAATCCAACATTAACCCAAGTTTTGCCATTATTAGTGCTTTTTAAAATACCAATTCCTGCATAAGAGGAACGTGATGAATTGTTTTCACCTGTCCCGACCCATATAGTTCTTGTTTTCCAATGTATAGCAATATCTCCAATGTTTTGAGTTTCTGATGTATCTAGAATAGGAGTAAATGTTGTACCATTATTTTTAGTATGCCACAATCCACCAGAAGCATATGCAGCATAAAACTCATTTGAATTATCAGGATTTACCTCTAAATCTATCACTCGACCACTCATAATCGTTGGTCCTATATTGGTAAATGGAATGTTTTTTACAAGAGAAGCTTCTTGTGCCATTATAATTGAAGTGTAAAGAAAGAGAAGTAGTGTATTAATAATTTTCATAGAATGGTTATATTCAATTTGGGCTAAAAGTACATAAATTATGAATACTTGTAATATGTTTTAAAACGTGTATTTTTGAGTAATAAAACCAAATTAATAATGGGGCAGTACATTTTAGAAGAATATTTAAAACACATTATAAATGATGAGTTACTAGATATGTATTTACCTGAAATTATGAATTCATTTACTTCCTTGCAATTAAATAAGAATGATTTTTTTGTAGAAGAAGGTACTATATGTAAGTATTTTGGGTTTATAGAAAGTGGTATTCTACAACATTCTAGTATTGTTTTAGGTGAAGAGAAAACAACTTACCTTGCTTTGAAAAATTCATGTGTAGCTGCTCTAAAAAGTTTTTTAAAAAAGACTTCTTCCAGAAAGAATATTAAAGCATTAAGTAATTGTACCCTTTGGGTGATTGATTGCGATGTATTTAATATTCTTATAAAAAACAATAAGGCATTTCATGCATTCTATTTTAACTTGATAGAAAATCAAATATTTTTGATTGATGATTATCGTATTGATTTATTAACCTTGACACCTGAGGAGCGATACCATAAGTTATTGGTAAATGAACCTAGTTTATTACAAGAAGTTCCACTTCATTATCTAGCCTCATTTTTAGGGATTTCTTCAAGACATATGAGTAGGATTAGAAAAAATATAAAATAAGGACAAATGGCTAGTTGATTAAAAATAATCTTGGTTATTTTTGAATTCTATATAAATATTATAAAAACAATTTCCATGAAATACGCACCAATTAAAAGTGAGTTATTTATAAATAACCGTAAGAGTTTTGCAGCACAAATGAAACCAAGTAGTTTGGCTGTTTTTAATTCTAATGATATTTACCCTGTAAGTGCTGATAGTACTTTGCCTTTTTCGCAACACAGAGATATCTTTTATTTAAGTGGTGTAGACCAAGAGGAAAGTATTTTAGTATTGTTTCCAGATTGCCCAAAACAAGAACATCGTGAAATCTTGTTTTTAAAAGAAACAAATGAACATATTGCTGTTTGGGAAGGTGAAAAATTAACTAAAGAAAAAGCTCTTGAAACTTCAGGAGTTAAAACTGTGTATTGGTTACAAGATTTGGAAAAAGTGTTGTTTGAAATAATGACACAGTGTGATACCGTATATATTAATACAAACGAACATTATAGAGCTAATGTAGAAACGGAAACTCGTGAAGCGCGTTTTACAAAATGGTTATTACAAAAGTACCCTGCACATTCAGTTGCTAAATCTAACCCAATTTTACAACGCTTACGTTCTGTCAAGGATCAGGTGGAGTTGGATTTAATTCAACAAGCATGTGATATTACAGAAAAAGGGTTCCGTAGAATATTAAATTTTGTGAAGCCAGGGATTTTCGAATACAATATTGAGGCAGAATTTATGCATGAATTTTTGAATAATCGTTCTAAAGGATTTGCATATACACCAATTGTTGCTTCAGGTAATAATGCGAATGTTTTGCATTATATAGAGAACAATCAAGAATGTAAAGCAGGTGATTTAATTTTGTTAGATGTTGGTGCTGAATATGCTAATTTCTCTTCAGATATGAGTAGAACAATTCCTGTTTCTGGACGTTTTACTGACCGACAAAAAGATGTTTATAATGCGGTAAATCGTGTTAAAAATGAAGCAACACAATTACTAACTCCCGGAACTATTTGGGCAGATTATCATGTTGAGGTTGGTAAATTAATGACATCAGAATTGTTAGGATTGAACTTAATAGATAAAGCCGATGTTAAAAATGAAGATCCAAAATGGCCTGCATATAAAAAGTATTTTATGCACGGTACATCCCACCACATGGGGTTAGATACTCATGATTACGGTATTTTAACAGAGCCGATGCAAGCAAATATGGTGTTTACTGTTGAGCCAGGAATTTATATTCCAGAAGAAGGATTTGGTATTCGTTTAGAAGATGATGTTGTGATTCAGGAAAAGGGTGATCCTTTTAATTTAATGCGTAACATTCCTATAGAAGCAGAAGAAATAGAAGACTTAATGAACAAGGCATAGTCTTGATTTATAATTCATTATTGTAATCAATTTAATAAAAGAGATAAAATGAGCCAGTATAAAACATTTGAAACAGAAAGGTTAGTAATTAAACCAACTTCAGTAGCGGATGCAGAGTTTGTTTTTGAGTTATTAAATACTCCCAAATGGATTGAAAATGTAGGGGATAAAAACATTAAATCTGTTGAAGATGCAAAAAATTATATTTTAAATAAAATGCAGCCGCAACTTGAAAGACTTGGTTATTCAAACTATACCCTTATAAGAAAAATGGACAATGCTAAAATTGGAGCTTGTGGTTTATATGATAGAGAAGGGTTAGATGGTATTGATATTGGTTTTGCATTTTTACCTGAATATGAAAAAAAAGGTTTTGCCTTTGAAGCAGCTAATAAAATAAAAAACGTAGCATTTACTGTTTTTGGAATTAACTCCATTAGCGCTATTACTGCAAAAGATAATATACCTTCTCAAAAACTTTTAAAGAAACTTGGTTTAGAGTTGATAGGTATGACTGTTCTTCCGGGTGAGGAGGAAGAGTTGCTTTTGTATAAAATTGAAAAATAAATACGTACTAAACATTTTAGATATAAATGCTTAATATAAACAAGAAAGGCGAGCTCAATAGGCTCGCCTTTCTTGTTTATATATACCTTACTTAACTACTAAAGTATATTGAGGTGTTTTATTAAATGGACAGAAATATTTATAAGTTCCTTTTGTAAGTTTTACTTCTTTTGAAGATTCGGTCTTACCATGTTTTACCATTTGAGAAACATAAGCATTTGCAATATGATTCTTTGCATTTGAACCATCTTTACCATCATGAATTAATACTAATCCTACTTCAGGAGCAGCATTGTTATTTGTTACATTAAAAACATAGGTACCTTCACTTAAGGTCATTGATTTTTGAGTAAACTCTCCTTTAGTCTGCTCTAGAGATACTGTTTTTACTGTTGTACTTTGTGCGTTAACGGTAAAAGCGAATACCATTAAGAATAATCCTGTAATTAAATTTTTCATAACTATTTGTTTTTTGTTGCTCCCTAATTTTATGGGAATTATTATTACTATTTATTGTTTTTATTAAATTAAGCGTGGTAATAACGCTCTCTATAAATTTTACCATCTTTCCATTTCGTTGCAACTACTTGCTCCGAAAGTAAAGTACTTCCATCTTTTAATTTTAACTCCATTACTGCTGTATAGAACGATTTGTTTCCTTGTACAGCAACATCTTTAACTTCATATCTTACAAACTCTTCTAATTGATTGTTGATGAAATCGTGTTCGAAATCTAAATTGAATTGTTTTCCTTTTTTTGGTTCTCCGTTTGCTTCTCTTAATTCAACATCGTCATGTAAATAAGTTTCCATTGCTTCAATGAATTTTGCTTCCGCTAGTAATTCATGAATATGTTTTAAACTTTTCTTTATTGGATTTGCCATGATTTTAAATGTTTTTAGTTACTGAAAATTTCCCTGTTTCTACTTTAGGAAAATCAATTTCTGTTTGTGCGATATGGTTTACATAATTTGTTAAAGTGTTAGAAACTACATTTAATACAATTTCTAAAATATCACCATCATTATAACCAGCTGCTTTTACAGCGTCAATAGCTTCAGTAGATACTTGTCCTTTATTTTCTGTTACATCTTTTGCAAATAGTAAACCAGCTTGTGCTTTTGCGTCATCTGCAGTTCCTTGTCTGCTTTGTTCAGTTTGTTCTTCAGTTAATCCGTTCATCTTACCAATGGTAGTGTGTGCAGACAGACAGTAGTTACAGCTGTTAGATTCTGCAATTGCTAAGGCTAGTTGCTCTCTATATTTATTAGAGAAATTCCCGCTAGCAGTTAATTCTCCTAAGCTTAAGTAAGTTTGTAAAGTAGCTGGAGAGTTTCCGAATACTTTTATTAAGTTCGGAATAAAACCTAACTTCTTTTGCACTGCGTCAAATAATTCTTTTGACTTTCCTGTTGTTGTTTCTGGGTTTAATGTTTCTATTCTTGTACTCATAACTATAATATTTTAATGATTTGTATTAATTTTTTTCTGTTTTACATTCACATATTTTTCTTTCAGGAAGTTGCTCATTGTATTCCTGATATCCCCAGCAATTTGGGCATTGCTTTTCAGTTGAATTTTCCATAATTACATGTTTTTTAATTGGTTTAAATGCCCTTTTAGCATTCCTTCAGAAATTAAACCGTTATGTCTGTTCACTTCTTTTCCTTTATGTAAGTAAACTAATGTTGGAATACTACGTACACCAAATTTGGCAGCTAGTTCTCTATTTTTATCAACATTAATTTTTCGTACAGCTACTTTTCCTTCAAATTCATCTGCTAATTTGTGAATAGTTGGTAAAAGTGTTTGACATGGGCCACACCAATCTGCATAAAAATCGATTGCTACAGCAGTGTTATTTGCTATTGTTTCTTGAAACTCATTTTGATTTAATTGTATGTCCATTTTTCCTTGTGTTTTAATTACACTACAAAGATGCGACAGGAATAGGCTTTAAAAAATGGACAAAAGTTCCTTATGATTGGACAGGGGATGTTTTAGGGTAGATTAATAATTGAAAACAGAAACTAATTATCACACTAAGCTTGCGGAAGTGTTGTATAATAGCACTTCGACAAGCTCAGTGTGACATATCTGGTATTTATAAATTCGTCAGTTCGAGTGGTTTTTACGATTGATAATGAGTGAAATTTGTATTGGGAATAAGAATTGTTCTCAATATAAATCAAGTTTACTGAAGATTATGGGCTGCTTTAAAATGCAAAGGTGATTTTGTTGTTGATTTTGTGAAGAATCTTGTAAAATAGGCAGGATCATTATACCCTAAATTAAAAGCAATTTGTTTTACAGAGTCAGAAGAATAGAGTAATTGTCGTTTAGCCTCAAGGATAATTCTATTTTTGATAAAATCGCTAGGAGTTTGTGAACCTGTCTTTTGAAAATGTTTAGTCAATGATTTTGGTGAAATACCTAAACGATTTGCATATTCTGTTACGGAGTGTAGTGTTTTATAGTTTTGCTCAACGAGCAAGCTAAAGTCTTTAAAAAGCTGTGATTCAACATCGTCTTTTATTTGATAATGTTCTTTCTTAATCCGAACAGCATGAACGATAAATTGTTTTAAATATGCTTGAAGCATATCGTATTGTCCAGTTTCTGATTGTTTTAACTCATCAACTAAGCTAGATATGATAAAGTCTAATTTTAAAGTATCATTTTCAGTAGGTTGTAAAAATGGAGTATCATAGATGTTGTTAAAGAGTACACCGTTGCAAGCTACTTCTTTGTCATGGGTTTGTATGCAATAGAAATCTTTTAAAAAAGTGAGTTTATAAGCTTTTTCAATAGCTTCGGTGTCCACTGAAAATACTTGTCCTGGGGATAGAAAGAACAGTACATTTCCGTCAAATGAATAGTTTTCAAAATCTATATGATATTCTCCAAAACCTTTTTTAATCCAATAGATACTGTAGGCACCTACTTGTTCCTGCTCATTCATTACACAAGCTTTATCAAAATGTACAACACTTAATGAAAATATGTTTTTATAGGTGTATTTGATAATATCTTGTATAGCCACTTGAATGTGTTTTTTAAGTTTGTCGTAAAGAATCGGTATTCATTAATTTCGACATTATGATTAGTACAATATAATTGATTTTTTAGGAACTATAAGTATATTTGTGGTGTTTAATAAAGGGACTACAAATGCAATTAGATTATAAAGGAACTTCTGTTTTTTATACTGATGAAGGAAAAGGAAACACCATTGTTTTATTACATGGATTCCTAGAAAATTCTACAATGTGGAATGCCATAAGGCCAGAGTTGATAAAGCGAAATAGAGTTGTTTGTATTGATTTATTAGGGCATGGACAAACGGAATGTTTTGGTTATGTGCATTCAATGGATTTGATGGCTGAGGTGGTTTCGGAAGTATTACATTTTTTAAAAATACGTCGTTCTATTTTTGTAGGACACTCCATGGGAGGTTATGTGGCTTTGGCTTTTGCAGAGCAATTCCCTGATAATGTTAAAGGCTTGTGTTTATTAAATTCAACTACAAGAGCAGATTCTTCTGAACGTATTCAATTACGGACTAGAGCTATTGAGGCAGTAAAAACTAACTATAGTAATTTGGTTCGCATGTCAATCAGTAACTTGTTTAGGCCAAAAAACAGAACTTTATTCCAAGAAGAAATACAGCTAGTAAAAAATGAGGCGTTAAAAACACCTTTGCAGGGGTATATTTCAGCGCAAGAAGGAATGAAAATTCGTTTTGATAGAGAAGCGTTATTACATTTTTCACCCTATCCCAAACTGTTGATTTTAGGAAAGAAAGATCCAGTACTTGATTATGAAGATTTGGTTGATCAAGTAAATGGAACAAATGTTAATAAAATAGAACTTCCTGATGGTCATATGTCTCACATAGAAAACCAACAGGAAGTTATAATTGCTTTACAAAATTTTGTAAAAAGATGCTAGAATTTTACTTTTAGTAAAAATTCTGGACCACCACTTGTTTGATCCTTGATATCTGATGTTGCAAAATCATATGCAAATCCTAAATCTAACATTTTAGCAACTTCAAATGATGCTAATACAGAAAATGAATCATTTAATCTGTAATTTGCTCCTAATTCAAATTTCTTGTAGAAACGAGCTGATGCGGTAAAATCTAATCCAAATGGTGCTCCATCAATATACCTGGTCATTAAAGCTGGTATTAATTGAATGTTCTCATTTAAATCATAAAAATACCCCCCACCAAACATTACTAAAGTTGCATCGGTAGCTTCTTGAGCTGCTCCAGCTATTTCTTCGTAACGTTCTGCATTCAATATTCTTGGTGCTGATAAACTTACAAAATACTTCTCAGCCTTATAATAGGCTCCTAATCCGAAGTTTGGGTTAAACTTACTTACTCGTCCTTGATTTATAGGGTCTGCTGTTTGTAATCTTGTGAAATCTACATTAAAGAAA
>Ga0209291_1001152_pt1 | contig 24126 bp, 22 predicted proteins | sample GOMGulsemesocosm_FD_184633 | JGI IMG/M metagenome (GOLD analysis project Ga0209291, IMG submission 184633) | Methane-oxidizing microbial communities from mesocosms in the Gulf of Mexico - GOM9B Gulf of Mexico (SPAdes) (version 2) | ecosystem: Environmental > Aquatic > Marine > Cold seeps...
TACGTTTAGATGGTCGTAAAACAGACGAAATTAGACCAATCTGGTGTGAGGTAGATTACTTACCATCAACACATGGTTCTTCTATATTTTCACGTGGAGAAACTCAAGCATTAGCAACAGTTACTTTAGGTACATCAAGAGACGCAAACAAAATAGACATGCCGTCTTACGAAGGTGAGGAGAATTTCTATTTACACTATAACTTCCCTCCTTTCTGTACAGGTGAAGCAAGACCAATTCGTGGAACATCTCGTAGAGAAGTTGGACATGGTAACTTAGCGCAACGTGGTTTAAAAGGAATGATCCCAGCTGATTGTCCTTATACAGTACGTGTAGTATCAGAAGTATTAGAATCTAACGGTTCATCTTCTATGGCTACTGTATGTGCAGGAACTATGGCTTTAATGGATGCAGGTGTTAAATTAACAAGACCAGTTTCAGGTATTGCAATGGGATTAATTTCTGATGCAGATTCTGGAAAATTTGCTGTATTATCTGATATTTTAGGAGATGAAGATCACTTAGGAGATATGGATTTTAAAGTTACTGGTACTGAAAAGGGTATTACTGCTTGTCAGATGGATATCAAAGTAAAAGGTTTATCTTATGATGTATTAGAATCTGCATTAGCGCAAGCTCGTGATGGTCGTTTACACATCTTAGGTAAATTAACCGATACTATTGAAACACCTAACTCAGAAGTTAAAGAACACGCTCCTACTATGATTACAAGACGTGTACCTAACGAATTTATTGGTGCCTTAATTGGACCTGGAGGAAAAGTAATTCAAGAAATGCAAAAAGAAACTGAGACCACTATCGTTATTAACGAAGATCCAGTGACTGAAGAAGGTATTGTTGAAATTTTAGGTGTAGGTAGCGCAGGTATTGATGCTGTTATGGCAAAAATAGACTCTCTATTATTCAAGCCTACAGTTGGTAGCGCTTACGAAGTTAAAGTAATTAAAATGCTTGACTTTGGCGCAGTAGTAGAATACGTTGAAGCTCCAGGAAATGAAGTGTTATTACACATTTCTGAATTAGCTTGGGCACGTACTGAAAACGTAACTGATGTTGTAAACATGGGTGATGTATTTGACGTGAAGTATTTTGGTAGAGACCCTAAAACTAGAAAAGAAAAAGTTTCTAGAAAAGCTCTATTACCAAGACCTCCAAGAGAAGAGAGAAAACCAGTTCAAAAGAAACCAGCTCCTACAAAAGAAGCTTAATCGGTTTAATCATAAAATTTAAAAGCGCCTCATTCACATGAGGCGCTTTTTTTTGTTGCATCAATTTCACCCAAAGATTCCTAAAAAAAAAGCTCTAATAGCTTTCTTATTTTGACGTATAAAGTAAAAATAGGTGGTTTAATCGGATAAATTAAAGATCACATGGCGTTAGATAAAATAACAGTATATTGACATTTATAACTACATCAAGATCAAAATAACTTACACCCTGATGTATAAAATCATAACTATGAAAAAGATACTGTACCTTTTCACAATTGCATTCATATTTGCAAGTTGTTCCCAGGATGAAACCATTACTCCAGCTACAAGCGAATTTAATTCAGAAGAATTTTCAAAATCAGAAGAAGCAAATAAAATAGCTGAGGAGGTTAACTCAATTATCGTAAAAGATTACGAGGAAGATAGTGCTGATAGAGTTTCTGCTAATAATACAAATCCATACCTACCAGCCTGTGTAACCAGAACAATTACTTCTGACGGAACAAATCACTCCGTAGAATTTGACTTTGGAACCACTCCATGTGTAATGCCTAACGGAAATTCAATTACTGGGAAAATTTTATATACTTATGTAGGCGATATTTTAGCAAACACAAAAACGATTACCTATACATTAACAGATTTTACATTCAACGATAAACAAGTAACAGGTAGCGACATCATAAACCACGTAAGATCAAATACTAACGATAATCCGCAGTCTACTATTATTGTTAATTTTACCATTACATGGCCTGATGGGTTGGTTGGTGTACGTACAGGAACTATCGTTAGAGAATGGATAGAAGGTAGCGACACTTTATTAGACTGGACAAATGATGTATTTTTAGTTTCCGGAAACTGGAGCACTACTTTTACAAACGGGAATACTTATAGCTCAAACATTACTTCTAATTTAAGACGTGAATTAACCTGTTGGTATTTTGTTAACGGAACAATTGACTTTAACTATAACGGACTAATATTCACTGGGGATTATGGTAACGGTACTTGTGACAATAATGCCACACTTACATTTAGTAACGGTACTGTTGTTGACATATTATTGTAACCAACCAGAGAACATTAATTAAGACTTTATGATGTAATTACCTAAAATACAGATATTTAATTAAATTATCAAAAAAATTCACTCTTTATTGTAACAAAAGCAGATAATCATACGTATAACTATATGCGTAGGCAACATAACACATAATATTCAGGAGGAGACTTAATGAGACAACTAAAAATTACCAAGCAGGTTACTAACAGAGAAACCGCATCTTTAGACAAATATTTACAGGAAATAGGAAAAGTTGATTTAATTACTGCTGACGAAGAAGTAGAATTAGCTCAACGTATTAAAGCTGGTGATCAAATTGCATTAGAGAAATTAACCAAAGCGAATCTTCGTTTTGTTGTTTCTGTTGCCAAACAATATCAAAACCAAGGATTAACATTACCCGATTTAATTAATGAAGGTAATTTAGGACTAATTAAAGCCGCACAACGTTTTGATGAAACGCGTGGTTTTAAATTTATATCATATGCCGTATGGTGGATTCGTCAATCTATCCTACAAGCATTAGCAGAACAATCTAGGATTGTACGTTTGCCTTTAAATAAAATTGGGTCTATTAATAAAATTAATAAAACCTATGCCTTTCTAGAACAAGCTCATGAACGTATTCCTTCAGCAGAAGAAATCGCTAAGGAATTGGATATGACTATTAATGACGTAAAGGAATCGATGAAGAATTCTGGTCGTCACGTATCAATGGATGCTCCTTTAGTAGAAGGTGAAGACTCTAACTTATACGATGTATTGCGTTCTGGTGAATCACCAAACCCTGACCGTACTTTATTACACGAGTCATTAAGAACTGAAATCACCAGAGCTCTACAAACATTAACTCCTCGTGAGGCTGACGTAATTAGCTTATACTTCGGACTAGGAAATCAACATCCTATGACCTTAGAAGAAATTGGAGAAACTTTTGATTTAACACGTGAACGTGTTCGTCAGATTAAAGAAAAAGCAATTAGAAGACTAAAACATACTTCTAGAAGTAAAATATTAAAAACTTATTTAGGTTAAGCCTAATTACGGTAACGACAGTATCAGATTCCTGCTTTAGCAGGAAAGTAACTGTTCGTTTTTTGATTGATGATGAAACTCCGGCTGATTACCGGAGTTTTTTATTTAAAACCAATACATTTGCACCACTAAACAACACTATAATATGAGTTCAAAATTAATTGCACCTTCAGTATTAGCTGCTGATTTCGGAAACCTACAACGCGACGTTGAAATGATAAACAACAGTGAAGCTGATTGGTTTCATATTGATATTATGGATGGCGTTTTTGTCCCTAATATTTCTTTCGGAATGCCAGTTTTAAAAGCAATTTCAAAACACGCTAATAAAACTATCGACACCCATTTAATGATTGTTGACCCTGACAGATATATACAAACATTCGCTGACTTAGGAACTAACATATTAACAGTACACTATGAAGCATGCACACATTTACACAGAACATTGCAAGCAATAAAAGCGGCAGGAATGAAAGCTGGCGTTGCATTAAACCCACACACTAATATCAATGTCCTAGAAGATACTTTACAAGACATTGACTTAGTTTGCATCATGAGTGTTAACCCTGGTTTTGGCGGACAATCTTTTATAGAAAACACGTACTCAAAAGTAAGCGCTTTAAAAGAAATGATCATTAGAAAAAAAGCCAACACATTAATTGAAATTGACGGTGGAGTAACTGATCAAAACGCAAAACAATTAACCGATGCTGGAGCTGATGTTTTAGTAGCTGGCAGTTTTGTTTTTAAATCTGAAAATCAAACAGAAACTATTAAGAAGTTAAAAGCAATTGCTAATTCATAATACCATATACAATTCTATTTTTCAAAGCCAGTAAAAAAACTTACTGGCTTTGGTTTTTTATATCATCAAAAACTAACCAATAAACTTTAAAAAAAATGAAAACCATTAAACTACTCATCTTCTTAACTTTAATATCTAGTTGCTCCAATACTAGTAAACAAGAAAACAATAACGTTCCTGAAATAGAAATTCTTAAAGACATAAAAACACTTAAGAACAAAGAAAACAAGACACCTATTATCAGTTTTAAAAACTTTGCCAATTCAAAAGCAGACAAATCAATATCGCTAACTAAGACAAATATTTCCTCCTCATTAATTAAGGCAAAAGAATTTAAATACTGTATTATTACCGTAGGAAACCACACTATTGTTAAAATATTAGATTTCGACAACTGTAAGCAGTCTGGATCATGGGGAGCTTGTATGCCTCATGCGGAAGGCTACATTAAAAAAGGAGAATTAAAGTACAAAAAAGATTACATAAATAACATTATTGGCTTACCTGATACACAAAAAAGAACAATGTACCTATTCAATTAATCCTAGTTACCTAATAACTATATTATCAATATCCAGCAAATCTGAAATTAAACATTTGCTGGATATTTTTATACATCAAAGGGAACCGTTGCTTAAACTCAACTGGAGATTCTATAAAACTTTCTAACAAGACTGCTAAAAACTCAAACTTATTTGTAAACGCATATTCCCTAAAATAACCAGACTCTCTTAAATCCTCTTTTATATGCTTATTTAGTAACAGACGTTGAACATCATTAAATCCATTCAAAAATAATTTTCCCGAAGAACCTTTATATCTCAAACTATTAAAATGAATAGCATGTGTAAACTCATGAATTCCTAAGTTAATTTTATCTTCTGTAGTAGAATACCCTTCTTCAAAATGCTTCCACGATAATACTATCGCTTTAAATTTTGGGTTAAACTCACCTTTATGATAATCCTTATTTATCGTTGAATAAAACACATCAGGGTATAATAATATTTTTTCTATAATAGGTAATTGATATTTTCTCATACCAAAAGTAAGCATTGTTGCTGTTGCAGAAATCAATATCTTTTGTCGTTCAACTACCACTAAATCATCTCGTCCTATAAAAACTTTACTTTCAATAAAATTAGCGACTCTATGATCAAAACAGCCTTGCTCCCTAGCGCTTAACCTCCTGTAAAAAGGAAACTCATTCCGTAAAACCCTTTTTTGTGATGTCGTTAAAACATTTTTAAACAGATAAAAATGAACCCAAAGTGGTTTCCCATACCAATTAACTGCAATTCCATCTATCACTTTAATTAAAAATAAAAAAACTAAAACTAATAGAGAAACCTCTTTAAATCCAAATATTTCTTCAACCATAATTAATTATTAAATCTTAAGGCAATATACCATAATACATGTATTGAAATGTACTAAATTGATATATTTCTCTATAACAAATCAAAATTTATGTTTAAATATTATTTTTATAAGATATTTTTTGTACATTTGCATCAGTATAAAAATATAATACAATTTACAATGAATAAAGGAACAGTAAAGTTTTTCAACGACACTAAAGGATTTGGTTTCATCACTGAAGAAGACAACAACAAAGAACACTTTGTACACATTTCTGGTTTAATCGACGAAGTTCGCGAAGGTGACGCAGTTGAATTTGAATTAGAAGAAGGAAGAAAAGGTTTAAACGCCGTAAACGTAAAAGTGATCTAATAATCATATATTACAATTTTCTAAAAAATCTGACACAAGTGTCAGATTTTTTTTTGCTTTAAACTCAAAACTTATCAGTTTTTTTAATATTTTAGAGTACTATTACACAAACCATAAACACAACTCATATCATGAATAAAATATTTTCTTTAATAACCATACTATTTATCACTATTAACACTACCGCTCAAATAAAAGAAGTCACAAACGAATCAAAAAAAGCTACAAAAAAAACGAAGCAAATATCCAAAATAAGCTTACTAGGAAACCTAATAGGACAGTTAAACAAAGATACTGACAAGGATTTTTACAGAGTATCATACAAAGACTTTAAAAATACGGACCAAAGTGATATTAAAAGTTTTTCCATTGGAAATAAAGAAACCGTAAAGCAATATAGAGACATCATGCTTGCTATGATAACAGACAAAACAAACGAAAAAACAATTGAGCTAGAAGGAAACACCATTACATTTAAAAGAAAGTCAAATAGTATTGAAACACTTATAACCAATAAAGAAGGGGCTACTTCAAAAATGAAATGGGTTACTAAAAAGCATATAAATATCTTGTTCCCTTCCAATAAGCTGGATTAAAACAACTTACAACAGTAATTCACAAATCCATACACAATTTAAAACATAAAAAAATACTGATCAAATCCGATTTTTATTATACATTTTTAATCCCGAGAGTATTAGCCTCGCTGACGCCTTGATAAAAGAAAACCACTAAAAAAGTAACCAAGCTCGCTTGGAATTACTTTTTTAGTGGTTTTCTTTCATTCGTGACCTCGAGAGGATTCGAACCTCCAACCCTCAGAGCCGAAATCTGATATTCTATCCAGTTGAACTACGAGGCCAATATTATATACTCATATAAAATCAGTATGACACTTTTTTATCAGGAAAAGATTTATATTAAATTTTTCTTTACTAAAACTGATATTGTTTTCCCATCAGCCTGACCCGCAACTTCTTTATTTACTGTAGCCATTACTTTACCCATGTCCTTCATTCCGCTTGCGCCAAGCTCCTCAATAGCTTGTAATACAATCTTCTCTACTTCATCTTCGGTAAGTTGTTCAGGTAAAAACTGTTCAATTACAGCTGCTTGCTCCAATTCAGGCTCTGCTAAATCCGATCTATTTTGTTTTGCGAAAATTGCAGCACTATCTTTGCGTTGCTTTACTAACTTTTGAATCATTTTCACCTCCTCTGCTTCTGACAATTCCTGCTTAGACCCTGACGCTGTTTGAGCTAATAACAATTCTGCTTTTATAGCTCTTAGTGACGTTAAAGCAACTTGATCTTTTGACTTCATAGCTTCTTTTAACTTCACCGTGATTTCTGCTTGTAAACTCATTTGTATCGGTTTTTAAAATACATGTAAATATAAAAAAAATAAAACCGAAACAGTTATTTACTGTTTCGGTTTATATATAATAACCTCTCTTCAAACCTAGTCTACATTATCATGTAAAAAAGAGTTATTAGAACGTAACTGAATATCATCATTACTATCCGTTCCGATAGTGGTACGAGATATTGCAGCATCAGTATCCGATTTCTCATTTAAATCAATCCCCATACGCTTATACGCAGGCTCTTTTTCTATTTCATCAACATTATTTGCATTAGCATTATGACGAAATTTATAATTAAACTCTTTTAACTTTTTCCTACGCGAATCAGCTCTTAATCGCAAACTTTCCTCAATAGAAGTATTAAAAGGATCTATCTCAACATGGTTTTCTGTTACAATTTTTTCTTCATAACCTTCAGTTTCAACCGCATCAGAAGTAGTTGAAAAAGAAAAAACTTCTTCTAACTTTTCTTCTTGAACAGGCGTTACTTTTTGAACAGGAGTCACTTCTTCCACTTCAGGGCACTCTAAACTATAACGAATTACACCATTTTCATTTTGTTCTTGTACAGGAACCACCTCTATATGATCGGTAACTTCAATATCATTAATTTCCTCTGAAAGTTGAAATACTACTTTACCTTCTACTTGTTGAGCAGGCTCGAACAACTCTTCTGAAGTAGCCATTGGCGCTTCAAAAGAAAACAAGGCTTCCTCTTCAACCGGGACAACTTCTGGAGCGACAACCACTACTTCATTAACATTTGTAATAACAAAATCATCTGTAATTAAAGCAGAAGGAGCAAGCACCTCTTCATAAACCACGTCAATATTCTTAATTATTTCCGATGTTTGAATTAAATCATTGAACACCTCAACTGGCTTAACCTCCTCGATTACTTCGTTATCAAATAAAGTATGCCTAATAACAGGCTCTTCTTCTTTTACCGGGGCCACAATTGCTTTAGGTAATTCAATATCAGAAATCACATTTTTAGTAGATAACACCTGAGTAGCAGTCTGGTTTTCTTCTAAAGCATGAATAATTTTTTTTGCTTCTGTATTTACAATATCATCCTGCTGATCAGCCTCAAATCCTGTAGCAATTATAGTAACAGACACATCCCCCCCTAAAGCTTCATCTTCACCAACACCCATAATAATGTTAGCTCCATTTCCAGCTTCCGCTTGAATATGCTCATTAATTTCACCAATTTCATCAATAGTGATCTCCTCCGTACCAGAAATAATTAACAACAATACATTTTTAGCACCCGTTATTTTATTATCATTTAATAACGGAGAATCTAGCGCCTTAAAAATTGCCTCATTAGCTCTATTAGCTCCTGAAGCCACCGCAGACCCCATAATGGCACTCCCACTATTTGACAATACTGTTTTAGCATCTCTAAGGTCAATGTTTTGCATATAGTGATGCGTAATAACTTCCGCAATACCTTTAGCCGCGGTTGCTAACACCTCATCAGCTTTAGCAAACCCTGCTTTAAAACCTAAGTTACCATAAACTTCACGCAATTTGTTATTGTTAATTACAATAAGAGAATCTACCTCTTTACGTAGTTTTTCAACTCCAATTTGAGCTTGTTCATTTCTCATTTTCCCTTCAAACTGAAACGGAACAGTAACAATACCTACTGTAAGCACATCCAGCTCTTTTGCCATACGAGCAATAATAGGTGCCGCACCAGTACCTGTACCCCCACCCATTCCAGCAGTAATAAATACCATTTTAGTATTTGTACCAAGCATTGTTTTGATTTCCTCAAAACTTTCAATAGCGGATTGCTCTCCCACATCAGGATTAGCACCTGCACCCAAACCTTCAGTTAAGGACATCCCTAACTGAATTCTGTTTGGCACAGAACTGTTTTCTAGCGCTTGTGAATCTGTATTACAAATTACAAAATCCACCCCATTAATACCTGATTGGAACATGTGATTGATAGCGTTACTACCCCCACCACCTACTCCGATGACCTTAATTACATTTGATTGATTTTTTGGCAAATCAAATGAAATACCTCCGAATTCTGCGTTGCTACTCATAAATTCCTTTTTATACTTTTTTTTCTCGTAAATAATTATTGCAAAATAAATTATACTTATTCTGCCGTATCTAAAAAATCTCTAAAATTGTCCGACCACTTTTGAAGAAAATTTTTCTTCTCCTCCTTTGGCTTTTCAATTATTGGCTCCTCTACTATCTCTTCCTCAGAAACAGCTTCAGATACAATTGCGTCGATATTTTGGGGTATCTCTTCAATAATTTCTTCTTGTTTAACCACTTTTTTGGACTGAATCTCCGCTGCATTCATGACTAACCCAACTGCCGTTGCATATAAAGGGCTAGTTGTTTTTTCATTTGAATCTCCTGCCAAGTGCTCATTTGGATACCCAATTCTGGTATCCATCCCAGTAATATATTCTGCCAATTGTTTTATGTGATTCAATTGTGAACCTCCACCAGTAATAACTATACCGGCAATCAACTTCTTTTTTTGCTCCTCGTGACCGTAATTTTTAATTTCAGAAAAAACCTGCTCTATAATCTCCACTACTCGGGCGTGAATAATTTTAGATAGATTTTTCAGTGAAATTTCTTTAGGATCTCTACCTCTTAATCCGGGTATGGAAACAATTTCATTTTCTTTATTTTCTCCTGGCCAAGCCGAACCAAATTTCACTTTTAATAATTCCGCTTGCTTTTCTATAATTGCACAACCTTCTTTTATATCCTCAGTAACAACATTACCTCCAAAAGGAATAACAGCAGTGTGGCGAATAATCCCATCTTTAAAAATAGCCAAATCAGTTGTCCCACCACCTATATCAATCAAAGCTACTCCAGCTTCTTTTTCTTCTTGACTCAGCACTGCATTTGCCGATGATAATGGCTCTAAAGTAATTCCAGCTAATCCTAATCCAGAGTTTTTAACACACCTTCCTATATTTCTAATCGAAGCAATTTGCCCAACCACTACATGAAAATTTGCTTCCAATCTCCCACCATACATTCCAATAGGCTCTTTTATTTCAGCCTGTCCATCTACTTTATATTCCTGTGGTAACACATGTAATATTTCCTCTCCAGGTAACATAATTAATTTATGCACTTGATTAATCAATGCATCAATATCTCCATCATCAATAACTTCATCAGAATTGGTTCTAGTGATATAATCACTATGCTGAATACTTCTGATATGCTGACCTGCAATACCTACAACTACATCCTCAATTTTCAAACCTGAAGACATTTCCGCTTCCTGTACTGCCTGTTGAATCGATTGTATTGTTTGCGTAATATTATTTACAACACCTCTATGCACACCAAGACTCTTGGTTTTTCCTATACCAAGGATTTCCAATTTCCCATACTCATTTTCACGACCAATCATGGCTACAATTTTTGTCGTACCAATATCTAATCCAACCGCAATTTTACTATCCTCCATAGCTTATTTTTTGGTGCAAATTACTTGTGATGCAATTTGTAAATTAACTCTTTTATACGTTTCTATAGTTTTGTCCTTTATAGCTTTTTTATAAAATGCTTTAAAGTTGTTCAACTTTACTACTCTACTTTCAGATGTTCCAAAATCAATTAGAAAATCGAATTCTCTCAACAATAATGTGTACTTATTTCCTTCCACTATAACCCCAACAACCTCTTTTTTAAAAAATAGATTATCATTGATACTTTTCATTATTTTAAACACATCTGACAAGTTTTTTTTAGCTACATTTCCAGTTACCAAAGGCACTCGCACAGAAAAATTTGGCGAAGTAGGCATCATTTTCCCTTCTTCGTCAATGTAAAAAGACTCTTTTGTTTGCACTCTAGCAAGTGGTGTTTTCTGTATAACATCAACCCCAACTCTCCCATTTACAGAAACATACACATTAGCGTTTCTGATATACGGATTAGTGTCTAACACAGATTCTATACTATTCAAATCTAAGGCATCTTTTCTTATGTTTTTCACACTCCCTTTATTTTGTATTAACAACTTATTAACCGTTTCTTCAGAAATCAAGGGCTGTTCTGGATTATCGAATACAATTGGGGTATGCGTCAAAAATCTAGACTCGTTTCTTACTGAGGCTGAGACAGATAAAAACAGTACAAGCCCTAACAACAATACCAGCTTGGTGTTTAGTATTGTTTTTTTAGTAAATCTTTTATTTTCAGCTACCTCACTCATTATCAACACTTATTTTATTTCTTCTTTAATTCGCTTTACTTCTGCACCAATGTCTCCAGCGCCAATTGTTAATATAATTTTTGCATCTGAATTTTGAATTTCCGAAACAATGTTTTTTTTAGCAATTAATTTCTTGTTTTTACTTGTTATTTTACCCAATAACCACTCCGAAGTAACCCCTTCAATCGGCAATTCTCTAGCTGGATAAATATCCAATAAACGCACTTCATCAAACTGACTTAAACTATTTCCAAAATCAGCAGCAAAATCTTGCGTTCTACTAAACAAATGCGGCTGAAAAACAACCATAACTTTATCATTTGGATACATTTCTATTACTGCCTGATATACTGCATTTATCTCCGTAGGATGATGCGCATAATCATCTATATATACTAGATCAGTCCTTTTTATTTGATATGTAAATCGTCGTTCAACTCCCTTAAAAGAAGCCAATCCTTCTATTAATTTTTCGGCATCAAAACCTTTATCATAAGCCATTGCAAAGGCCACCAATGCATTTGACAAATTATGCTGCCCAGGCAAACTAAACCTAACATTAGACAGCACTTCTGTTGGTGTTTTGATACTAAAATCATACACACCATCAATGATTTCAATATTCTGAACACTATAATCGGCATCATCATTTATGCCATATGTAATTCCCTTCAAAGGCAATCCATTTTTCACAAACAACTTCTTTTTATCCGATAACTTTTTTGAGAAATCAACAAAACTTTTTTCCAACTCTTCTGCTTTACCATAAATATCCAAATGATCTGCATCCATTGAGGTAATACAAGCCACATCCGGAGATAATTGCAAGAAAGACCTATCAAACTCATCAGCCTCAACAACAGACATTTCAGACCCGTTTAAAATTAGATTGGAATGATAATTTTCCGTTATCCCACCTAAAAAAGCAGTCATATCAGCATCACAAACCTTTAACAAATGCCCAAGTATACTAGAGGTTGTTGTCTTCCCATGTGTACCGGCCACTGCAAAACAGAAAGTGTTTTTAGTAATAAGCCCTAAAACCTCTGCTCTTTTTTGAATAGTAAAATTATTTAAAGTAAAATACTGTAACTCTTTATGTGTGCTTTGAACTGCTGGAGTATACACCACAAGCGTATCTTTTGAGTTCTTAAACTCAGTAGCTATTAAACCAACAGAATCCTCAAAATGAACTGCAATACCCATCTGAATTAAATCATCTGTGATTTTTGTTGGTGTTTTATCATAACCTGTTACTTGCTTTCCTATTTCATGAAAATAACGCGCAAGAGCGCTCATTCCGATTCCTCCGATTCCTACAAAATAAACCTTATGTATTTTTTCTAAATTCAAAAATTAAATCATTTAAATATTACTTTATCACACTACTTCTCGATACAAAATATTTTTCCATTACATTTCAAAAATCTTATCCAAAGTAACAGCTTCATTTCTTGTGATAGTACTTCTCTAACACTTCGCACTCAAAATTCATAAACCTACTGGTAGGATTAATTTTTCAATTTCATCTACAATATCTTTGGTTGCATTTTCAAGAGCTAACTTTTTTATTTCAGCAGACAACTCTTCTTGCAAAACACCATTCTCTAACAAGTCTTTACATTTCGTCTCAAAATCAGCATCCAACTCGGATTCCCTGATTAACATCCCTGCCCCCTTATCCGTAATTGCTTGCGCATTTTTAGTTTGATGATCCTCAGAAACATTCGGACTAGGTATAAAAATAACCGGCTTACCTACCACACATAACTCAGAAACCGAACTTGCCCCTGATCTTGAAACAATCATGTCAGCTGCCGCATAAGCCAAGTCCATTCTATTTAAGAATGCATGTGTTTGCACATTTTTCTTATTATCATGAACCTTGTATTCCTCTATATATAACTTCCCCGTTTGCCAAATCAATTGAACTCCTTGACTTTCAAAAAAAGATAGTTCTTTATTTATTAATTGATTAATTCTCCTCGCTCCTAAACTCCCCCCTAAAACCAGTATTGTTTTCTTACTTGTATCCAAGTTAAAAAACTGCTGTGCTTCATTCCTTTTTGATGAAATATCTAATAAATCTTGGCGAACAGGATTCCCTGTTTTCACAATTTTATCGCTTGAAAAAAAACGCTCCAAACCATCATAAGCAACACATATAGTTTTCGCTTTTTTTGACAACAACTTATTGGTTATTCCAGGAAATGAATTTTGCTCCTGTATTAAAGTAGGCACTCCTTTTGAATTTGCCATTTGCAGCAAAGGACCACTCGCAAAACCTCCAGTTCCGATAGCAATATCAGGCTGAAAATGTTTAACTATTTTTTTAGCATTCCATAAACTGCTTATCAACTTAAACGGAAACAACAAATTATTTTTCGAGAACACTTTACGCTGGACACCAGAAATCCAAAGTCCTTTGATATCATAACCTGCTGCCGGAACCTTTTCCATTTCCATTCTATCATTTGCCCCTACAAATAAAAAGTCAGTATCGGGATAGCGTCTTTTTATTTCATCCGCAATAGCAATAGCAGGGTATATATGTCCTCCTGTCCCTCCTCCTGATACGATAACTTTCAACTTTTTCATTAGCTATACTCTAATTATATTTTATACCGCTTGATGCAATACATCAAGTATATTTTCTTTTTTTACTCCTTTGGATTTTTTCTGACTTGCACTCACACTTAATATAATTCCAAATGCCAAACAAGTCATCCATATTGATGTCCCTCCTGAACTTATTAATGGTAATGTTTGACCCGTTACCGGAAACAACTCAACCGCAACTGCCATGTTTATTAGTGCCTGAAATATTATTGGCAAACCAACACCTACTACCAATAACTTACCAAAAAAAGTATCCGATTTATTCAAAATTACAATCAGCCTAAACAGCATTAACAAGTAAAACAACAATATTGTCACACCCACCACTAAACCCCATTCCTCAACTATAATCGCATAAATAAAATCAGACGATGATTGAGGTAAGAAGTTTTTTTGAACACTTTTTCCTGGACCTAAACCAAATAACTGCCCAGAAGCTATTGCTGTTTTAGCGCGTTCTATTTGATAATCTTCTTCTGTATCTTCTCCATTAGAGAAATTTTCAATTCTATTTTGCCAAGTTTCTACACGATTATTAAACGCATCAGGGAACGCCTTTGCTGTTAATACAAACAAAATAAGTAATACCAATCCCGCACCAATGATTACCCCCATATACTTCACTGGATACCCACCTACAAAAACCAAGACCATAACCATTGAAAAAATAAGAGCTGCTGTAGAGAAATTCGCTGGTAAAATCAATATTAAAACCGCCCCTACAGGCACCCAAAGCTCAATAAAACTATCTTTAAATGTAACAACCTTACCTTTTACCTTAGCCAGATACCTAGCCACATACACCATTAACACAACAGAGGCCAAAGTTGACGTTTGAAATGAAAAACCCACTACAGGGACCCTTATCCACCTACTTGCATTAGCTCCTCCAATTGTAGTTCCTTGCATTAATGTAATTCCTAATAAAATAACTACAACAGGCAGGATTACCATAGATACCCCTTTAAACCGATGATACTGTATTTTATGAACTCCGTATATTATTCCAAACCCTAATACTAAATGCACCCCATGTTTTAGCAACAACTTAAAGGTACTAAACCCATACAAGTTTGCTAAATTACTACTGGCGCTATATACAGGTAAAAATGAAAACAATGCAAGCAACGATATGATTGCCCACAAAGCTCTATCTCCTCCTATATTTTTTAGTATACTACTCATTATAAACTACGTATCGCTTCTTTAAATTGTCTCCCTCTATCTCCATAGTTTTCAAATAAGTCAAAACTTGCACAAGCTGGTGACAACAATACATTATCTCCTTTTTCAGCCAAATGATAAGCCATTTTAACCGCCTCAGCCATTGACTCTGTTTCCACCAACGTTTCTACAGTATTTTCAAAAACATTTTTAATTTTACCATTATCTTTACCTAAGCAAATTACTGCTTTAACTTTTTCGTTAACCAGTGACAACAATTCCGTATAATCATTTCCTTTATCCACTCCTCCTACAATCCACACAGTAGGTGATCTCATGCTATCTAGCGCGTAAAACGTAGCATTTATATTAGTTGCTTTTGAGTCATTTATATACTGAACATTCTGTATTTTTAATACATTCTCCAAACGATGCTCCACACCTTGAAAGTTAGCTAAGCTTTCTCTTATTGTTGCCTTTCTGATTTTTAATAAATTTGCAACCGCAGCAGATGCCATTGCGTTTTTTACATTATGCTTCCCTTCTAATGCTAAGTTTTTTACTGGCATAGTAATAATTTCTTCTTTAATTGTTAGTTTAATATTGTCATTGTCTAAACAGACACCTTGTTTTATTTTTTTAGTTAAAGAAAATGGTATTAAAGTAGCTTTCACTTCATGCTCACTCAAATATTTTTCTATCTCTTTATCATCTGCGTCGTATATTAAATAATCGTCGGCAGTTTGATTTTTTGTTATTCTAAATTTCGAAGCGATATAATTTTCATATTGGTATTCATATCGATCCAAATGATCTTCCGAAATATTTGTAATTACAGCTATATGCGGTTTGAAATTTTGAATTCCATCTAACTGAAAGCTACTCAACTCCAAAACATAATTATCATACTTCCCTTCAGTTACCTGTTCCGCAAAACTATCCCCAATATTCCCCGCAATCCCAACATTCAATTCTTCCTTTAACAGATGATGCGTTAACAAAGCAGTAGTTGTTTTCCCATTACTTCCTGTTACCCCAACAATAATTGCTTTTGTAAATTGAGCTGCAAACTCGATTTCAGAAATCAATGGCACAGCCATATTTTTCAATTTCAAAACCAGTGGCACATTATCCGGAATCCCCGGACTCTTCATTACCACATCAGCATTTAAAATTTTAACTTCTGTATGCTGCTGATCTTCCCATTCAATTTCGTTTTCCAACAACACATTCTTGTACTTCTCTTTAATCTCTCCCTTATCAGAAACAAATACATCATAGCCCTTTTGCTTTCCTAAAAGCGCTGTTCCTACACCACTTTCTCCCCCACCAAGTACAACCAATCTTTTCATCTATCTAAGCTTCAAGGTTACCATAGTTAATACCGCTAGCATTATTGCTACAATCCAAAAACGATTGACTATTTTACTTTCATGCATTCCTTTTTTCTGATAATGATGATGTAGTGGCGACATTAGAAAAATTCGTTTTCCTTCACCATATTTCTTTTTCGTATACTTAAAATAACTCACCTGAAGTACTACCGATAAATTTTCAGCAAGGAAAACCCCGCATAAAATTGGAATCAATAATTCCTTACGTACCGCAATTGCAATAACCGCTATAATCCCTCCAATAGTTAAACTTCCTGTATCTCCCATAAATACTTGAGCAGGGAATGTATTATACCATAAAAACCCTATTAAAGCACCAACAAAGGCTCCCACAAAAATGGTCATTTCACCAATCCGAGGGATATACATGATATTTAGATAATCCGAGAAAAGAATATTTCCAGACACCCAAGTCAACAACCCTAGCACAATTACAGAAATTACTGATGTACCTGCTGCTAAACCATCAATACCATCAGTTAAATTGGCTCCGTTAGAGACTGCTGTTATGATAAATATGACTACGGGAATAAAAATTATCCATCCATAACCCTTCCAACCTTCATTAAAATAAGTTAATATGTCTGAGTAATCTAATTCATTATTTTTAAAAAATGGAATTGTAGTTTTTGTTGATTTTGCTTCAGGATAGAATTCTTTAACTGAAGGATTGTGCATTAACAACATTGTATTATCAGTACTCACTGTAGCCGTTTGTATATGAGCAGGTATTTGTTCCTTAATAGTTACATTTTCATTAAAATACAACACTGACCCAACAATTAATCCTAAACCAACCTGACCAAGTACTTTAAACCTACCTTTAAGCCCTTCTTTATCATTTTTAAACTTCTTAATGTAATCATCAATAAAACCAATTGTCCCCATCCATAGAGTAGTTACAATCAACAATAACACATAGACATTATCTAACTTCGCAAACAACAAAACAGGTATTAGTGTTGCAACTATAATGATAAGACCACCCATTGTTGGTGTACCTTGTTTTTCCTTTTGTCCTTCAAGACCTAAATCTCTAACCGTTTCACCAATTTGTTGCTTCCTTAAAAAGTTAATTATGTTTTTACCAAAAATCATTGAAATTAACAACGAAACTATTACTGCCAATGCAGCTCTAAATGATATAAACTGGAAAACTGAAGCCCCTGTTAATTGGTAATTTTTTTCTAAATATTCAAATAAGTAATACAGCATATTTTTATTTATTTAGTTTTATCAGTAATTCTTTAACTGTTTTCAAATCGTCAAAATCCGTACGGACTCCATTTACCTCCTGATATGTCTCATGACCTTTACCGGCAATTAAAATGATATCATTTGCTTCTGCCATTTGACAAGCTGTTTTTATCGCTTGCAACCTATTACTAATAGATATTGTTTTTTTATAATTCTCTGGAGATACTCCAGATTCTATCTCCTCAATAATCGCTTCAGGATCTTCCGTTCGTGGGTTATCATTGGTGAAAATTGCTGTGGTACTCATAATTGAAGCTATGCTTCCCATTTTCGGACGCTTTGTTTTATCTCTATCACCCCCACAACCAACAACTGTTAATAATTGCTCATTACCTGTGCGAATGTTATTTATGGTTCCTAACACATTTTTTAAAGCATCTGGCGTGTGTGCATAATCAACAATAGCTGTGATTTTATTTTCTTTAGAAACTATATACTCAAACCGCCCACTTACATTTCCCAATAAACTTATTAATCGTAAATTTTCATTTGTCTCTAAACCCAATAACTCTCCTGTTGCATAAATCGCTAGTAAATTATATGCATTAAAGCTTCCTATTAATTTTGTCCACACTTCATTATCATTCACTTTCAGCAACAATCCTGAAAACTGATTTTCTAATATTTGCGCTCTATAATCTGCATAACTTTTTAAAGCATAACTAACTTTTTTAGCCTTGGTGTTTTGCAACATTATCTCACCATTTTTATCATCAACATTGATTAAAGCAAATGCTGTTTTTGGCAACTCATCAAAAAATGTTTTTTTAACATCTCTATACTCAGCAAATGTTTCATGATAATCTAAATGATCATGAGACAGGTTGGTGAAAATCCCGCCTCTAAACTGCAATCCTGCAGTTCGCTTTTGGTGAATACCGTGTGAGCTCACCTCCATAAAACAAAACTCAACACCTTCCTCATTCATCAACTGTAAATAGCGATTTATTGTTAACGAATCCGGTGTAGTATGCGTTGCTGTATACTCAACAGTATCTACCATTATTTTTACCGTAGACAGTAAGCCAACTTTATATCCTGCATTTTTAAATTGCTGATATAATAATGATGCTATCGTAGTTTTCCCATTCGTTCCTGTAACCCCTACCAACTGTAAATCAGCAGATGGGTTTCCATAATAATTTGAGGCCATAATCGCCAAAGCCGTATTTGCATCTGACACCTGAACATATACAACCCCTTCAACCTTACCAGAAGGTACTTCTTCACAAACAATCACCTTTGCTTGTAAACTAATGGCCTTATCAATATAATCATGACCATCAACTAGAGTTCCTTTAAGCGCTACAAATACATCGTTTTTCTGCACTTTTCTAGAATCGAATTCTATTTTTGAAATGAACATATCGGAACTACCAATAATCACATCCAAAGCAACCTTATACAATATATCCTTTAAATTTTTCATGACAGCTCTAATACAATTTCTTTATCATTTGTTATTTTCTCTCCTACATTAAGTGATTGTTTTTTCACTTTCCCATTACCTTTCACGAACACTTTCAGCCCTAAATTTTCTAAAAATGACAAAGCATCCATCCCACTCATTCCAATAACATTTGGAACTAATTTATAATCCTTTTGACTTTTCTTAAAAAAAGAATCGTACTGCTCATTTAATTCTTTATTTTCAACTACACTAACATCAACCTCGTCTACCAAAGGTGTATCAGTATATATCTTTTTAGCAATTTTTTTAAACACAGGTGCCGCAACTACATTTCCATAATAACCAATTGATGTTTTTGGCTTATGTATAACCACAATACAAGAATATTGAGGATTATCTGCCGGAAAATACCCCGAAAATGAAGCTATATATTGCTTTGGATTATTTTTATTCCCATAGTTAGTTGTACAAGTCCCTGTTTTACCTGCCATAGAAAAATCCTTAGAATAAATGTTTTTTGCAGTCCCTCTAACAACTACATTTTTCATCATTTCCTTCACCTTCCCTATTGTTGCGTCAGAACATATTTTAGGATTTAACACTTCTTTTTCAAAAACCTTAATTGGCTTACTATTTTTAAAATCTCTAATTTCTTTTACAAATCTTGGCTTTACCATTTCACCATTATTGGCAATAGCATTATAAAACGTTAGTGTTTGTAGCGGTGTTAACGACACACCATACCCATAAGCCATCCATGGCAACGAAATACCACTCCACAACTTATCATCCGGATGAGGTATAAAAGGCTTTCCTTCTCCTTTAAACTCTAAGCCTAACTTATCATTTAACCCCATGTTGTACAACCGGTTTACAAATCGTTCAGGGTCATTTTTAAAGCCTTTATGTACGATTTTCACAAAACCAGTATTTGAAGACACCTCAAAAGCTCTTGCTGCAGATATCTTCCCATAACCACCATGCCTTGAATCCCTAACATGTTTCCCATAAAACGTCAACACTCCTTTTTCAGTATCAACTACCGTACTAGAATCAATAGCTTTATCCTCCAAAGCCGCCACTATAACCATTAACTTAAAGGTAGATCCTGGCTCATGTGATTCACCAACTGCATGGTTTAATTGTTCAGAGTATTTTCCTTTTGAGTTTCTTTTTAAATTAGAAATAGCTTTTACTTCTCCAGTTTTAGTTTCCATAACCACAACTGTTCCATGCTCAGCCTCGAATTTTTCTAACTGCTCAAGCAATGCGTGATGTGCTATATCTTGAATATTTACATTTATCGTTGAAATTACGTCCAAACCGTTTTTAGGTTCAATTTCATTTTCATCATTAATTGGCTTGTATTGCCCTTTAGCTATTTTTTGTTTCAAACGCCTACCATCTTCTCCTTCCAAAAAATCTTTCCCGAAAGCACCTTCAATTCCAGCACCAGAACCTTTCCATCCAATTGTTCTTCTTGCTATTTCGGCTATTGGATGCTCCCTTATTGTATGTTGCTCAACTATAAGACCTCCTTTATAAGCTCCTAAATTGAAAATGGGAAAGCTCTTGATTCTGATATAATCAGAATACCCTAAGTTTCTTGTAATTAAGGTATATCTGTTTTTTGTCCTTCTGGCTTTATTCAATTTTGATTTATAATGTCCTGACGTTTTGCCTAGCATTTTTGATAATGAATCACAAAGAGGTTTTATATGCTCTGAAAAATTCTTTTTAGAAACTGTAACCGCATCAAATCGGATGTCATATTTTGGAACCGAAGTAGCTAGCAAACTTCCGTCATCTGCATAAATACTCCCTCTATTTGCCTTAACAACAACTTCTTTGATAGTACGAGATTTAGCCAAAGCCCTATACTTGTCCCCTTGAACATACTGCACACTAAACAGCTTGTACACAATTAATAGCGCAAATACTAAAAAAAGTATTACCACTACATACAGCCTGTTTAATATGTTTTTACTTGTCATTGACACAAATACAACTATTTTGTAATTACCCTTATTTTCTTAGGAGGAACATCAGAAGACCTCAATCCTCTTTCATTCATTTTTATCGCAACTTTAGACTCCATTTTCAATTTCATTAACCGAGATCTTAAATCAACATATTCCGATCTCAACTCTTTTACTTTTTTATCTAAATCTCCAATTGCAAAAACTTTTTTTTCAGCATGATGAGAACTTGCTATCATTATCAACAATAAAACAACTGAAAACCCAATAAACCTCCAGTTTTTAATTGCATCATTGTCAACTAAAAAACGTCCTTTCAATATATTTAGCAGCTTATTTTTCAATTCGTTCTGCTATTCTGAGCTTAGCACTTCTTGCTCTATTATTTATTTTTATTTCTTCTGACGACGGTATTATCATCTTTCCTTTTTTCTTAAAAGGAACAGATATGTTTCCATAAAAATCTTTTTCAGGCTCACCTTCAAACAATCCACTTCTTATAAATCGTTTCACCAACCTATCCTCTAAAGAGTGATATGAAATCAAACTTAATCGCCCACCTTTGTCTAATAATTCTGGCGACTGCATCAACAACTCTTCTATAACCACGAGTTCTTCATTGACCTCTATTCTTATCGCTTGAAATATTTTCGCCAACACTTTATGCTCCGCATGCTTTGGCAAAAACTTTGCTACAATACCTTTTAAATCTTCAATGGTATCAATTTTCTCATCTCTAGAACCTACAATTGTAGCCGCTATTGCTTTTGCATTTGTTAATTCTCCGTACACAGAAAACATCCTCCTTAACTCTTCTTCCGAATAGTTGTTTACAACATCGTGAGCAGAAGTTTTCATTTTTTTACTCATTCTCATGTCCAAATCAGCATCAAAACGAATAGAAAAACCTCTCCCCGCTTCATCAAACTGATGTGAAGAAACCCCAAAGTCTCCCAAAATACCATCTACTTTTCTCACACCGTGAAAACGAAGAAACCTTTTTATATATCTAAAATTTTCATGAATCAAAGTAAATCGCTCGTCATCGATTGTATTTTTAATCGCATCTTCGTCTTGATCAAAAGCAAACAATCTACCTTTATTACTTAATCGAGATAATATTTCCCTAGAGTGACCTCCACCACCAAAAGTAACATCAACATACACTCCGTCCGGATTAATATTTAACCCGTCAACACTTTCTTTTAATAGTACTGGACTATGATACTCCATTGAACTCATCATTTTTATCACCCATAACCTCTTCTGCTAAATTTGCAAAATCTACAGTAGCGTCATTTATGGCTGATTCATATTTATCTTTATCCCAAATTTCCAAAATATTCCCTGCTGAGGAGACCACAATTTCTTTCTCCAAACCAGAATAACCAATTAAATCTTTTGCAACTAACAATCTTCCAGAAGCGTCTAACTCAATCATCTTTAACCCAGCAGTCAATCTTCTTATGAAATCATTATTTTTTCTATCAAACCTATTTAACTTGCCAACCTTCTGCATAACATCATCCCATTCATCCATTGGATACAATTCTAAACATGGTTGAAAAACAGATCTTTTCAACACAAAACCTTTTTCTAAAATAGGCAACAACTGCTTTTTCAACGCACTAGGAAGCATTACACGCCCTTTTGCATCGATTTTACACTCATATGTTCCTATTAAATTTATCACGAAGTTGTTTGATTCTATTACTTTTCAAAGATATGAAGAAATTTCCCACATTTTACCACAGCCCCCCACTTTGTTAATAAGTTTTACCACCCAGCACTAAAACAAGTGTAAACAATAGACTGTGAGACTGTTAAAAAGTAATGTTTTAACGTGAAAAAGCATATTAATGACCTGAAAAATAGTCTGTATGAAGTGAAAAAAAAAGTGTAAATTTGCTGATTGTTAAACAGCATCTATAACTTATTTATAGCGTTGTAGAAAACGACCCAGTATGAAGTTTAAACTGAAAAAAGAAAAAGAATATAATTTTATTGAAGTTGGCGAAGGCACCCCTATAGTTGTCCTACATGGGCTAATGGGCGGCTTAAGTAACTTTGAGGGAGTAACGAATTACTTCCCTGAAAAAGGCTATAAAATTATCATACCTGAATTACCTATCTACACTATGTCTTTAATTAAGACAAACGTGAAAAGTTTTGCGAATTATGTAAAAGGTTTTTTAGATTCTCAAGGATTAGCTGACGTTATTTTACTAGGAAACTCATTAGGAGGACACATTGCATTATTGTTTTCAAAAATGTACCCTGAATATGTAAAAGGACTTGTAATTACCGGAAGTTCCGGTCTTTACGAAAGCGCCATGGGTAGTGGATACCCTAAAAGAGGAGATTATGAATTCATAAAGAAAAAAGCTGAAGATGTTTTTTATGACCCAAAAATAGCTACTAAAGAAATTGTTGATGAAGTTTATGACACTGTAAACAACAGACACAAATTAATACGTACACTTGCTATTGCAAAAAGTGCTATTCGCCATAATATGTCAAAAGATTTACCTAATATGAGACAGCCTACTTGTATAATTTGGGGTAAAAACGACAATGTAACCCCCCCAAATGTAGCTGATGAATTTCATGAATTATTACCAGATTCTGACCTATATTGGATTGATAAATGTGGCCATGCTGCTATGATGGAACTTCCTGAAGAGTTCAATACATTATTAGATGAATGGTTAACAAAAAGAAAATTATAATAGTCAATTTTATAATTCACAAACTGTTTCTTAAAACATGAAAATTAAATCTGCTGAATTTGTAATTAGCAACTCGTTAGTTGCCAAGTGTCCGAAAGATCGTTTAC
>Ga0209291_1001153_pt1 | contig 24122 bp, 20 predicted proteins | sample GOMGulsemesocosm_FD_184633 | JGI IMG/M metagenome (GOLD analysis project Ga0209291, IMG submission 184633) | Methane-oxidizing microbial communities from mesocosms in the Gulf of Mexico - GOM9B Gulf of Mexico (SPAdes) (version 2) | ecosystem: Environmental > Aquatic > Marine > Cold seeps...
TGTCTATATCCCACCCTCTGAGATTATCGCCACTTTGCAATCAACTCAGACTGAACATCACTTTATCATCAATAATTTTCGTCTACCGCGCATGTATATTGCCGCGCTAGTCGGAGTTGCTCTTGGGCTATCCGGGTTATTAGTGCAAGGGGTTATTCGCAATCCGTTGGCCTCTCCCGATATTCTCGGTGTCACTAGCGGTGCCAGCTTATCAGTCATTTTATTGGCGATACTCTGGCCTGGCGCACCTATCCAGTATATTCCTATAGCGGCTCTTGTCGGCGGCTTTAGCGCCACCGCAATACTCTTACTGTTGGCGCGTAAATTGTTAAATCGCCCGGCCGCTTTTGCCCTCGTTGGCATTGCTTTGAGTGCTATATTTGGTGCCGCTATCGACTACTTGCTCACAGTCAACCCACTGGAAATTAATACCGCTATGCTGTGGCTGACCGGTTCAGTGTGGGGTCGCAATTGGCAGCATATCCCATTGATAGCCCCCTGGTTGGTGGTGTTGATTCCCATCGCCCTGACGCTAGCTTATCGACTGGATGTATTATCGCTGGGGGATAATACAGCGACCAGTTTAGGTAGCTCTGTCACTCAACTGCGCATCTTCAGTATCTTGATCGCCATCAGCCTAGCCAGCGCTGCCGTCTCTGTCTGTGGCAGTATCAGCTTTGTCGGTTTGATTGCGCCGCATATTGCGCGCTCTTTATTTGGTGCACGCCACTTATTGCTAATACCCACCACCGCGATGGTCGGAGCGATACTAGTGATCAGCGCCGACTTATTTGCGCGTATTTTAATTCCTCCTATCGAATTACCCGCTGGAGTCTTGACTGCCTTTATAGGCGCACCCTACTTTATTTATTTACTCTGTCGCGACAAACAATGGTGAACACATGATAACTGACAATTTAAGTAGTCTTGACGACAAACAGTACGCCATTAATATTGATAAGCTATCGATAAATTACGGCGCCAAAAGTATTATTCGTCAATTGAATTTATCTATAAAACAGGGCGCTATCACCGCTTTGATTGGCCCCAACGGCTGTGGAAAATCCACCTTACTCAAGTGTATTAGCCGCCTGATAAACCCCACCCATGGCGCTGTTACCTTGGCAGATAGTACTGACGTCCACCAGCACCCCAGTAAAGCGATCGCCAAGCGATTAGCGCTTTTAGGGCAGTCCTCTCAGATACCCGAAGGCATTGATGTTAAAACCTTAGTGGCTTATGGACGGGCACCCTATCTCAACCAATTTGGCGTTCTAAAAGAGAGTGATCAGCAGCAGATTAGTCTGGCAATGCAACAAGCAGGGGTTGAGGATTTAGCAGATTGTTATTTAGATCAACTCTCTGGCGGTCAATTACAGCGAGTCTGGATCGCACTCGTATTAGCGCAAGATACTGATATTTTATTGCTGGACGAGCCGACAACTTACTTAGACATCTCACACCAATACGATTTGTTGGAGTTACTGATAACGCTCAATCGTAATGGCAAAACGATTGTGATCGTAATGCACGATCTCAATCAAGCTTGCCGCTTTGCGGATGAACTGATTGTGATGAAACAGGGAGAGATCATCAATCAGGGCACTCCAAAGTTGGTATTTACTGAACAGTTGCTAAAAGATGTCTTTGACTTTGATGCCGTCGTTATTGACGACCCCCAATCCCACACGCCGATGAGTATTGCCAAACAGCCCAGTCACTTGAGTGAACCCGCTACTTTATTGAGAGTTGTTGAAACTTAATCTAACAGCAACATCAGCCCATGCTTCCTTAGCGACAGACTTTACTGATATAAAGCCATTTGGTCAGTTACAATGGTGACCAAAGGCTTTATATCAACATGGGCTCACACTTATCTCACTAATGGTGATAAGGGTCTGCCGCATCTCTTAGGCCATCGCCCAAGAAATTAAAGGCTAATATCACCAGTATCACGGGTACCACCGGCATCATCAACCATGGGTAGATCGCCACGTTATTGATGTTTTGCGCCTCGTTGAGCAATACTCCCCAACTGGTAATTGGCGGCCTGAGCCCCAAACCTAAGAAGGACAGTGCTGTCTCACCCAGTATCATTGCGGGAATAGACAGCGAGGCCGAGGCAATCAAATGGCTGAAAAAGCTCGGTAGCATATGCTTTTTGATCACTCTTGCTGGTGTCGCACCCATCAAAATCGCCGCTGAGGTGTAATCCTCTTCGCGCAGTGAGAGTATTTTGGCGCGTACAGCCCTAGCAAGACCGGTCCAGTCCATCATAGCAAGAATCAAGGTGATGCCAAAAAAGATCCACAATGGGCTCCAACTAAGCGGTAGCAAAGCGGATAGCGCCATCCACAATGGCAACTCGGGGAATGAGCGAATAATCTCAGTTAAGCGCTGTACGCTGCTGTCTATCCACCCCCCATAAAACCCCGCTAAACCACCGAGTGTCAGACCCAGCGTAAAGCTTAAGACAATCCCCAACAGGCCAATAGTTAACGAGATTCTAGCCCCATATAAGATACGCGAGAGCATATCGTGGCCTAAGCGGTCTGTGCCCAGTAAGAAAAGCGTACCGGGAGCATCTACGCAGACCAAGTGCGATGAAGCGTTAAGGCTGCCCCACAACTCATATTTATCGCCTTCGCAGAAAAACTGCAGGGGATATTTTTGCGTTTTATCCTCTGTATACTCTCGCAGCAGCTTTTGCATATTTAGCTCAAACGACCAGCCGTATACAAAAGGTCTGGTGAGCTTGCCATCCTCAAAAAAATGTATTTCTTGTGCTGGCGAATAAATTTTATCCGTGTGCCTATGTTCTAGCGCATAAGGAGCAAAAAACTCAGCAAAAGCGGCGACAAAATAAATCGCTATCAGGAAAACGCCTGAGAACATGGCCAATTTATGTTTTTTAAACTTCCACCAAATCAGTGTCCACTGTGAGGCGAGAAAATATTTTTGCTGTTTAGGCGATAGCTCGTCGGTTTCATAGGGATTAAAAGGCTTATCACTGACCCAATGCTCATTCATTTTTTCATCCCCCCTTGTAAGCGAATTCGGGGATCTAGCATAGCGAGTAAAATATCAGATACTAATACTCCCACGACCGTAAGAATAGCCAAAAACATTAAGAAAGACCCCGCTAAATACATATCTTGGCTCTGCAATGCCGCGAGTAAAATAGGCCCTGTGGTTGGCAGGGATAATACGACAGCGACCACTTCAGCCCCCGATATAACACTCGGCAGTAAGCTGCCAATATCAGCGATAAAAAAGTTAAGCGATAAACGCAGTGGGTATTTTGTTAACAGTTTAAGCTCACCCATACCTTTTGCGCGGGCGGTGACGACATAAGGTTTACGTAATTCATCTAAAAGATTAGCGCGCAACCTACGGATCATGCCCGCGGTGCCTGAAGTCCCTATAACTAACACCGGAATCCAGAGATGCTCGCAGACAGATACCAACTTATCCCAACTCCACGGCTGGTCGATAAACTGCTCATCCATCAGCCCACCGATGGAAGTACCGAAGTATTGATTGGCCAAATAAAGCATGACCAGCGCCAGCAAAAAGTTAGGCGTAGCAAGTCCCAAAAACCCTAGGAAAGTTAAGCCGTAGTCTCCCCAACTATAGGGGTGTGTTGCCGAGTACATACCGATAGGAAAAGCAATTATCCAAGTGATAATAATAGTGAAGAAGGAGACGATGATGGTCAGCCACATTTTATCGCCAATCACTTCAGACACTGGCAGGTTATACTCAAACGAGTAGCCTAAATCCCCTTGCATAAAGCCTGTTACCCAAACGAAATATTGCTCCCAAATAGTTTTGTCTAAGCCGTACTCTTCACGTAAAAATTCGATCTGCGCAGGATCAACGCTTTCGCCTTGACTCTCAAGCTCTGCGATATGAGATTCAAGATAGTCACCTGGTGGTAGCTGGATAATGATAAAGACCAATAAACTGATAACGATGAGCGTAGGAATCATCGCCAATAGGCGTTTAATAACATAGTTAAACATTATTGAGCCTCCTTTTCATACCAGAAACTAGACATGTCATAGATGCCAAAAAAGGCACCGGGATCCCAGTTGTAAAATGCTTTTTCTGGCACATTTTTTAGCCTCTTATGAACCACGACTGGCTGTAATATGTCACTGATCAACCCGATAGAATACACTTGCTCTGCTCTAATATTTAACATCTCGTGCCAAATTTTGGTCTGCTCTGCAGCACTGGCCGCTGAGGCCCAAGCATTGCTTAGCTCTACCAAGCGCTGCACTTCTGGCAAGCTTGGCTCTTCACCTTCTTGAGTCTCATAATATCTGCCCCACTGCGACCACTGATATTGATCTTGACGGGTTGGCGCCAACTGTTGCGGGTTCATTTGCGCCGTGGGTAAACCATTGGGCAAACCAAACCAAGTGGTCATCACAGCATCGCCTGAAAACACACGGTTTCGCAGTACTTCACGCTGTAGCGGTTTGATGTACATTTGCACGCCGACCTTACGCCAGCTGTCTTTCACTAGCGCTAATACATCCGTTTCCTCAGTGCTCTCTCCCGCTGTTTGCACCAGTATCTCTACTGGAGTGCCATCTTCGAACAAGCGAATGCCACGACTGTCTTTATGTACTAAGCCAATGCTGTCCAAGAGCAAGCTAGCGTGCGCCGGATTGTACTGAGCGTAAGCCTTTGCGTACTTCTCTTTGTAAAGAGGGCTGTCGGGCAAAACAGTATCCGCGTTAGGTTTGGCCAACCCGAAATAGACCACTTGATTAATTTCATCACGATTTACCGCCAGTGATAGAGCACGGCGAAAATCACTGTTTTGCATCAGTTTTCGCCACTTGGGCTCTTTGGCGGTGAGGTTGGGATAGAGCGCTATATGCGCGCCGCGACCAGTACCCCATATATTGACTTTAAAATCGTTGTTACTCTCACCCTCTTTCAGAAAGGTGTAGTTATCTAAACGTAGGTGGCGCGCCTGTAAATCCGATTCTCCAGAGCCCGTCTTTGCAGGGATTAACCCACCGGATGCGATATTGATAATCACATCATCAACATAGGGCAGTTGTTTTCCCTGCGGGTCAACCCTATGAAAGTATGGATTGCGTTTAAATACGAAGCGCTCAGAAGGTGGTTTAGTTGTGTTCATCCAAGGTTGCAATGTCGGTAGCGCAGGGTTAGTTAACTTGTATTGACGCCCCTTACTGACAAACAATCCTCTCCAATTACGTTTTTTGGCTGTAGCGACTTTCTCAGCGAGCTCTTCATCTGAGAGATAATCAGCATGGAATTGCTTCATATAATGCGCGGGCATATAGATATACAGCGGTCTTGGGGCCGCCAGTGCGGGTAGAAAGTAGGGATTAGGTACTTTCCAAGTGTAACTCACTGTGTATTTATCAATCACTTTAAAGCGTGGAATTTCAGAGCTTCGCATCATCGCAGGTGGTGGCCCGTAAGGCGAAAGCACCGGATGATTGGCTTTATCTTGCCAAAAGAAACGAAAATCTTCAGCGGTAAACTCAGTACCATCGGACCAGCGATGGCCAGGGCGAATATGCAATGTGAACTTACGCCCCTCTTCAACGTCGATTTTTTCTAAAATATCCGCCTGTAATTTGAGTTTGTCATCGTACCCTACTAAGCGCGAATATCCATAGACAACCATCATACGAATGTCTTTGGATTTACCCATCAACATCTTTATCTGGCCACCGTACTGACCGACTTCTCTACCGTCAAAAGATTGTATTTTTGGGCTCTCTGGCAGCCTTTCGACCACCGGTGGTAATAGGCCTTTATCCACTTGCTCTTGCAGTGCCGGAACTTCAGGTATCGCAATTGCTTGGTGAGCCAGAAGCAAAGATAAGCAGGCGGTGAGTATATATTTCATCATTGACTCTCCCTCACAAAATGCTGATCGCCACACGCTTTGAGCACGCCACAGTTCTCTGCGGTTAATCGGTAGGGTTCAGGCCAAAACTCAGGTTCCATATGCGCTCTGTCTAGCTGGCTGTGATCTAGTAAGTTATCTAGATCGGCAAAGGGAATCGCGGCTAATAAAGCATGAGTATAGGGGTGCTTTGGTTGCGTAAACAAGATTTCACGCGGGGCAATCTCCACCAGCTGTCCTTTACACATCACGCCAATTCTATCGGCAATATAATCAACCACCGCTAAGTTGTGGCTGATAAACAGATACGTTAAATGGAGCTTTTGCTGTAAGTCTTTCAGTAAGTTGAGAATCTGAGCTTGCACTGATACATCCAAAGCGGAGACGGGCTCATCTAAAATAAGGAAATCAGGCTCAAGCGCTAGTGCCCGCGCAATACTGATACGTTGGCGTTGTCCTCCGGAGAAACTGTGCGGGTAGCGAGATAACAAACGATCATCTAAACCGACCATCTGCATCAACTCACAAGCGCGTTGTTCTCGATATTTTGTATCTCCAATACCGTGAATAACAAAAGGCTCACATAAAATATCCAGTATTGTCATGCGTGGGCTCAGTGAGCTAAAGGGATCTTGGAATACAAACTGCATTTTTGGTCGAAACGCTCTTAACTGCTCGGTACCCTCTTGGCACAGTTTGATTAACTTGCCGTGGTCGTTGTAGGTAATGCAGCCCTTTGTCGGTGCTAGCGCTTGCATCAATACTTTACTTAAAGTGGTTTTACCGCAACCACTCTCGCCGACTAATCCAAAAGACTCGCCAACAGCGATCTCTAAATTAAAGTTATTCACCGCGCGAATCACTTTACTTTGTTTTTGCCAGTTACCGTGACGTGTCGTATATTCACGGCTTAGATTTTCTATTTTTAAATGCGGGCCAGCACTGCGCTGCTGATCTGTCCACTCGGTACGAGTATCAGAAACTTTCATGCTTTCTGGAGAAATAGGCCGCAGTGAAATCAATCGATCTTGTGGGCCCATATTAAAGCGCGGTATCGCCTCAAATAGTGCTTTCAAGTACGGGTGCTGCGGGTTATCAAACAACGCTTTTATCGGGCCGCGCTCTACAATTTCCCCTCTAAACATCACCACCACATCATCCGCCATATTGGCGACCACCCCTAAATCGTGAGTAATCAGCAGTACCGACATACCGAATTCTGCTTGCAAGGATTTAATCAGCTGTAGTATTTGCGCTTGAATAGTGACATCTAAAGCGGTGGTTGGCTCATCGGCGATCAGTAGTGAAGGCTGACAGATCAGAGCCATGGATATCATTGCGCGCTGGCGCAGTCCTCCAGATAGCTCAAACGGATACTGATTCAATGCCGCTTGCGGATCCGGAAAACCTGTTTTGCTAAGCATCGAGATAACTTTTTCACGCAACTCGCTTTTATTGACCTTATGATGCAGCTCCATCGCTTCACCAATTTGATCTAGCAAGGTATGTACCGGAGAAAGTGACACCATCGGCTCTTGAAATATAATACTGATATCTTCCCCTCTAAGATTCTGCATCTCTTTTGAGCGCGGATTGAGCTGGGCGATATCTATGATTTGCCGATCTTTGGCGTAATTAATTTGTCCTGCCGACACCCGACCATTACTGGGTAAAATACCTAAGATAGCTTGGGCAGTAACAGATTTTCCAGAACCTGATTCACCCACCAAGGCCACTGTCTTTCCGGCGGGGATACTAAAGCTAATATCTTTGAGCACAGTGACATCTGTCTCATTGACCGTGAATTTAACTTCGAGGTTTTTAATATCAACTAAAGGACTAGCTATTTTATTCATTTAAAAATCCACTTACTACAAGGGATGAAGCTTTTTATTTTTGTTGTTTTTTTAAATCTTATTAAGAGTTTATCTTGTCATATATAATCCCAAGCCATGATAATGACAGCCCTTGGCGACATTGGCAAAGCAAAACTGCTGATTTATTCCAATGGCTAAAGCACCGAGTATATATCTAATATTTTAGCGAGATATTCGGCATTTATTATAAGTATTGAAGCTGTATCTTAGTTACTATATACACTTATAGCAGCAAATAGGGGCGAGTAATAATGAAGTTTTTAATCACAGGCGCAGCAGGCTTCATTGGTAGCGCAACAGCCATTGCGCTGTGTGAAAAAGGTCATAGCGTAGTAGGTATCGACAACCTTAATGATTACTACCCTGTACCGTTAAAACTTGATCGCCTTAAACGCCTAGAAAACCAATCCCATTTTTCATTTAAAAAAATGGACATTGCCGATCGCGATGCCATTGCCAAGCTTTTTAATGACGAACAATTTGATCGGGTTATCCACTTAGCCGCCCAGGCAGGTGTCAGGTACTCTCTCGAAAACCCAATGGCTTATATCGATTCAAATTTAGTCGGCATGGCTACCATTTTAGAAGGCTGTCGTCATAACAAGGTTGAGCACTTAATTTTTGCCTCATCCAGCTCTGTCTACGGTATGAACGAGAAGATCCCTTTTAGTGAAGACGATGCGGTAGATCACCCAGTCTCTTTGTATGCAGCGACTAAAAAATCCAATGAACTAATGGCGCACAGCTATTCACATCTCTACCAAATCCCTATAACAGGCCTGCGCTTTTTTACAGTGTACGGCCCTTGGGGCAGACCGGATATGGCACCTTTTTTGTTTACTGATGCCATCGTTAACGACCAACCTATCAAAGTATTTAATCAGGGAAAAATGCTCCGGGATTTCACTTATATAGATGACATCGTCGAGGGTGTGATACGCACACAAGAATGCATTCCCACCGTCAATAATACCGACCCGCTTGATAGCCCCGCAACGGCCAGAGCGCCATTCAGAGTACTTAATATCGGTAACAATGAACCACTGCCATTAGCGGAATTTATTAAAGCAATAGAGCAAGCGGTAGGAAAACAAGCGGAGAAGATAATGCTGCCAATGCAGCCGGGAGATGTGCCACGCACTTTTGCAGATATTGATAAGTTAACTGCACTCACCGGATTTAAACCCTCCACTGATATCAATAGTGGCATGCAGCGTTTTGTTGATTGGTATAGAGAATACTACGCTTATAGCTTATAGAGCTATATTTAGCTCACCAATAGACCAAACACCGTCTTCGAAACAAAAATGCTGCGCACAGTGAAAATCCATTTTGTGCTCAGCTTTATTTTTCATGTCCCAATTGGCAGCCAGTGCATAGACTGCGCGTATAACGCCTTTATGACTGACACAGCCAACATCTACACTAACTGATTGCTCTGCTAAATGCTCAATCCAATCGTTTACACGCGCACCAACAATACGTGGTGACTCAGCCTCTGGTGGCATCAAATCTATGCCTAAAGCTTCTAAACGGGCAAACGCATCGGGATCAGCTCGTTGGATCTCTTTTAATTTCCTGCCCTCCCATGCGCCCCAGTTCATTTCAATGATGGCATCTTCAATACTGGGATTAATCCCTAAAATATCTGCCGTTTGCTGCGCTCTTTGCAGTGGGCTGCAATACCATTTGGCAGCTCTTAACTGTTCGTTGAGCTGATAGGCAGCTATCTGTGCACGCCCAGCTGCATTTAATGGGATATCAGTGCGCCCCTGCAGCTTTTTCTCGCTGTTCCACTGGGTTTGCCCATGGCGAATAAAATAGATATTAATCATTGGATAACCTGATTGATGGTCAGTTTTAAAACACTTGCTGCACCCTCTATTGAGTGCCTCTTTTGTATGTAATCTTTAGCGCATAGCTGCATTTGCTTAAGCCTTTGACTATCGGATAATAAAGTGTCGATGGCAGCACTCATGGCTTCGATTTGCTCAAGTTTAATTAAAATGCCAGATTGCGGGCTTACCACTGAGCTAACGCCACCTTGATCACCGGCAATTATCGCAACACCCGCTTGCTGGGCCTCTAAAAACACCATACCTAGTGCTTCGTTGACTGCCGGCCAGAGAAGAATTTCACAATGCGCTAACAGTGCTTGAATTTGCTCGCTTTGCAAAGTACCAAAAAATCGTACATTATCGACACCATTAAAGAGTGTTTGTACTTCGCTGCGCTTTTCACCATCGCCAATTATCAACAACTGCATAGGCCGCTCTGTCTTGTGGATAACTTTAGACAGCAGTTGATAAGAGCTGAATTTATCACCGCTGCGCATCATCGCAATGCATATCAACCAAGGTTGATCAACATCTAAATCATACTGCTGTGCAATAGATAAACGTGATTGAGTATTGGAGTTAACAGGGGCATCATCAATAAACGTCGCGAGCTTAACGATAGGGGAAACCTTGCGAGATACGTAGTAGCGATCAAGCGCCACAGTATCTACTGGGTTAATACAGATGACTTTATCAGCTAGCGCCAACGCCTTATCCACCCACTGATGGTATAACGACCAAGGGCCTATACTGCGTTTTATCGCCCATGAAGCTTCCGCTAATATGTACGGAATTTTCAGTTCTCGGCAGATAACCGGGCCTATTAAATCCGGCGCTTTGTAATACAAATGATAGCAGAACCAAGCTTTTGGTTTAAATCCTTGTCGGCGCCAGCGCCGTAATATACGCATCGCTTCACGTTCGGCCAAAGCGACCATGCGCCGCTGTCTTAAGTCATCACCCTTTTTATCAAAGTTGCGCAGTGAGCTGGCGAGCTCTACATCAAAACCCGCTTGCTCAAGCGCCCTCATAAACAACTGAGCAATTTTACGATCTCCTGAAGGATTCGGGTGTTGCGGCGATTTTAACGGTGCATAAAAGGCGATTTGAGAGGTAGGTTTCATCATCGCCTTGGCTCTCTACTGTCCAGTGAATAACTTTTGCAATTGATCCACGCCGATTTTTACATCAAATCGACGACGCAGCTGAATTTGCCCCTCCAACCCCAACTGTTCGCGTTTCTCACCGTTTGTCATCAACTCTTGCAATGCACTGCCCAATTGTTGTGGATTATTAGACGCCACCAGCACGCCGTTTTCGCCGTTATCAATCAGTTCAGGAATCCCTGAAATATTCGTTGCTAAGCAGCATAACGCTTGAGACTGCGCTTCCATTAATACATTTGGCATACCATCTCTGTCACCATCTGCGACTATTTTACTGGCCAGTACAAACAGATCACTCTCACGATACGCTTGCAAAACTTCACGCTGTGGTAGCGCTCCGCACCACTCAATATACTTTTCAATTCCCAACCCTTCCGCTTGCTGCTGCAACGTTTTTAAGATGGCACCACCGCCAATATGGGTAAAGCGCCAATGTAAGTTACTGGGCAAATTTGCCAGTGCAGTTAACAGATCCTCATAGCCCTTTTTAGGCACTGCACGCCCTACGCTGACAATTTTAATCGGGTTATTAGGATCTGATCCATCTACACTTGCGCGTGATTCTCGCTCTTTTTTATCAAAGCGCTCAAAATCTAAACCGTGATAGACCAAGTGAACCTTTTCAGGCTCTTGTGCAAGGGATTGTAAAAACTCATGGTTTGCCCCTGTACACGTCGCTAGCCATTCTAACTCTTGCAGCTTTTCTGCTAAATCCCAATGATCAGTGGTCCAAATATCTTTGGCGTGCGCAGAACAAGACCAAGGCAGGTTATTTAACAGCGCCGCGTAACGCGTCACTGATGCCGGTGTGTGCAAAAAGTGCGCATACATTTGCTCTATGCCCTCTGGCATTTCAGCGGCGAGCACTAACGATTGTCCAAAGCGACGTACGCGCCCTCGGCTAGTATCCCTTTTAATATCTTTAAAAAATTGCCCGAACACTTTTCCTACCGAAAAACGGCTCACTACTTTACAAACGGCCTTGAGCACTCTTAAAGGCTCTGAGTGCAAATATTCAGGAAGATAGAGAACATCCGCTTCAATCTGTTGGTGAATCGGATGGATACTGGTATCCGTCGGATGGCGCAGAGAGACTAGAGTGATGTCAAAGCCACGTAGTTCTAGTGCACGTATTTCCTGAGCGATAAACGTCTCAGAAAGACGCGGATAACCTTTAAGTATTAAGGCAATTTTTTTCACAGATAACCCTTTATATATGATCTTGGCCTATCCCGTGTAAAATGTTTTTAGATCTCGGTAAAGGCGATAATTTATGTTGAATACGCAGTGCTATAAAAAGCGATTGTCACACGGAGCGTCATTATTTTTTAGACATCGTAGCCCATTCAATTAACAGTGCTGCGCTATTATTGGCGCCATTACTGTCAATTTCAACATCGCCTCTTTCATTACTCAGCGCCCGATCGATCGCAGCGGCTAAGTTTTGAGGGGTCAGTTCACTGTCTTTGACTTGCTGCAAGACTCCGTGCTGCGAGAGTATTTGTGCTCTCATCAATTGCTCTGTTTCACTTACCCCTTCAAAGGGAATGAGCACTGCGGGTGTTTTAGTTTGCAGTAGATCCATGACGGTATTGTAACCCGCTCTGGAAACAGACACCGCTGCGCCGACAAGCTCTGCTAAGAAATCATCGGCAAGATCAACCACACTTAAGTTGTCTTGGCTCTGCTCTATAAATGACTGCTTTAGCGGCTCTGGCATATTAGGTCCAGTAATCAACAGCCACTCATAGTCTCTGGCAAAACCAGAGTGATATAAGGCTAGCGCACATTCAATGATATTTTTACCGATCATGCCACTGCCGACAGAAACCACAATTTTTTGTGTTTTAGGTGCCGATTTTTGCTGATCTGTTAATTCAGGACAGGCATAGCCTGTGTAGTGCAGCTTATCTTCGATTTGTTGTACATGTTCAAAACTGTTCGCTAGTGGGAAAAAATGCTCATCCCCATGCACTAATATTTTCTGGTAGTGCCCGGCCACAATTTCTAAACATTCCTGTTCACGAATGGCGCGACGTTTTTGCAAAATATCACGAATAGAGGCGACCAATATCGGCGGTTTCACCTGTTGTTTTACCCACTGGAGAAGCGGCAGTAATTCAAAACGCATTTGCCTGCGCCCAAAAGGGTAAGTTTCTGTCACGATAAGATCAGGCTGCACGCACTCGCAAATATTGAGTAATATAGCACTGCGAGCTTCTTTCTGGGCCTCGGTCACTGCAGATCCATCCGCATTAACCAGCCCACTAAAGGCAGCATCAGAGCTGCGCACTGCAGGTAAAAAATGCATTTTTGCATTGCCAAATGACATACTGGGGACTGGCGATCCGCCAAAAATAACATGAACCTGTGCGCCCTGCTGGCAAAGCGCTTTAACAATCAGTGAAGAGCGTCGTACATGACCTATGCCCAGTAAGTACTGTACGTAAAACATGATTTTCGGGGCGTGCATAAAAGGTACCTATAAATAGGGGCTACTTAAAGACTGCCAGATTCTTCACTATCGACAATTTCACCAAATCTATCAGCGACAATCTCTAAACCGTGCAATAGTTTCTCAATTGGCCGCGAGCTTGGCTTATCTTGCTGCCGCAAACCTTTGATCGATTGCACCATTTGCTGCACATCACGCTCTGAATTGAGATCCAAAGTAGACAGTAAGCCCAGTTTCGCAGCATTGCGTGCACGTATTGTCTGCTCCTGACGAGGCTGACTTCTCGGTAATATCAGCGCAGCTTTATCAAAGGATAATATTTCACAGAAAGTATTGTAACCGCCCATCGCAATCACAGCAGCGGCGGACTCCATTAAGTGCTCTAAGTGATTACTAAAAGTGATCGCCTCTACATGCTCGAGTTTTTCAGCACGCAGCAAAAAGCTGTTACGCTCAGTTGCTGGCATGAAAGGTCCGATAACAAACATAGCCGGCATTAGATCAGGGCATGCTTCATAAGCACGTAATACCCAATCAATCATTTCAACACCGTCACCGCCACCACCAGGAGTCACCAGAATATAAGGCTTTTCAGGAATATGCATTGACTCAACATCTATTTGTTCAGGTAGCTGACGCGGTAAATAACCCGTGTAAAGCGTCTTGTCTTTGACTTGTTGTTTGACGTCTAACCCTTTAAGTGGATCGCCCATTTCTTGAGGGCCGTAGACCCAAAGCTCATCGTAAAAATTTTCCAAAAGCGGCATGGCATTTTTTTCCTGCCATTCTTTTTCCAATAACTCAGGCGAATCCATGATATCGCGAAGCCCTAAAATGCAGCGCGTATCTGTCTTTTTAAAATGCTCTAAGGTACTGATTACTTCCCCTTTTAAGCCGCCTGGTTCTTTATCAACTAAAAAGATATCGGGCTTAAATACTTTGGAAGTATTGAGGATAATAGATTCACGTAGCTCCATTGTATCGGCAAGGTCTATATGCAAACCCAACGATGTGTACTCGCCGTTGTGTAGTTTAATCACACCGGGAATTCGAATAAAATCAACACGCGCTTTAAAATCAAAACGGCCAATAATAGGAGAGCCGGTCATAATTAAAACAGAGAGGCCTTTGTACTCATCAACTAAAGCATGCGCGATCGTACGGCAGCGACGTAAATGTCCTAAACCGAAGGAGTCATGGCTATAGATAAGAAGACGGATGTTATTTAATTTACTGCGCACTAGAACTCACTTTCGATGACATTGAGATTCAACATAACGACTATATTCGATAGGAAGGCGTTAAAAAATACTTAATCTGCCTGATCTTATCGACGCTTGCTGTGTTATGCAGATGCCCCCATTATAATTTTCGTTCAGATTAGCAAATTATATGCCGCTAAGATAGCTTTGCCCTTATAAATACACAACCGCTTATGCCACTTTAAAAGCGGTTGATTTATATTGAATTGATCAATCATCCATATGATCAATTCTATCGTTTTTTAACACTTTTTCACTGGCGTTAGTAGCAGCACTTGAAGCAGCCGCTCCCGCTAATGCATTTTGTATATCAGTGCTCGGGGCTGGCGTCTCTTTTTCCTCATTATTACTCTGCATTAATACGTGTACTGAACGGTGCGCAAACTCTATACCATTACTCTTTAACGCGTCTTTAACGAGCCTAAAAGCATCGCGGCGAATGACCCATTGCTCACCGGGAACACAAGTAAACTTCATCCGAAAAATCAGTGCCGATTCCTCAACGCGAATGACCCCTTGAGATTTTAGCGGCAGTAAGAAGTGCTTACCGTACTCTGGATGTTCTAACATGCTCTGGCCGACTTTCTTAATCAACTTACGCACTTTTTCCACATCGGTACGGTAATCCAGGCGAAATTCGAGCTTCATGGTTATCCAATCACGTGATAAGTTGCGCACTGTCGCTATCTCACCAAAAGGAATCGTCTGTACCGCGCCCAAGTGATGGCGCAATCTGATGGAGCGAATAGAAATACGCTCAACGGTACCACGCAAGCCTGCCGCTTCAATATATTCGCCGCGGCGAAATGCGTCATCCAATAAAAAGAAAATCCCGGATATTACGTCTTGCACTAATTTTTGTGCGCCAAAACCAACCGCTATGCCAATAATACCCGCACCGGCTAATAGAGGCGCTATCTCAACCCCCACTATGCTGAGCACAGTTAAGACCAAACTTGTCAGTAGAAAGACCAATACAAAAGAGCGGACTAACGGCAGTAAAGTTTCGGATCTTGATGCGCCGGCACCACCACCATCACCTTCAAGCGAAGAGAGCCCATCATCTTCATCGCTAGCAATCTCATGAGGTAAATGACGCTCAATAGCAGATTGAATTACCTCCCATACTGCATATGCTACGATGATTACCACTACAATATCGACTGACTTTTTCAGTATCCCGCCTAGATTCGTCGCCAGCATTTCCCAGGCGTTATAGCCAAAACTACTGTCAATTAGATAGAGAATTACCGTTAATACAATGATGCGAATAGCGATGATGACGCGGCGAATGAAAATATCGCAACGCATTTCATAAGTATGGGACTGTAACCAAGTTATTCGCTTAAGCTGAGTCAGTAGTACATAGACTATACGGTCTAAAATAGGGTAACTAAAGGTCAACCACCATGCAGGAGTTAAACGTTCTGCTTGCTCATAATTACCTAAAAACTCATTCGCCGCCCAAATGCTCCAAATCACTAGCAACCAAAAGGTCAAAACTGTTGGCCAAGATTGTCTAAGCGCTTGCTTAAAATGAGAATTATGCTGACTTTTATTAGTAAACATGCCGGTAATATCGTTGCGTAAATACCAGATAAAAATGACCGATGATACGTTTAAAATCAAACCCGATAACGGGACTAACATTGAAAACATAATAGGTTCAAGAGAGAACAGCGCCAATAATCGCCAAGTGGTAGTAATAAACAAATAGGTAGAGACAAACAACAAGATGGAGAAATACACTCTTTTAGCCGAGCTATTTTCCATTTTAATTAGTCGTAAACCTTCGCTATAAGGCGCAAAGACAAAGCTCAGTAAAATCGCCGTTGCGCGGATCTTCATCACTAACCCAAGAGCATGTAAACTGAGGATCCTAAACGGATCGTCATCACCAAAAACATAAGTCGCCACGGCACCTGCGACAAATACAAAAATCCCTAAACCGACAAACTGAAAAGCACCGCGTATTAACAATAAATTGAGATTTTCACCCCAAGTCTCATTAGAGGAGTGAGTTAACCGCATGCACATTCGATTGAGTTTAAAGCCTGCTATCTTCTCGATTAATAGACCTGAAAGCATCATTAAACCAAAAACACCCGCTAAAGCGATAAGCCCACCAAGCCCCCTATCGTTAGTGAGATTATGGATCAGTGCTGCTTTTTGTTCAGGCCATCGAGAGAAACTGTCCATCAACAGGTCTTTGCGTTCACTTGCCTGTTTTAAGATAAAAAAGCGGGTCATTTCAGAGCTATCGTAACTCACTTCTTGATTTTTGTGATGCCCGGCAAAGCTCTCAACGTGATTTGCAGAGGCGACTCCCGTTAAACTCAAAATTACCAGTAAGCTAGATAGATAGAACTTGATCAAATGCTTCATGAATGACCTAAAAAATATTTATAATTTAATGAACTATAGCAAACGACAGATCAATAATGCAGTGACTTTCTGTTTGATCTAGAGGATTATCTATTCGAGACCACGTGGCGCAAACATGATAATACTCATACCCAAAACCGCCACAGATGCACCGACGACATCCCAAAGCGTTGGTCGAATACCATCGATGGCCCACAGCCAAATGATCGCACTAAAAATGTAGACACCACCATAAGCGGCATACACTCTTCCCGCGGCGGTAGGATGCAGTGTGAGCAACCAAGCAAAAAGCGCCAGAGAAAGAGCCGCTGGCAGTAACAGCCAGATTGGCTTCCCTTCTCGCAACCACAAAAAGGGGAGATAACAGCCGACTATCTCTGCCAAGGCAGTAACGAAGAATAATCCTATTACTTTTAATTCTGGCATAAACAACCTACATTCCTTGTGATAAAGCCCTGTAGAGCTTTCATTTATCGTTCATCGTTTATCAAACCAGAGACGACCTATTTAAAGCGCATCAAAGAAAGTCAAAAAAACACACAATCCAAACTGGCCTTGCTGACAAACTTATTTTTAACGCCTGAATTAAGGACGATACATGAACCGACAAACAAAAGCAGTCGTATTTGGGTTGCTCACGATACTGATCTAGCGATGCCACAGCTTTTTGTATTTCACTTACCTATTTAGCATCCGTTCAACTATTGAGCATTTTCCTCAGTCGCCAATATTTACATTATTTATCAACTGCGTCAGCTGAATAAAGGCTTGGGTGCGTCGCTCGTCCCACGGATGAGCAAAGCTAATACGCAAGAAATTCTGATAACTCTCTTGCGCGCTAAAAATACCGCCGGGAGTAATGGTAAGCCCCACTGCACGTGCTTGACTGTAGAGTTTCAGGGTATTAACTGCCTCTGGTAACTCTAACCACAGCACCATTCCACCGATAGGCTCACTGGCGCTGAGTGCCTGTGGCAAATGTTTGGCTATTAATACTGCCAATTGCTCGTACTGTGCGCGCAATTGTGTGCGCCGCTGTTTTAAGTGCCGCTCTAACCCGCCTTTTGCAATAAATAAACTCACACCTTGCTGTACGCTGACACTGTTTGCCATCGAAGTAGTGATTTTTAAACGCAGTATTTTCTCTTTATATTTACCCGGTGCGATCCAACCCAAACGTAGATCGCGAGAGAGCGTTTTAGAGAGCGAAGAGCACAGCAAGACATTACCCTTAGTTGCAAAAGAATACAGACTTCTAGGTCGCTGCAAGGAGAAGTGCAGCTGCGCATAAATGTCATCCTCGATAACCGCGAACTGATGAAGATCAGCTAAGGTGATAATTTTCCTTTTATGCTCATCTGGCATGCACGCCCCTGTTGGAGTGGCAAAACTAGGAGAAAGTATCAAAGCCTTAATTTCCCAATGTGAGCAGGCAAGTTTTAAGGCGTCAGGGCTAATACCCGTATCCGCTGCGCTGGGAATTTCCAGTACTTTCCTACCCAATACTTCGAGTAATTCTAGCGCGCCATAGAAACTCGGTGATTCTATCGCCACTAAATCGCCCGGTTCTGTACAACACATCATGGCCATTAATAAAGCGTGTTGGCAGCCTGAAGTGACCACTAAATCACTGGCGCTAACTTCCCCTCCCCCTTGATTAATTTGCTTGGCCAACAGCCCCCTTAGCTCAACATCACCTTGTGGTTGATCATAGTAAAGCTGTTGCTGACTATTTTGTGCGCGCTGCGCCGTTGATAAACACCGTCTTAGCTCTTCATTGTGAGGCACTCTTTGATTATCACTGAGTAAGTCAAAAGCGGCACCGCGCTGCATGATATCGATGATAACTTGACTGCGCGAAATGAGTCTTGGTGCCACACTAGGGTTACTAATAGCAGGCTGTTTCAAACCCTCTGCAAATGAATTTTTAGACTGACAAACATAATAACCAGATCTATCACGAGCCTCTATTACCCCCTGCGTCTCAAGGGTCGCATAAGCTGCTAATACAGTCGATTTCGATAAGCCAGTGTCATCGCAGAGCGCTCTAACTGAAGGTAACTTGCTCATCAAGGCAAACTGGCCTGTGTTAATTTTATCGCGCAACTGCTCAGCAAGTTGCAAATACAAGTATTCAGACATAGGGACAGTTCACCAAAAAACACTAGGGACAGTTATCATTATTGAATATCTGTACACATAAATATACTTTTTTGTGTCTCTGTACCCACGTCTAACAAAATATACAATATGAGCCTGCTAATAGATCAAAATACGGATCAAACATGTCTGAAAAAATTCCTCTCGTTAATGTTTTACCTACCGCTAATGCTGGACAATCCAATAGAAAGAGCGCCCTCTATAGTAAAAACAAGCCCAGTGGTAACAAATTCGGTGAGCTCATTAACGCGGGTAAAATCTATACCAAACGCACCTCCGGTTACTTTCAAAAATTACGCAAGATATTCAGCTATTTACTACTGACTTTATTTTTTATGTTGCCTTGGATAACCATCACAGAGCAACCTGCTGTCTATTTTGATTTGGCTGCGCAAAAATTCCACATTTTAGGACAGACATTTTGGCCACAAGATGCCGGTTTCCTTGTGTATTTATTGGTGTTAGCCTGCATTTTGTTAATTGCAGCCACACTAGTGATAGGCCGTGCTTGGTGCGGCTTTGTTTGCCCACAGACGATATGGACCTTCCTATTTATCTGGGTAGAAGATAAATGTGAAGGGGACCGAAACCAACGTATCAAGCTCGATAAGCAGTCATTAAACGCTAGCAAGCTATACAAAAAAACAGTAAAACACAGCCTTTGGATGCTTATATCGCTGATCACTGCCTATACCTTTGTCGGCTACTTTTACCCGATTAAATCCTTAATCGCTGATACTTTTTCCTTCAACATGCATTATTTAGGGGTGTTTTGGCTGATATTTTTTGTGCTGGGCACTTATTTAAATGCCGGCTGGTTACGTGAAAAAGTTTGCTTGCATATGTGCCCCTACGCCAGATTTCAAGCAGTGATGTATACCCAGGACACTTTAGTAATAAGTTACGATGCGCAACGCGGTGAAAACCGCGGTCGCCGTAAAGCAAATGCAGATACACAAGCACTAGGGCTTGGTGATTGCGTAGACTGCTCTGTGTGCGTGCAAGTATGTCCGGTTGATATCGATATCCGCGATGGTATGCAATACCCGTGTATCGATTGCGGTCTATGTGCAGATGCCTGCGACAAAGTGATGACAAAAATGGGCTACGCTACCGGTTTAATTAGCTTTGCCTCAGCGAGTGACCCACAAAGGCAGAAAAGCTTCATTAAAACACCGAAAGTGATGCTATTGAGCTTTTTTTCTATTATCTTAACTTTGGCTTTTGCTTATTCTATTTATACTAGAGAAGCCTTGAGCATTGATGTGATTCGCGATCGCGGTACCCTACTTTACCAAAGTCGCGACGGTGGCATTGAGAATACCTACCAAGTCAATATCAACAATAAGAGCTCACAGGCAGAATCTTTTGTCTTAAGTTTAGAATCAGAGCAACCTTTTGAAATACGCGGTAACCAGTCTATTTATGTGCCTAAGGGGCGAGTAGATACCCTATTAGTGAGAGTCTGGATTGATGAAAGAGATATTGAGCGCTATCGCAGCGATATACGTTTTGTGGTAAAGCCTAAAACCTTAAACAATGCAGAGCAAACAGCTATTGCCAAGCAGCTTTCGAGTTTTATAGCCCCCGTTGGGATATATGAATAAGAGCAGTATTAAATTTTAACGTTATACATTTGCTGCCCGATACTTTGCTTATGCTGTCTAAGGAAGCGGCGATGATGCTAGAAGTCGCTTTAGGAGAATAAGTTTATACATTCAATGCGGGGTTAGAAAACAAACTAAAACTCTACTGAGTAGCTTAGTTAAACCTCATATCGCAATCTTCTGTTGCGTAACGCTGTTTTAATACACGTGCTACTTGGGGGTGAACAATCATCACAACCACGAATGATGGGATAGCTAACAGCCCGTTACATTGATGCTAAGATTAAGGATTGTGTTAAATGTTTCATGACGATTTTTATTCTTTCCACTTTACGCAAGTCAGGATGAGTAAGAATCCAGAGTTTATTGGGAGTCGCTGGTTTAAAGGTGAATAAGCGCTCAATGTTAGGAGTCTTTAAATCATCGGGTAATATAGCTAACCCCATTCCCGTGCTCGCCATGTGTGACATAGTGACTAAATCGTCACTACGCAAGACGATATTATCCAAGTGTTTTTTGTCCAGCCAAGTGAACGCTTCCATTTCAGCTAAAGAACCAGCAGCACCAATAAACTGATGCCTCACTAAGTCTGCTAGGTGTGTGGGTTCGCCGTGTATTGCTAAATACTCTTTGCTGGCATAGACGGCCCATTGAAACTCTCTTATTTGACGGCCTACCAAAAATTCAGGTGGCGCTGCAGTCACACGCAAAGCAATATCTGCGATGCGATTGCGCATATTAACGGCTTGATCTGAGACTAAAACTTCTAAATTAATCTTTGGATGTAAGTGGCTCAGCGCTTGTAAAGCATGGGGCAAATGGGTATAGGCAAAGCTAGTGGGGCAAGTGATTTTAACACTTCCTTGCGGGCTCATGTCACGGCCAATAATATGGCGCTCTATATCATCAAAGCTGTTAGACACACTTTTACCAAGCTCGCTAAGCTCCTCGCCTAATTCCGTCAACTGATAAATACCATTTTCTCTTTCAAACAAACGAGATCCGACATCTTCTTCTAAGCTCTGTAGTCTTCTAAACACGGTAGAGTGGCTCATTTTTAATGTTTTGGCAGCCACCATTAAATTACGGTGCTCAGCTACCTCCAAGAACACCTTCATCGAATTCCAGTCCATATCCTCTCTCTTTTAGTTTCCAATTTTGCAAGCCTTGACTTCATTATTGCGTATAGCTTGCATTATCGCAATGCTCTATTATCTTTAAACCACTCAAACAAGGGAATAATTATGATCGGATACATCACTCTAGGCACTGATAACCTCAACCAAGATGCAAATTTTTATGACAGTTTATTGGAGCTACTCGATGCAAAGCGCGTCATGCAAGCCGATGATTTCATAGCATGGGGTACCCATGAGCAACAACCTATGTTTTCTATTCATCTACCAGCAGATGGACAACCAGCCAGTGTTGGCAATGGGGTAATGATTGCCTTGAAGGCAAAAAATACTGAACAAGTAAAAAGTTTGTACGACAAAGCATTACTATTGGGTGCCATTGATGAAGGTAAGCCGGGCTTTAGAGCAGAAGGTTTCTATGCAGCCTACTTTCGCGACCTTAGTGGCAACAAACTCAATGTGCACTGTCTGGGTGCTGCATAACAAATACCGGAGTATTCATGCTGAAAATTATCGGCCATCACTTGTGTCCATACGTGCAAAGGGTAGTGATCTTAATGCTAGAGAAAGACATTGCCTATCAACGCATTGATATAGACTTAGACAATAAACCTGAATGGTTGCTGCAATACTCTGCTACTGCAAAAGTCCCGCTACTCATTACCGCAGATAATAAGGTGCTCTTTGAGTCCCAAGTTATCTGTGAGTTCTTAGATGAGGTTTCCTCTGGATCTTTGCAACCTTTAGATAGCTTTGAGAAAGCGCGTCACCGGGCTTGGGGAGAGTTTGGTACACAAATGCTTAACTTGATTGCCAATATTATCTATCAAGATAATGACAAAGCAGCATTTGAAAACAGTGTTGGGATGCTGAAACAGCAGCTAAGTATTGTTGAGAAAGAACACTCTGGTGGACATTATTTCTCAGGCAAGAACTTTCATTTAACAGATGCTATTTACGCCTCCTTATTCCGCTACTTTAGCGTGTTGCAAAAGATCATAAATTTTCAGATTTTAGAACAGATGCCAAAACTATCAGTCTGGCAGCAACGCTTGTCTGAACGCGCGAGTGTACAAGCAGCTGTACCTAGCGAATATGAAACTGAACTCATTGCGTTCATTAGCAATAAACCCAGTTATTTAGCACAGCAGCTATCAGCAAGTACCGCTTAAAACCCATGAATCATCAGCTAAGAACTTACGCAGCCTGAGAGTAGAGACTCGCTGGTGATTTATCTACATGTCTATCAAGCTTTCTTCACAAACTTTGCAGTAATCATCATTTCTCCTACACCATCAACTTTGCAGTCTAGCTGATGATCTTTGCCTTCAACAATTCTTTTTACGACAGCTTTAGTGCCTATTTTCATGATTAACGAACTACCTTTAACTTTAAGGTCTTTAATCAAGGTCAGCTTATCGCCTTGCGTTAACAATGCACCGTTAGCGTCTTTAACACGAAAGGCATCTTCATCAATCAGTGGCACTGATGGATTCCATTCATAGGCGCATTCAGGACAAATCAGTAGCTCTTGATCTGGGTAGACATATTCGCAATTGCATTTCAAACAGGCAGGATTAGACATTCTCGGTTCTTCTTTGGCTTTGATTAGTAGTCATTATAACGCCAGAATTAGTAGTTAAATACCGGAGATATAGCGAATAGGGTCTAAATAAAAAGCTTTTTTATAGCCTTGAGTAGAGCCATCAATACGCCAGGGAATAGGGATGATACTCAATAAAGAATAGTGCAAATGGGGCTGCTTACCCAAAGCGTTGCCAGTATCGCCAACACTGCCCATTCTTTGCCCGACTTGGCTGAATAACCCTATATTATTATCTATCTCGTTAAGGTGTGCATAATAATGAATTCGCCACTTTGGACCTAATCCAATAATAACCTTACCTCCCACCGCAATTTCTCCAGAATAAAGTACCAACATGTTAGTTGAACTCAGTACGCTCGTACCTTTAGTGGCAAAAATATCAACTCCTTTATGTGTACCTGATGCTCCCCATGGCTCATACCAAAATGATTTGGCATTCCAGTCATTAGACGTCGCATTTTCAACAGGTATTTGGCGCGGTTCAGGAAAGACATAGCCAAGTACAATCAAGGTAAATAAGCTGATTGCTATCCATTTTAATTTCATAGAACCTCTAAAAATATCTAAGGTGAACTCACATTTCAACGACAATAATATCATTAGCTGTTAGCTGTTAGCTGTTAGCTGTTAGCTGTTAGCTGTTAGCTGTTAGCTGTTAGCTGTTAGCTGTTAGCTGTTAGCTGTTAGCTGTTAGCTGTTAGCTGTTAGCTGTTAGCTGTTAGCTG
>Ga0209291_1001166_pt1 | contig 23971 bp, 20 predicted proteins | sample GOMGulsemesocosm_FD_184633 | JGI IMG/M metagenome (GOLD analysis project Ga0209291, IMG submission 184633) | Methane-oxidizing microbial communities from mesocosms in the Gulf of Mexico - GOM9B Gulf of Mexico (SPAdes) (version 2) | ecosystem: Environmental > Aquatic > Marine > Cold seeps...
ATATCAGTTAATCCCATGGTCGCTTGTATCGTAGACATAAGCGGTGCATGGCTGAACCACACGAGAAAGGTAATAAAGAAGGCTATCCAGGTACTATGCAATATTCTTGATCTTCCTTGGAAGGACAGAAAGTTATGTTTTAACGATGATTGACTCATAAAAAATCCCAATTTTTCTTACATTAAATTTAAAAAGCTACTGTGTACGCAACAGCAAAAAACAAGCCATCATTTAAAGTATTGATTTTTAGTTGGTTTTTGTCTTTTGTGTCCGGCTAATGCGTGTGGGTGCACCACTGTGCAGCCCAATAGTCGACGACTTGCACCAAATATACCCTTGTTGTTGAAATGACTACCAATATGTTGTTGGTTGCGCCATTAATAATCATTGTACCTAAGTGAGACACTAGCGATCATTCGTTACGATTAATCCTTGAAAATCTCATTAAGATCGTATATCTTAATGAGAATTATTCGTGTTTAAGGTGGGTTATGAATCAGACTCTCAATCAAAGTTTAAGTTCGATCGCAGTCGATCAGGTCAGTGAATATGGTGAATTAGCGCTAGCCATTGAATGTGCAACTATGCCGCTACGGTCGGAGGTTTTTTTGGCCTTTTTTACTCTAGGGGAGGAGCTTGCCAGGGAAATGCACGCGGATTCTCAATGGCAATTCTATCGCGCTCAATTTGAATTACTACTACGGGCTGTACAAGATGAAATGTTACCACAGCCTTGGCGTCGCTCATGTTACGAAACCCTCAATAAGCCGTTACTGTCGCTCCAACGTATTGCTCACAATGAGCAGCGTAGAAGGCAATTGAGTAATTATTATCTCCATTTAAACAAACAAGTTGCAACGGTGTTTAAATTACACCCCTTTTAATACTATTTTAGGTAGATGTCATGAAAGATTTTCGGTTAGAACAAGACTCAATGGGTGAACTACAAGTTCCAAAAGACGCACTATATGGCGCTCAAACACAGCGCGCTGTTAATAATTTTCCGATTAGTGGTCAAGCGATGCCGATTGAATTTATTAAGGCAGTTATCCGAATAAAGTTAAGTGCGGCGGCGGTTAATGGGCAACTCGGTTTAATGCCAAAACCTATTTCACGTGCCATTGTTGCTGCATGTGAGGAGTTGTTGCAACGCGATAATTTTATGATGAACTTTCCGGTCGATGTTTTTCAGACAGGGTCTGGCACAAGTACGAATATGAACGTTAATGAGGTGTTAGCGACGTTAGCGACCAAAAAGTCAGGTCAACCGGTCTCACCCAATGATCACGTTAATTTTGGTCAAAGTAGTAATGATGTGATCCCGAGTGCGATTCATATTAGCGCCACAATATTGTTAGAGAACAAACTATTACCAGCGTTAAATCATTTAGCTGACACACTGGCAATTAGGGCGAAAAGTGTTGAGCATTATGTTAAAACCGGTCGTACCCACCTAATGGATGCTATGCCAGTGACGATGGGCCAATCACTGATGAGTTGGCGTGCACAAATCATGGCCAATATTACGAATTTAACGGCACTACAGAGCGCTATCTCTCAGTTGGCACAAGGTGGTACTGCAGTAGGTACAGGGATTAATGCTCATCCTGAGTTCGCAGTCAGATTCGCACAGCATTTAACAGAGCAAACTAAGGTCGAGTTTTCCACAGCTGACAATCTATTTTCTCTCATAGGTTCACAAGATACTGCCGTTGCGCTATCTGGTAGTTTGAAGACAACGGCGGTTTCGTTAATGAAAATAGCCAATGATTTACGCTGGATGAATTCCGGACCATTAGCGGGATTAGGAGAGATTGCACTCGAAGCATTACAACCTGGGTCGTCCATTATGCCTGGTAAAGTCAACCCTGTGATCCCTGAAGCAACTGCGATGGTGTGCGCACAGGTCATTGGCAATGATGCTGCGATCACTATCGGTGGACAGTCGGGTAACTTTGAACTCAATGTGATGTTACCGATGATTGCGAGTAACCTGTTAAATAGTCTTAATTTGTTAAGTAATGCAGTGCCATTGTTAGCAGACAAAGCGATTGCTACCTTCGATGTATTACCCGAAAATTTAGAGCAAGCGTTAGACCGTAACCCGATTTTGGTAACGGCTTTAAATCCAATTATTGGCTATCAACTGGCTGCGAAAATAGCTAAAGCGGCTTATTCACAAGGGCGACCAATTATCGATGTGGCACTAGAGCACACCGAGTTAAGTCGTCAGGAACTAACACGGTTGCTTAATCCTCGGCTGTTGACTCAAGGTGGCTTGGGGGATTAGGGGTTTGCTGAATTTTTGATGGATTCAACAGCACAAGTGAGCGACAAATCCGTTACCGCTAGTTTTATTTGATCCGGTAGCTGATTTTTCTCGCTTGTTCAAGACGTGCTATTGCGGAGCTGATATCGCCATCGTCCAGGAAATCAGCAAAGATGTTGATGCCTAGTTCCGCCATTTCTTTTGGCGTTTCTCGATCATAAAATTGAGAAAATCCCTGTGCTTGTTGCAACGTTTTAACACCATGGTTAATAAAATAAGATGCGCTTATTTTGGCGTGTTGGTTCGGTGGAATAAAACCAACCTCTTGATTTAGTTGTTCCTGAACCCTTGCTGTGGCCATAAATGCTAGAAAACGTTGTCCAGCGGCAAGGTGGTTACTGTGTTTGGGTAACATGAAAATATCGAGTGGAGCCTCTTCAAAAAATGGCAGTTCTTGATTAATGATTGGAAACTTAAAAAAACCTATATCATCGATTTGAGTGGTCGGTAAATGCTGCTCGATGAAATTTCCAATTAAAGTCATCGCGGCGCGGTTACGGTAAATTAACGGCAAGCCGCTTTTCCATGTTAAGCGGTGCGCGGACTCAACAAAATATCCTTTGGTAACCAGCTCACTCCACATTACAAATACGTTTCTTACTCGTTGATCTGTATATGGAATATTTCCAGCCATTAACTGCTGATGAAATTCAAGTCCATTGAGTCGTAAATTGAAATAATCAAACCAAGCGGCGGCAGGCCATTTATTCTTAGTCCCCACAACTAACGGCGTGATCCCTTGAGCCTTCAATTGCGCGCAGGCCGCTAAAAACTCGGGCCACGTTTGTGGTGGTTTGATGCTTAAATGTTTAAATAAAGACTTTTTATAATAAAAGCCCCAGTGATAATAAGAGACTGGTAAACCGTATGTTTTACCACCAACACTAACCGCTGAACGGAGACCTGGAGCGAACGATTTATCCCATTGTTGTTCCTGCCATAGATTATCAATCGGGGAAATCAAGCCGGCTTGTGCGTAACGATACAGGCGCTGGCCACTATGCCAATATAAAACATCAAATGCCGTGCCTTTGGCAAGCCAACGGTCGATTGACAATTTATAATCGGTGTTACCCATCACGGTATATTTAATCTTTATATCAGGGTTTTTCTGCTCAAAATCGCGAGCAAGCTGATAAAAAATCGCACGTTGTCCTTTGCTGCTAATACTAAGGCCGACTTTTAAATTTTCGACATTAGTCGTGTTTGCGGTGGCACTTATAACAAGGAGCAGAAAACATGCAAACAACTTAACCATAGCCCCCCCTTTAGGAACAATCGGCAGCACCGACAATTAATCTAATAGTATGTATTAACAATAGCACAAACTATTTGCTGACTGACCACTGTTATTAAATAATGAATATAGCTTCGAGACAATAATGACTCTGTGTTACTTACTTGGTAAGACAGTTAGTCCTAAGAGAGCATTTTCTCAATCATAATTTGTTTGGCTTGCCAGCGTTTATTGAGCCACTGCTGAATATGAGCCTTAAATGTTGGGTCGCTTTCATAATCACCAATCAGTGATTGGTCAATAACGCTTAGCTCAACATTAATTTTAACTCGTTTAACCTGACCGCTCATAAACTGCCAATAGCTCGGTACACCGTCAGGGTAAACAATTGTAATATCAACCAACTTATCAAGCGTACCTGACATGGCGTTGAGTGCAAAGGCAAAGCCTCCTGCTTTTGCGTTAAGTAAATTTGGTAGCTGTGATGGTTGTTTTTGGGTTTGCCATTTCTGCTGACTAAAGCGCGTACCTTCAACGAAATTCATCACACTTACCGGCTTGAGCTTAAATTTTTGACATGACTGTTGAGTGGATTCGATATCACGACCCTTTAAATGTGGATTTTTCTTAATAAATTCGCGGCTATAGCGCTTCATAAATGGAAAGTCGAGCGCCCACCAAGCTAAACCGATGATCGGCACATAAATTAATTGTTGTTTTAAGAAGAACTTAAGAAACGGGATCTTACCATGCAGCAGACGTTGTAAAATGAGAATATCAACCCACGACTGGTGATTGGAAATCACCATGTACCATTGCTCTTGGGATAGTTCGGGCATTTCATTGACTTCAATTTTCGTGCCGCTGAAGATATTTTGATTGATACTATTTGCCCAGACCCAATTACTGGCGCAACCATCAATAAGGTAGCTAATACCTCGCTGCCACGCCATTATCGGGATCAATTTTAAAAATGCTAATAGGACAATAGGAACAGTCCACACGGTGGTGTTAATTAAATAACCAAAGCTAGAAAGCAGCCCTTTTATTAACGACATCTTAATTCTCCATCTGATGATGGAATCATTTTAACCAAGACGGCAAATAATAAACAAGTAAATCTGTTAAAAAACAATTATTTTATTGTAAATAAGACGGCTCAAACCGGACATTAAGACTCAATGAAAAAGGTAGATAGCGACTAAATAAATACTTGTGATTTTATCCGCAGCGATTAATATGCCAACTAGCCGTTATTATGGGAAAGGGTAATATGAATCGTCGTAAGTTTATTAAGTCATCATTGGTCATTAGTGCTGGAGGAGTAGCTCTAGGTGCGGGATTTTTGAGTATTGAAGGTACAAGCCCGGATGAACTAACGATTGCGAAGGCGTTTAAGGCGCTCGATACCTTAACTGCAACCAATCTTGAAACGTTAGGTGAGTGGGACCTTTATCAGATATTTAGTCATTGTGCTCAGAGTATCGAATATTCAATGTCTGGGTTTCCACAGCATAAGTCGCCGTTCTTTAAAGAGACAGCAGGCCACATCGCATTCTCTTTATTTGCCGCTAAAGGGCGAATGACGCATAGCCTGAGTGAACCAATTCCTGGTGCCCCCGCGCTTGCTGCTGGTGAAAATGTCCTACTAGCGCTGGCTAGGTTAAAAAATTCGATGAGTGAATTTTCCAATTACACGGCAGAGCTTGCACCGCACTTTGCATACGGTAAATTGACTAAACTTCAATATGAGCAAGCGCATGTCATGCACCTGTATAACCATTTAACAGAGATTAGGGCAAGGAATTGATGCTACTTGTATGATCTGGCCATTAATCCCGGAAGGGTCACCAATCCGCGATCCTTACTCAATATTTTACCGTTGCTGTCAACGAAGTAATAACTGGGATAAGCATCAATTTTCCACAATGTTTTTAAGGCTTCATTACCTAAAAGTATAGCGTGATCAAATTCGTGGTTCTGTTTAAATGACATAACAGCTTCACGGTCTTCCCAGTCCATGGCGACCATTACTATTTGAATATCGGGTTTTAGTTTAGTGAAAGCCGCTAAAGAAGGTTGGCTAAATCGGCATACGGTACACCAGGGCGCGAAAAAGTAGACAAGGTGTTTCGGTGCTTCTTGCCAAGGTTTAATGGCTAGTGAATGTTCGTTATTATCGAGTCGTTCAATCTTATTGTTGCTAAGCAAGTTAGGCATTATTTCGCTATTACTGAGCATATTTCTCGCTAAGAAAACTGAAAGAATACTAAATGTTATTAACATAATAAGTAGATACTTAAGGGATTGAATAGATTTTATCACTAAGGTATTTGGCTGTTTCATTGATTAATTTTATATTTAAAGTCATTTTGAAATGAATCTTAAGGTGGATGTTGAATAACGTCAATGGCGGGGTAGTGAAGATAAAACATGAAAGGCAGGAACATAACGCGCCCGCCTTCGATGACGCTATTTTTCTAAGCCGTTACACTACTGTCGTTTGAATGCTCGACACTTTGTATTGCAGGATCTTTAATTAATGACACTGAAATTGCGCCTAATATCATTGAGCATCCTGCCATCATGATAATGTAAATTGCATGATTGTCGAACACGGCGTGAAGGATATAACCAGAGACAAGACCCGACACGATTTGCGGTGCCGCAATCGTTAGGTTAAATATCCCCATATATGTGCCAGTCTTATCTGCTGGTAAAGCACCCGCTAAGATTGAATAAGGGATCGCAAGCATTGCTGCCCACGCGATACCGACCCCGACCATTGGCAGCATAAGCCCTAATGCACCTTTGGGAATATCAAACTCCGTCACCAATAAATTAACATGAGTTAATTCAGGGTCTTGAAATAGCACAAAGCTTAAGAATCCAATACCACCAGCAAGTAAGGACATCGAGTAAACCATTTTACGGCCTAATCTATCTGCTAGCTTGGTTAGCACTATTGAAAACAAAGCGGCAGCAAGGAAGTAAACAGCAGAAATGATACCAACCCAATCTCCAGCGGCACCTTTTGCCGCGATTATGTGTTGTGGTACCGTGTCTACGGTTGCCAAGAATGTAGAATCAAACCATTTAGCATCAACGCCCCAAATATTCTGAGCAATTGCCGATGGCGTATAAACCCACATGATAAACATGGTAAACCAGCTAAAAAATTGCACAACAGCGAGTTGCTTCATGATGCTAGGTGAGTCACTAATCAGCGATAACATGCCTTTTATTTTTTGGCCAAAGCTCTTCTCTTGCGCTTGCTCTTTAGCAACCGCATCTGCATCTATTCCTTTGTAAGCGTAATATTGCTGTGGCGGGTATTCTTTTGTTTTAAAGACTGTCCATAATACGGAGCCTAGTAGTACGCTGGCGCCAATATAGAATGCCCAGGTTACCGACGGTGCTATATCGCCAATTTTAGCGGTATTTTCGAGGCCTACTACGTTGGTCAATACAAAGGGTAAAATTGAACCACAGACAGCGCCAATGTTAATTAGCAATGATTGAATTGAGTAACCTTTATTACTTTGCTCTTTGGGTACCATGTCTGATACTAATGCCCTAAAGGGCTGAAAGGCAATGTTAAACGAAGCATCCATTAAGGCTAGCATTACAGCTGCAAACACGAGTGGCGCAACAATGGTAACGATTAGAGGAGCATTTGGCATCAGGAACATCGCAAGTGCAGCGGCGGCAGCACCGGCCAGCAAAAACGGGTTGCGTCGACCTAGTTTATTCCATGTTTTATCTGAAAGTGCACCGACAATCGGCTGAATCAGCAGTCCCATGATTGGTGCCACGAGCCAATAGATCGATAACGAGTGTAAATCAGCACCAAGATCTGACAGGATCCTACTCACATTGGCATTTTGTAGGGCGAAACCAAATTGAACTCCAAGAAATCCAAAGCTCACATTCCACATTTGCCAGTAAGATAATTTAGGTTGGCTCATCATTTTTCCTTTTCTAAAGCGCTATTACGATGTCTAAGGCAGACAGACTCAGCGTTTATGAGGCATTCTGCAAATGAATACGTATGCAGTTGAAGCTGACTGTAACTCGCTATGGCAGTAGTTCCATGACGGCTCCGGGCTGCTAATTGCACCGTGGGTAATGTCTAATCTTAAGGGAGTGGTACATTCTGCGAATGAATATGTATAAAGCTAATACCGACTGTGATGGCACCGAAGTTATCTGTCATTCACTATGGTAGCAGTTCTATCACGGCATTTAAGACAGCGTCGGGGACTTCGAGTTGTGGATAATGTCCTACTCTGGCTAAGTGAATGATATCGGGAGCTGGAATGAGTTGCTGATAACGACTTGCCATGTCAACCCCTGAAATAGGATCGTCGTTACCATTAATAAACCGTAGTGGGATAGATGTTGTTTGTAGTGCTTCTACCCAACGTCCGCGATTGACTTTCCGTTCGTTAATGTAGCGAATCAAGCGGTGGGATAAGCGGTGCCCTTGCTGATGACTGACCAATTGCCATAACTGAGATAATTCTTGCGATGACGGTTGATGATTAGGACTAAACACCGCCGACATACTGCGCTGAAACTTTTCCTGCGTTAATAGCTTGCTAATAATAAAACCGACAGGGCTATTAAGTAGCTTTTGGACAAAACGCGCTTTGTGAACTTCGGGAAACAAGCCACCATTTAATAGACATACGGACTGTAGATTCAGCATCGTATTGTCACTTTTAGCTTGCTGATTAAAACGCGCGATAAGTTCTTGTGCCACCGTATCACCATAATCATGGGCGACTATATGGACTGAATTAATTGATAAGTGAGCGACAAAGGCGTAAAAAAGATCCGCTTGATCAAAAATAGAATATGGATAATCAACGGGTTTATCCGAATAACCAAAACCAATCATGTCTATGGTGATTAACCGATAATCTTTACTCAATGGTTGCCAAATCTTATGCCAATCCCAAGAGGCGGTTGGAAAACCGTGAATGAGCAAGATAACATCGTCGCCAATTAATGAGTCTTGATAGAAAATAGAATGGCCACGATAGTTAAAGTAATTGCCTGTTTCGTGCCATTGCTTAAAGCTCAAATTCGCATTGTCAGTCACGGTTATTATCCTTATCTCAATTGTGATAACTTCGTGGTCTTGTCTAAAGTCGTTGTACCTTGAGCAAAAAAGTAGAGCTACTCATTACTGTCATTGGATACTATATGTCTTCAATCGCTAATGATGACAGCAATGTCGCGACACGCTTAGATTCTTCACCTGAAAACTGAATTCCAACATATACCTTACCATTCTCAAAGCGGCTGTTACGCACTAACGCTTTAATTTTAACTTGTTCGTTTTGGCTAGCGGCGCCAATTGAAATAATGATGTCGGATCTTTTAACTCTGACTTTATCGTTGTCTGTCTTGAAAGTGAACTGACATCCTTTGGATGAAATATCGATAATAACGCCGCTAATTGAGTTCCCGGTGGTGACGCCAATATTCGTCAACATTTCAATCTTTCCTGGAATATGGGTCTGTAGTCGTTGCGAGCTTCTCAATTGTCTATTTTCAATTGATTTAGGGTACTCAAGAAAAATGAGCCTCGCTTTAACATTAATAATGGCGGTAATCGACGCTGTGAAAGCGACACATTCGCCTTGTTGCCCTTCATCAATATACCGAACGATAGCGACATTACCTGTTTGTAGCACATCGGCATATTCAGCGACCTGACCACTGGGGTATTTTAGTATTAGAAAGTTTCCAGCATCGTAGCCCACCAATGTGAGTTTCATTCGCACTAAAACAGGAATCGAAAACTGCAAATCTAACGATTTTCCGGGCCTCAAATTTAGGATGAAATCGGTAATTTTATTAGCATCATTATTTTTTAGTGTTCGTGAGTCTGTCATTTGATATTTCATTCATTAGATTTATGGGTAAATTATATTTTCCATCGACTATTTGCAAGTAATTATCAGAGAGCTTTCATTATGCCGCTTAAATTACGCAATATTGTGCAATATGGCGGTGATTTAATCACATTTCCACTAATTTTAATAATAGCTTCATCCTTATTGAATTAGTGTTTATTCATTGTTTTTCAAGTGGTTATGATTTTACGTGCCGGTTTGTATTGTTTTGTTAGAGATCGCAGGTTACGATTTCTAGTAATAAAGTATTGCTTGACGATGAAAAGTAAGTGCTTTAGATTGTTTTTGGTCAATTTGTAGAGAGCGAGTCCGTAGCTACGTTTTCATTTAATGCTTTTATCTTCAAAACATTAAATCGACGTGTGAGCAGCGTGGTATCCAAGCATTAGCTATTTTTAGAGTGAACCAATTGGAATTAAATTTATTTTAGATAATTGGGTAGTTGTCACATCATTAATATTTTTACGAGGGAAAAATGAATTTCCATTCAATTAGAATTAAAGTGCTATTGCCATTAGTTTTTTTGGCGTTAGTCATCATAGGTATGCTGTTACTGCTGATGTATTCAAAAGGCGTTCAAGATAATGCAATGAAGGAACAGATCTACCGTTACTTTGAGGCTTCATCTGAGGTGTTAAATGCGGATAGGGATCTCTATCAGGCACGATTGGCTCAAGAAATATCCTTAAGTGGGCAAGGAACAGTGACACAAAATCTGCGCGATTTTGATGACAATGCACAACAAGTATATCAGCGCTTCGGTCGCTATCGCGCCTATCTTGCTAATGAACCACAGCTGCTGAGCCAATTCAATGCGTTCGATAGTTTATATGAGACATGGGTTGCTTCGAGTCAGAATACGCTGTCGGCAACGCGACTAAATATTGCAACAGTCAAAGAGCTCAATGAGATCCAAGCTGAATTTATCGAGATCCGTGGCATGCTAGAAAGTGCAGGGAGCGAATTAGCGAGTCATATTCGTCAGTCCGGTGCTGATCAGAACTCGATTAGAGATTTAGAGCGCTATATGGAAGCGCTTTCTGAAGTGCTTAACGCCGATCGAGATATTTACCAAGCGAGATTAGCATTGCAAAAGCTCATTAATAACAATGGTGACTTCTCGAATAACAAACGCGATTTTGATGATAATGCCCAGCAGGTGTTACAACGCTTTCATACCTATCGAAGTTTCCTCGTACGCTACCCAAAACTTACTCAGCCTTATGCTAAATTTGATGTGCTGTTTAATCAATGGTATCAGCAAACGGAGGTTTTTATTGCTGGGATAGGTGAACATACTCATGAGCGTGCGCAGATCACTACGCCCGAAACCGATTTCAATGCGGTGCGTAGCTTACTCAACACTGCGGGAGAAGTGGTTGTTACTCATGCCAGAGAAAGCGAAACGTTAATGAATGAAAACATCGCTAAGTTTGAGCGTATTGCCACTATCATCATTAGCATCGTGTTTATCGCTGTACTCATTTTCGGTTTCCTCGTAGCTGCTGGTATAACGAAGGATGTTAATAATCTCACCTGCCGAATTAGGGAAATTGCACAAGGAGATGGCGACTTAACATTACGGATTAAATCTCAAGCGAAAGATGAATTAGGCAGCTTAGCAAATGAGTTCGATAGCTTTGTTGAGTACCTTCGTTTAATTATTGATAGTGTCCAAACACAAACCTCCAAGTTAGGAGGGATGACGACGTCGCTTGAAGGGGTTGCATCACAGGCAAAAAGCATTACGAATTCACTTGTTAACACATCCGAAGGAATTATTGGCGCAGCAAATGAGATGAGTGTCTCTAATAAGCAAATGGCGGAGTCGGCCGTGATCACGGTTGAAGAGGCAAATAAGTCTGGTGAGCAAACAAAGCAAGGCATCGACGCGGCTAAATCATCTAGTTTACAGATAGTACACTTAGCTAACGATATTGAAGAAACATTAATTCGTTCAAATGAACTAGAGAAAAGTTCAGTTGCAATTGCCTCGGTGTTAGAAGTTATTCGAAAGATTGCAGACCAAACAAATTTATTAGCATTGAATGCAGCGATAGAAGCGGCCAGAGCTGGCGAGCAAGGTAGGGGATTTGCGGTAGTCGCCGATGAAGTGCGAATGCTAGCTAATAAGACTCAAGAGAGTACCAATGAAATAGAATCGATGATTGATGCGTTAAAAGATAATGTCCACGCATCTTCAGATTCAATTGTGGCCAGTCGCACCAGCGTTGACACGACAACATCCAATTTCCAAAACGTTGCCGGTATATTTGATCTGTTAACGGCCTCATTTGAAGATGTCAAAGAGATGGCTCGTCAAACCTCACAAGCAACGCTAGAGCAAGCATCTGTTTCGGGATCTTTGATCCAAAACTTACTCGGTATGAAAGAGAAAACGGATGAGATCGGTGAAGTCTCAGGCGTAATTGACAGCCACTCATCTCAAATATCATCTCTCTACCAACAGCTAAATGATCAAGTTGGTCGTTTTAGAGTATGAAAATCCAAGCGCTATTATCACGGTAATAGCGCTTGAGGTTTAAGATATCTTAGCTAATTTCTTAGCGACTTTCTGTTGCCATTCTGCTGCTAACTCCTCGAGTTGTGCAGCGATGGTGAGCACTGCTAATGTATCGGCATAACTGCGATCGTAATAAGCACGAAATAACGCATACACAGACACCGTTTTTTTCGTTGTCTTTGTTACGGTTACTATATCATTGGGGGCAATATAGCCCTGCTTGATAACGCGAAAGTAAACGCCAGTAGCATACGTTTTGGTAAACAAGCTAGGCGCTTTAATATTATCTAACGCAATACCTAGTTTAAAACACGGCACCCGTGGTTGACTCACCTCTAGTATGGTGTCACCGATGAGTAACCGGTCGCCAATAGATAACTCATGTTCCGCTAGCCCGCTAATGGTTAAGTTTTCGCCAAAGGCGCCATAGCCTAAATCTGGCGCGGTCAGCGTTTGACGCCAACCTGAATAATGGTCAGCCGAAAATCCATAAACGGCTTTATCAAGGCCGCCATGATTAATCAAATCAGCCTGACCGTCACCCGTCATCAGTTGTTGATTAACGTATATTTTACGGTTAACTGGTTTTTTAAAGATGCCAGTAGTAACCGTTTTACCTTGATACTCAACCTCTGTGGGCAATGCAATATTGATAGAAACGACTTTCATATAAGGTCCAAACAGATTAAATGATTAAACTTGGCAGTAGCAGAACTCTAGCATAGTTGTTTAGATACTGAATATAGTATTGCTTAATTATTCGCTAAAAGGGTTTGTGATTAACGTGACTGGCGGTAATATGAGCCATTCTAAAATTATACGATTTATGACGCGCTACGATAACTATGTTTGATTACCATATATTAGTGATTGAGGACGACCGTATTCTTAATCAACAACTCAGCCAATTATTGACTGCTAAAGGTTATAAAGTCGAGCAATGTTTCGATGGTGAGCAAGGGCTAATTAGAGCCTCATCTAAACAGCATCACCTGATTTTACTTGATGTCATGTTGCCTGAACGTGATGGTTTTTCGTTACTAAAAGTACTGAGAAAGTCATGTCAGACACCGGTTATCATGGTAACGGCTAAAGGCGCAGAACAGGAAAAAATTCAAGGTTTTTGTCAAGGTGCTGATGACTATGTCGCTAAACCCTTTAATACGGTGGAGTTGTTACTTAGAATCGAAGCTTTGCTGAGACGGAGTCATCAACCGGTGCTAAATGATTCAAGTAAAGAGCTCAATTTAGAGGGGTTGTATATGAATCTAGAGCAACAAACCGTCGTTGTTACTGGTCAAGCTTTGGAGTTTACCCCAACCCAATTTAAATTATTGTGGGAGCTGTTATTACATCGTGGTGACATCCTCAGTAAAGCCTATTTATACCAGAGTGTGCTTAATCGCACGATTGGCGCTTACGATCGTAGTCTGGATATGCATTTGTCGCGAGTACGCCGAAAGTTAAATGACGCAAATTGGTCAGGTGAACGCTTACAAACGAGCCATGGCAAAGGATATTGTTTAGTATGAGACACCGTTTGTTTCTCAAGTTGTGCCTAATTATTGCCAGCGGTGTTGTCGCGTTATTTTATATGCTTAATATCTTAACGTCACATACCGAAGATGGCATGAGTCACTTGGCGCTTGAAGATCGCCAGACACTTAACGAATGGGGGCAACATGCACAATCGCTCTACCTTGCAGGGGATCAGCTCGCGCTAGAACGCTGGCTTAGTGATTTGCAAAGCCAAGAGAAGACTTGGGCGGCGATCGCCAGTGTCGATATTGGTCATGTCGCTGGCGATAAGCTCAAAGAAAGTTTTTATATTGGCTATAATTTGGGGCGTAACGTCGACTGGAAAATACACTTATATTTCGATGTTAATCCTGTGATGCAGATTCCATTTGACGATACTCGTGTTAGCTTTCTCATTTATTTACCCGATCGAATGCGCCCTGGTGCTTATTGGCAATATACCGAGCTAACGATGCAAATCATTGTGCCTGCAATCGTATTGGCAGTGCTTTCCTATTTGCTTTATCTCTACATCATGAAACCACTCATTCAGCTACAAACGGCGACTCGTCATGTCAGTAAAGGAGATTTTGACGTCAGTGCCAAGGCGTTAATGGGCAATCGTAATGATGAATTTTCTGAATTGGCAGATACCTTTGACCAAATGGCGACGCGCATTGATCAACAAATTAGCAGTCAGCGACAATTGATTGCCGATCTGTCTCATGAATTAAGAACGCCATTAACACGACTAGATATCGCGTTAGCTCAAGAAAAAAATGAAGCGCACTCGAGTGATAATATTAACCGCATCACGCGAGAGTCGAAAAATATTCGCAAGTTAGTGGAAGATACTTTAACGCTGGCGTGGCTTGAAAATGAAAAGCCAGAGTTGCAACAAGAGTCGCTTGAACTCGTCGATTTGCTCGATGTATTGGTCGATGATGCTAAATATGAATACCCCGACCGTCATATAAAATGTCAATTCCCGGACTCGGCAATCATCGATAATTCGAGCCATCGAGCGGCAGGGCAAGCACTTGAGAATATCCTGCGCAATGCCTTGCGCTACACGCCGCCGCTTAAAACAGTGAGCGTTTCGCTGGTTGAAAATGATAATGACATCGTTATCCATATTATAGATCAAGGGCCAGGGGTGCCCAATGAGTACCTAACTACCATCTTTGAACCGTTTTTTAGACTGGATAAATCGCGCGAAGCCGGCAGCAATAGTTTTGGCTTGGGCTTGGCTTTAGCACAGCGTCAATTGGCTACCATTAGAGCCAATGTAACGGCAAAACCAGGTGATGATGGTGGACTCTGGATGATGGTCTGTTTTCCTAAGACTTAAGTATAACCATCAATAGCTTACAAATGTAACAATTGTAAAATTACTATCTATCTCTATCGTAAATGGCAATAATTCGCATTCAACCTATAAATTTTAGAGAATTATGCTATGACATCTTTTGATTTGTCTAAGGGTTTAAAGCCTTTAGCCATTGCGGTATCACTTGCCATTATCACCACTAATACCGTTGCAGCTGACAATGCTGAAACAACCACGAAACAAAAAATGGAATCAATTGCGGTGGTTGGTCAAACGACTAATGCCGAAATTACTTTCGAAGAGCTCGAAAAGGTTCAAGCAAACGATTTGGCCGATATTTTCCGTTCACTGCCTGCGGTATCAGTTGGTGGTTCATTAGGGATTGCACAAAAAGTCTATATTCGTGGCATGGAAGATACCTTGCTCAATATTACAGTGGATGGCGCACCGCAAACGAGCACTATGTTTCATCACATGGGTAGAGTATCGATTGATCCTGAACTACTAAGAGAAGTTGAAATACAAGCCGGGGCTGGGGAAGCGACTAGTGGCGCGGGTGCAATAGGCGGTGCCATTCGTTTTAAAACCAAAGATGTTAGTGATTTATTAGCCGCTGACGAAGATTTTGGTGGCTCAGTTAAGCTTGGGGTATTTAGCAATGATGGCTACCGCACCAGTGCCTCTCTCTATGGCAACTTAACCGATACCTGGGGATTGCTAGGTAATTACACCTATACCGACCGCGATAACATGGAAGATGGCGACAGCAATGAAGTCATGGGCACGGGTTCAAAGCAAAGCTTAGCGTTTATTAAGCTTAACGGCGCATTAAGCGACAACCAAGCATTAAGTGTGAGCTATGAAAACCGTCATGAAGAAGGTGATTTTTCTCAGCGCCCTAACTGGAATCCTGCAGAAGGTGCTGTACTATTTCCGATTGAAACCGACCGTGAAACAATAGTCGTTAACCATACGCTAACGAGCAGTGAACTCGTTAACCTCGAGACGAGTTTCTACCATACCACTGCCGATGTTGAGCAAGATGTAACAACACGCTGGGGGATGTTTGGTGGTGAAACTAAATCGTTAGGTTTTGACATACGCAATACCAGTGAATTATCGTCGCATTCGATCACTTATGGCGTTGAATATCGTCAGGATAAAGTAAGTGCTGGCTCTCGTGAAGCGGGTGCTGGAGAAACGATTAAGGAAAAAGGAAGCGTCGTTGGATTTTATGGTCAAGATCATTGGCAAGTGAGTCAGGATCTATTGTTGAGTTTTGGTCTGCGTTATGATCAATACGATCTTGATCAAGTGACATTCGATAACAGCGTTGATAGCGACGGTGTCAGTGCTAACATTGGTCTAAATTACGATATTAATGACAACCTACAATTTAACTTAGGTTACGCTCAAGCGATGCGCGGCAAGGAGATTGGCGATTCATTTACCATTGAATCGGCAACCATTGATCCTGAAATAGAAGCTGAGCAAGTTGAAAACACCGAAATTGGTTTAAGTTACCATGATGAACATTGGCACATCACCGGGTCGGTTTATCGAAGTGAGATAGATGACGTTATTTATGATCAATTAGGTCAAGGTATTTACTACGAAAATGTTGGTACTCTTAAGACTACAGGGCTTGAATTAAAAGCGGCATACTCACTCGATGGCTTAGAGATAATTGCCAGCTATAGTAACAATGATGTTGAGCTAAACGGCGATACAGTGGAAGGCTATGAGCATATCGGTTTAGCGAATGAGCGTGGTGATACCTGGGGCTTAAACGTAAACTATGCGGTTGCCGATAATATTGAAATGGGCTGGAATGTTTCCCATGTTCAAAGCCTTAATAATATCGAAGTGTTACAACGTGCTGTTTCAATTGGCTGGATTGACGAAGTACATTACATCGATAAAGAGGGCTATCAAACACATGACATTTATGTGCAATGGCAACCACTAGATAGCGACGCCTTGACGGTAAACTTTGCGGTGCAGAACTTATTTGATGAGCAGTATCGCGACCATTCAAGTGTCGGCGATTACAGTGCCGTGCCTGGTTGGGGTATCGTTGGTGGCTTGTATGAAGCCGGTCGTGACGTGCGCTTATCGCTAAGCTATCAATTTTAAATATCAATTAAAAATAAAACGGTTAGCGGATTCTTGAAATTCGCTAACCGTTTTTCTGTTTTAGAGTCTACGTTATGAAATCAAAAGTACGTTTATTGTGGATGAAACTACACGCCTATTTTGCTTGTTTTTTTCTTCCGATCACCTTGGTGTATTTGACCACGGGGTTACTCTACTTCTTCGGCTTTGAGGGAGAAGTAACTAGTGAAAAAAGCTATACGATACAATTGGCCCAAGGGTGGCCAAAAACTGAAGAAATCGCCTTTCCGATGATGATAACAGCATTGGGGGATGAGCATGAGGTAGATATTCCTGCGGATTATTATCTCTATGAAGGGGATCATTACTGGTACGGTTATCAACGAGAATTGAAGTTAACACAGACCGATGATCCTAGCGTCGCACAATTAACGCTCAAAGAGCATGATCTGCTAATGCAATTACTGATCATCCATAAAGGCTATGGCGGTCTCTATTTTAAAGTATTATCGATATTTTTTGGATTTAGCCTAGCATTTAGCGTGATTAGTGGTGTGGTGATCACCTTGCAATTGCCGCAACTAAAAAAAGCATCAATGCTGGGAATTGCGATCGGTGCTTTGGTGTTGCTAGCGGGTTTTATCTAGTGGCTTTAAGCCGTCATTTTGACTGCACTTCGATTTAAAACTGTATATCATAGAGCCTCATATAATCGAGCGGTGATCGGGATGAAGGCAAGTTTTTGGCATGACAGGTGGGAGAGTAATCAGATTGCTTTTCATGAAGGACAAGTAAATGTGTTGCTGGCTGCGCATTTTGAGCGGTTGGCACTTTGTGAGAGCCAGCGAGTATTTATTCCATTGTGTGGTAAAACCAGAGATATCGCTTGGCTGTTAGCCGGTGGTTATCATGTCGTTGGTGCCGAGCTGAGTGAACTTGCGATTGAGGCGTTATTTGATGAACTCGGTGTCGTTCCTAATATTAGTCAATTAGAATGTGTAAAACACTATCAAGCGCCAAATATCGATATTTTTGTCGGGGATATCTTTGAACTCACAAGCGAGCTTCTTGGTGAGATTGATGCCGTCTACGACCGCGCAGCGCTGGTAGCTTTGCCGCAGGGACTGCGAGAGAAATATAGCACTAAGCTGATTGAGCTTACTCAAAACGCCCCCCAATTGTTGGTCACCTTTACTTATGATCAAACGGTGATCAATGGACCACCATTCTCGGTCAGTAATACACTGGTCGAGACCCTCTATAGCGATGTTTTTAATCTCACTAAACTAGAGACGTGTGATGTGGTTGGTGGCCTCAAGGGGAAAGTGCCAGCCACTGAAAGCGTATGGTTATTAACGCCTCGCAGCTAATACACGCTTGCAGATTATATCCTGCAAGCGCGGATGTTAGTGACTTATTGATGGGTCTCAAGATAGCTGTTGGTGATGTCAGTCAGGCGCTGTTTTTCAGCATCGCTTATAAAGCTCGCCTCGATGGCATTAAGGGTAAATTGGCCCAGTTCCTGTTCGCTAATTGCATGGGCATTAGCGACGGCAATAAAGTTATCGCTCATATAGCCGCCAAAGTATGATGGGTCATCAGAATTTATGGTGACACAAAGGCCTTGGCGTAACAGGCTAACGATATTGTGTTGTGTCATGTCATCAATCACTTTTAACTTGAGATTTGATAACGGGCAGACCGTTAGTGGCATACGCGATGCTTTTAATTGCGCCATTAATTGTGGATCGTCGCTACAACGTACACCATGATCCACTCTTGTCACCTTTAATAGCTCCAATGTTTGAGAAATGGCGCTCGCAGGCGCTTCTTCGCCAGCATGTGCAACTGTTAAATAGCCTTCACTAAGTGCTTGCTCGAATACCCGTTCAAACTTTGAGGCGGGGTTACCAATTTCGCTTGAGTCTAAACCTACCCCAATGATCTTATCCTGATGAGGCTTGGCCATGGCTAATGTCTCAAAAGCGGCTGCTTCATCGAGGTGTCTTAAAAAACACATAATGATTTTACTGGTTATCCCTAACTGTTGTTGCCCTTGCTCTAACGCGCGGTGAATACCACTAATGACAGTGTCAAAGCTTATACCACGCTGCGTATGAGTTTGCGGATCGAAAAATATTTCTGTGTGCAGCACATTATCTGTTTGGCAACGCAGTAAATAGGCCCAAGTAAGATCGAAAAAGTCTTGCTCATGGATCAAAACATTGGCGCCTTGATAATAGATATCGAGAAAGGATTGTAGGTTATGAAAATTATAAGCCTGCTTAATCTCGCTAATTGAGCTAAAAGGGATCTCAATATTATTGCGCTTGGCTAATGCCAACATCAGCTCTGGCTCTAGTGTGCCTTCGATGTGAAGGTGAAGTTCGACTTTGGGTAATTGCTGGATAAACTTGTTCATGGCTAAGCTCTCAATATATAAAAATGGATATACTTAGTACTTTTCTATTGATGTTTTTTTCGGCACAAAGAGAAAAGCGCTATCGCACTAAGCTCTTCGTAATCAGGAGTTGACGGTTCCTGGTAGAGACCCCCAAGCCATATTATTGGGGTTATACGAAGGATTGTAATTAAACTGATTACAATAACGTTATATTGCCGTATATTTATGATGAAGTCTATGGCTTTGGGCATGGATAAAATGGCAAGGTTAAGTGCAGCGGCGTTATGCTATGGATTGGCACTTAAAGGGACATATCGTTATATCGAAAATGACGCTTTATTTAGCAGATATTTCTCGTTTGACTATACTTAGTCCCTTCTAATAATAAGAAGAAAGGAATCAGCTAGTGAAAAACAAAATTTGGATCATATTTTTATTACTTGGCAGCGCGTTATCGGTTGGTGCGATTTTTGCGGCTAAAAGCACGGTCAGTTTTCTCGAAACTGCGGTATCAGAGTCCGGACAAGTCGTCGATTTTGTGGAACGAGAATCGGACGATTCAACCACCTATGCGCCAGTTGTGGCGTTTACCGACCAACAAGGTAATGAAATTGAATTCGTATCAAGCACGAGTTCAAATCCTCCATCATATCGTGTCGGTGAATATATCGAGGTGCTTTATGCACCGCAAAATCCGCATGACGCCCAAATAGATAGCACGTTCTCGTTATGGGGCGGCTCAATTATCATGGCGGTGTTAGGGATTATATTTTTAACTATCTCAGCTATATTGGTTACTTTTGCTAGGTTACAACGTAAGAAAGAAGCTTTCTTGCGCGAACACGGGACAAAAATTCAGTCGAGTTACCAGGATGTTGAATTGAATGAATCGCTATCTGTTAACGGTCGTCATCCCTATCGTATAACGAGTCAATGGCTCGATCCCCACAGTAATACCCTACATGTGTTTAAGAGTGAAAACTTATGGTTTGACCCGTCTGATTTTATTAACAGCGATGATTTGCTTGTCTATATCGACCCGAACAATCCGAAGAAATATCTGTTGGATATATCATTTTTACCAAAAGTTGCTTAAGCGAGCTAATTGAATGCGTTGTTAGTCACACCACACAGGTTGCTTCGTCATCACTTTTGAAAACATTTTACTTTGCAGGTAATTGTTTAGCCAGCATTTGAGATGAGGGTAGGGTTGTTGCAAGTACCATTGACGTTCAACGCGTGCAAATTGACGAATAAACGGAAGAATGGCGATATCAACCAGACTTTCTTGTTGGCTAAAGATAAAGGCGTGTTGGCTGAGTCGTTGTTCTAATTCGACTAAATATGATTCGCAGGCACTACGACATTGCGCTAAGTTATCTTCTTTGTAACGTTTGGCGCATTTGTATTGCTCAAGTCGCGGTTTAAATTCTTGGTCGAAGCGCTTTATCATACTCAACATCTGCTGCTTCTTCCCATCATCTTTGTCTTGCATCAAATTATCTGGATCGGTTTTATTTAACGCCCAGAGCATGACATCAAGACTCTCATCTATCACCACTAACGTCGGTAAAACTAATACTGGAACCGTCGCTTTTGCCGAGGCATCAAGCAGTGACTGTGGTTTATCTTTTAATTTTACTTCCCGTATTGCCACCTCCTGACCTGATTTATACAGAGCAAGTCTAGCGCGCATCGCATAAGGGCAATTTTGCAGAGAATAGAGTATTGGTAATGTCATGATTCTAATCAGTGTTTTTATAAATCAGTAATTATCTATTTTAACGATATTCATTCGGCAAATATACGGGTAAAATCCCCTCCTTAAATTTATCAGACAAAAAAGTTGTTCCAATGACTCAAAAAATTGAATTATTAGCCCCTGGTGGCAGTGTTGAAGCGATTAAAGCGGCGATTATTGCAGGTGCCGATGCGGTCTATTGCGGCCTAGATACCTTTAATGCCCGTAATCGTGCATCTAATATTTCGTTTGACGAGCTCGTTGGGATCATTCGCCTGGCTCATCAATATAGTTGTGAGATCTTTCTTACCCTAAACATTGTTATCCTAGAGCGTGAATTTAAAACACTGGCCAAGTTATTAAGCCGCTTAGCAAATACGACATTAGATGGCGTGATCGTTCAAGATATTGGCTTGTTTTACATTCTTAAAAAGCATTTCCCTACGCTTGATATTCACGCGTCAACACAAATGACTACCCACAACATTGGCCAAATCCCGTTCCTGAAACAGCTCGGTGCATCTCGTGTTAACTTATCGCGTGAATTAAACCTGCGAGAAATTACCGCTATTAATACCGTCGCACATGCTAACGACACGTTAACCGAAGTGTTTGTGCATGGTTCATTGTGTATCGCTTTTTCAGGTTTGTGTTATTCAACCTCTGCTAGTGTTGGTAACTCTGGTAACCGAGGGCGCTGTAGTCAAGCGTGTCGTGAAGAATACGAAACAACAGAGTCAGGTAATAATTTCCCGCTAAATATAAAAGATAATTCTGCCTTCTTTGATTTACCGGCGCTGATTGAAGCCGGAGTCGATTCTTTCAAAATAGAAGGTCGTATTAAAGGCTCTAGTTACGTTCACACTGTTGTCGATAGCTTCCGTAAGCAAATCGATGGCGTGTTAGCGACTGGTGAGTCAGTGGAAGACGGTGAACGTTTATATAAAGTGTTTAATCGTGATTTTTCAAATGCATTTTTACGCGGTGATTTAAATCAATCGATGTTTATTGATAACCCACGTGACAATTCTAAGAAGCATGCGGTTGATAAAGCGCAGCAGATCTCGGTCGTACAAATCGAAGATGCCAGCAGAGCGTATTACGACGAGAAAAACGAGATTAACGCCACCGTCGATGACAAGATTAAAACCCTCAATATCGATAAGTTATCACTTAAGCTTGCGTTCTCTGGCCAGTTAAATGAGCCATTGGTGATTAATGTTGTTACCCAAGACCATTTAGGAAAAACCAATACATTTAGAGTCTCATCGAATAGTACCCTGACTCAAAGTGATGGCGTGGGTATCGATGGAGACGTTGTCGCGCAGCGCTTTAAAACACTCAATAGTGCAGGTTACACCTTAGATGCGTTAAACCTAGATGCCCTTGGCGCGAGTTTAGTCATTCCATTTAAAGAACTCGGCAAGCTTAAAAATGATATCGCCTGTGAGCTAAATGAATCGCAACCATTAGTTCCAGCAGTTGAATTACCAAAATTAGTTAATCACCCTAAAGCCGAAGCAACGCCACGTTTATCTCTGCTAATAAGCGACATCGAAGATGTAGCACTTGGTGATATCACCGATGCTGATATCTATTTCAAACTGCCGGATGCTTATAAACGTGGTTGTACTATGTATGTCGAACTACTTAATGATAACCCTGACTTGATCCCTTGGTTCCCACCGGTATTGATCGGTAAAGACTATGATGTTGCCGTCAATATTTTAGAGCAAACACGGCCCAAGCTGATCGTAACCAACAATACTGGTATCGCGTTTAGGGCTTATGAGTTAGGTATCCCTTGGATTGCTGGCCCTTTCTTAAATACCACTAATTCATATGTGTTATTGGCCTTTAAGGAAGAGTTTAATTGTGCTGGCGCCTTTGTTTCTAATGAAATTAATAGACCGCAAATAAAACAGCTATCACGTCCAGCAGACTTCAAGATGTTCTATAGTGTTTATCATCCAATTCTATTGATGAGTAGCCGCCAGTGTTTCTTCCAACAAAGTGTAGGTTGTGAAAAACCGCGTATCGATAATGGTTGTATGCTGTCTTGTGATAAGTCGACCAGTATTACCAATCTTAAAGGAATGTCATTTGCTATCGATAAGCAAAAGGCTGGTTATCCTGCGATATATAATGAAGATCAATTCCTTAATATGGAAATAGTCAAAGATCTCTCTACGCTGTTTGATGGCTTTATGATTGATTTAACCAATATCGGCGCTGGTGATAAGCAATCACCTGATAAAGCGGCGTTAATTGGCCAATTTGAGCAATTATTAGCGGGTACGTTGGATGTTGAACCTGTGGTACAGGAGATGGTGCCACAATCAACTAACAGCCAATACCATCAGGGGCTATAGCTTCATTTAGTGTTGAACACGCTAACTAATAAAAAACCACTAACGAATACCGTTAGTGGTTTTTTTTATTGCGCTTGAGTTTTACAAGGTTAACACTGATTTTACCGTGTTATATTTCATAGTAAGACCTCATCTTAAACGTAGTTGTTTACACCTTGAATTGACGAGCAATATGCTCAAGATCTGTTGCTAAGTTCGACAGTTGTTCACTGACGCTTGCTATTTCTGTTGAGGCAGCAACAGCCTCATCAGTACAATTTTGAATATCATCGACATGACTCACCATCAGTTGCGAGGTGTTTTGCTGTGCCTCGGTTTCCGATGCTATCGCACTGTTCATATCGGCAATGGTATTGACGGTATCTGTTATTACGACAAGGTTTTCACCGGCAATATTGGCACTGTCGACGCTGGTATCCACCTTCTGTTTTGATAAATCCATCATCGATACTGCCGCTTGTGCTGCTGCTTGCA
>Ga0209291_1001169_pt1 | contig 23891 bp, 22 predicted proteins | sample GOMGulsemesocosm_FD_184633 | JGI IMG/M metagenome (GOLD analysis project Ga0209291, IMG submission 184633) | Methane-oxidizing microbial communities from mesocosms in the Gulf of Mexico - GOM9B Gulf of Mexico (SPAdes) (version 2) | ecosystem: Environmental > Aquatic > Marine > Cold seeps...
AACCCTTAGAAGTTATGTTCAGAGAAAAGCCAAAAGATAGCTCCTCCAATTTTATTGGTAACAGTTACTCATTTGCAGATAACACGATACCCCTTCAAACCAAATTTGATATTAGAATTAAATGCCCCACCCTGTCGGACAACTTCCCAAAAGACAAACTAGCCATTGTGTACACTGACAACAGAAAAAGAATTAAATATGTGGGTGGAACCTATTTTGACGGCTGGGTAGAAGGACAAGTTAGAGCATTTGGAAAATTCACATTAATGGTAGATTCAATCGCTCCCATCATCACACCATTTGACTACAAACCCAACAGACCAATCACAAAATACAGCACGCTTGAATTAAAAATAACAGACAATTTAGCGGGCGTAAAAAGTTACAAAGCATACATTAACAAAAAGTGGGTATTTATGTATTATAACCGTAAAAAAGGACGCTACATCATCCCACTTAACAGCTATAGTAAACCCCATTTAACTAAAGGGAAAAATGTAATTAAAATTGTAGCCTTTGACAGGAAGAATAATAAAACTACGCTAGAAACTGAAGTTGTTTATTGAAATCGCTAATGAATTCAAGTTATAGAAATTGTGCTAAAACAATTACTTATTTTATATTTGTATAAACTGAAAATCAAAAATGTTAAAAAGAAGGCAGATTTATATACACTTGCCAATCTTTTAACTAAAGATGTAAAATGAATAAAATAATTTGGGTTGACACATTTAAAGGGCTTGGTATCTTAGCCGTTGTACTAGGCCATATTTATATTGGAGAAATAAGCCGCAGCATCTACATTTTCCATATGCCTTTATTTTTCTTTCTTTCAGGTTATTTATTTAAGCCTACATTAGAGTATAAAAAATACCTCATTAAAAAAATAGTACACTTATTGATACCATACTTTTTTTTCCTAACACCGATTTATATTAGTTATAATGGTCTCCCTTCATTGAATTTAAAAGAAATTGCTATTTATTTTTCAGAACCCATAATTGGTGGAAGGATGCTAACAGGCTCCCTTGGAGTATTTTGGTTTGTAACCTGTTTGTTTTTAACACAACAACTGATGAATTACTTAATTAACAAACTAAATTCAAAAAATCTTTTAGTTCTGATGGGGTTATTCATAACCATAAGCTTTATTAACACATATATATACACAGAGATTTGGCTTCCATGGAACGCTAATGTTGTTTTTGCTGCAGCACCACTATTTTATTTAGGACATATTTATAAAAAAAGCACATTCAAAATAAGCAATATTAATGTAGTATTACTTGGAATAGTGGTCATAATGTTTTCATTTAAATACCCTCAGAATGTGTATGGGATGAAAAGTGCATATTATGGAATACCAATTATTACATTAATTTCCAGTATTATATTGATTTTAAATCTTAAGCTTCTTTCTCATAAATTAGCGAAACTTAAGATTTCTAATCGAATTTTACCTGAAATTGGAAAAGCATCAATGGTAATAATGTACTCACATCAACCAATTCAAATGTTGACAAAATCATATTTATCAGATAATAATACAATTCGTTTTCTAACTGCAACTATAATATCATACACCATTTACTTAACTCTTTCCAAATTTAAATTTGGGAGAGCTCTTTTTTTAGGTTCGAATAAGGATCTAAAACAGTTAATTAGAAAAACGAATACTAATTCCTAACGATAAAAAAACCGAACTTAACACAAAATTAAACACACCTCCATTCTCAATATTTTATCATAATGTGACATTCAAAAAATTTGGTATTTTCTAAATCTTCAACTCGTACCACAGAAACTATAGCTTTACTTACCTATGCTTATTTTAAAAAGCTCATATACAGTATCAGTATAAATCATCATCACTACAAAAAGGAGTCAAACACCATATATAACTAACACATATTTTGTGTATTTGCCTCAACGTTAGTCCTAATACTCAAATTAAATCGATTGACATAGCTAATTGAAAGAAAAAATAACAAAATAAAAAGTTTTGTTTAAGTACATGTTCAAATATTTAATTACTTTTAACAAACACGAACTATACCGAACCTTTAGAGGTAATTAAATAAAAATATGAGTACAGTAAAAGAGCTACTATTAAAGATTAAACCAATAAAATATTACGCAAAAGGCAAGAATTATTTCAATGACCCCTTCTATATAAGTGGGAGAGCTAAAGATAAAGCTGAAATAAAAAAAACGCCTTCTAGAACTGAAATAATGAATTACATTATATCACAATTAAATAGGGAAATTTATTACTTGGAAATAGGCGTCCGAAATCCTGCTGATAATTTTGATAAAATAAATGCTACTCATAAAATTTCTGTAGATCCTGGAGTAGAGTTTAAACAAAATCCAGTAGACTTCAAACTAACTAGTGATGATTTTTTTCTTAAATTACACAATAATGAAATCCTTTCATCTGAGATTAAGTTTGATATTATATTCATTGATGGATTACATCTTGCTGATCAAGTTGATAGAGATATCATTAATTCAATGAAATTCATTAAAGATGATGGGATGATCGTACTTCACGATTGTAACCCACCAACTGAATGGCATGCACGTTCTGATTACCGCTATATCAATACTCCTGCACTCGGAAATTGGAATGGCACAACATGGAAAGCCTTTTTAAAATGGCGCAATACGCCCTCTATTCAATCATGCTGCATTGATTCAGATTGGGGGCTAGGAATATTATCAAAAAAACAAATGATCGGGCAAAACCTTAAGAAAAAAAATCAATTTTACGAATTTAAAGACCTGGAGAACAACAGAATCGAATACCTTAACCTAATTTCCTTTGAAGAATTTAAAAAAATTTTATAACTTAAAACGATTTTCATGACAACTAAAGTTATAATTTCTAATAAACAATATTGTAATTCTAAGGACGTATTTTTTTGTCATTACGATTATCAAATAAAAAAACAGTTCCTTCCTATTTCGACAAGAAAAATAATACATATTGAAACTAGATACAATCTAAGAAATTAATATAGTAACACCTAATACGTTACAATTATTCAATCATGAAAAATCGAATAAATAGCCACCTCTACCATCTAGACTATACTCATTGGAATTCAAAAAACTTAAAATAAATGACTTAGCTATACGGTCTATTGAAAAACGCGAATATAGAACCTTTTAGACAGATAGATATTCAACAGGAAAGTTATTTAACTTACTTTTTGATTCATCACAGAACTACATTACAACCTAGAAATTAGCATTTTAAAATTTGAAATACTAACCACAATAGTTTGAATAATGAATTCAATATTTTACAAAAATAATACATTTAGATGAAAAATAAAACTCTTTCATATTTAAACAAATTAAGCTTATGATAAAGGAAGAATTAATTAAACATCAGAACAATCAATATTCTACCCGAAACTATTTAAAACTTAATATCTTTACCTAAATAAATTAATTATTAATGTTAAAAGACTTACTTAAAGAAGGCGGATTATACACTATCGCTAATCTCTTAACAAAAGGGGTAAGCTTAATGTTAATCCCTTTTTACACTTCATATTTTTCAACAGAAGACTACGGTATTCTGGAATATTTGGCAGTTTTTGGTGGCTTTATTAATGGATTTTTCTCATTACAAATATATCAAGGTCTTGCTCGATACGTTGGAGACCTCTCTACGAGTGCTTCAGATAAAAAAGATTTTGCCTCTACTGGCCTGTATTCAACGATAGGAATGTTTAGTCTTTTTGCTTTAATAATTTTTTTGAATAGTTCATTTTATGCAGAAAAGTTAATTGGCCAGAACAATCAACATCTATTACTTCTATTCACCATACAATTGTGTATTTCAAATATCTTTCATTATCTAAACACATATATCAGATATGACCGAGATGTTAAACTATTTGCCTTAATCAGCTTCTTTTATTCACTGTCAAATATTGGAATCATTATTTTTTTAGTAGCAGGTTTAAATTTTGGTATTGATAGTATTTTTTACGCATCAATAATAACAAGTACATTGTTCATTATTTTTCAGATAATAATACTTCGAAAAAAACTTAGTTTAAAGTTTTCTATTACTCATTTAAAAACTTTGTTATCATTTAGTTTACCTCTAGTTCCAGCAGCGCTCTCCGTTACCATTATGCTCTTTACAGATCGTTGGTTTATAAAAGAATATTTAAACCTGTCTGAACTTGGAATCTATGGTGTAGGCTATAAATTTAGTAGTATAGTAATACTTATATCCACTGCATTTTCAATGGCATTAAGCCCAATCGTTTATAATCGATATAAAGATAAAAATGTTCAAAAAGACATGTCTAGGATTTTTAATTTATACGTTGGAATAGGAATGTTTTTTATTTTTTTAATTAGTCTTTTTTCAAAAGAAACTATAGAAATTTTTACAGATGGTAAATTTCATGACGCACAATATTTAATGCCTATTTTCTATTTCACCGTTGGAATTTCTTTATTGACAATATTTTCTATGGGGTTACAAATTCAAAAAAAAACAAAAACAATTGCGCTAATAGCAATAATTGGTGCAATATTCAACTTAATATTAAATATCCTTCTAGTACCTAAATACGGATTATATGGTGCTGCAATTGCAACTTTTATTGCTGTATCAATTTTTAGTACGATAACTTTTTATTTATCTCAAAAAGAGTTTCCGTTTAAAAATAAATTAAATTACTTTTTTCTAATTATTGTAATTAACGCTTTAATTATTTACTTTTTAAGTTATAAATTTCAAGTTCATTGGTTATATAAATCATGTATCTCGCTAGCATACTGTCTAATATTAAGTTTTATATATCAAGACGAAATAAAAAAACTAAGAATAAAAATTCGAAAAAAGTAAAGCTGAAATGTAAAACTTAATGATTTCTAAAAAAAACGAGACATTTAATTAAAACGGCAGTTCATCTGTTATAAAACCTTAATAGAGGAGTCCGTTTGATATCAAAAAACCTAATCTACATAAAATTACACCTAGCAATATAGGGTACACTAGACTTTAATAAAAAATTGAAATTAATTATCTTAATTTATAGAAGTTTGCAGTATATTTGAATAATCATGAAAATCACTCAACAAAACTAAATTAACATGAAACTATCAGTAATCATTTTTTGTTACAATCAAGAAAACTTCATTGAAGAATGTTTAGAAAGTGTTTTTTCTCAAAGAACAAACTTTCCAATTGAGTATATTATTGCAGATGACGCATCTCCTGACAATACGCAAAAAGTAATTATGAAATTCGTTGAAAATCATAAAGATAAGAATATAAAACTTTTGTTTAGGGAGCGTAATTTAGGGCTTTGTCAAAACTACTTTACAGCTTTAGACGAAACTGAAGGGCAATATATAGCCAGTATCTCTGGAGATGATTATTGGATAAATGATGCCAAATTACAAATACAAGTTGATTTTCTAGAAAACAATACTGAATATGTGATTTGTGGAACTCACTATAAAATGTTAAACAATAACACAAAAGAGTTAAAGTATGTTCCTTTACCCCTCAAAAAAACATTTAATCATCAAGATGTCGTAAATCAAAATCCAGTAATTGCCGGGACAGCAATATTTAGGAAAAAATCTTTAACTCTGTTACCTAATGAAGCAAAAAACTTAGACTTAGAAGATATACCTATGTGGTGGTATTTTTCTACAATCGGGAAGATTAAATATTTAAGTATTGAAACCTTAGCCTACCGTAAACATGAGTACAATGTGTACATATCAAAAGATTGGGCATGGATGCGAGCGCTCTCAATTTCAATTAAAAACACATTGAACAACATGACTCGTTCAATTTCTAGTAAAGAGTTTATAAATCAAGATAAACACAAATTCATTCATGTCTTGACTTCAAATTTACCGCACAATGAAAAAAAAGAAATATTAGAAATCTTTCTTTATCACAGACAAAAATTTAATTTCTTTTTGAAATTTGCATTTAATGTTTTATCCAACAAGCTATTTGTTGTATATTTTAAAATTGTTTATCGACTAATGAGGAACTAAAAAAATTTCATCTAATTGAAGATTATAATTACTTCCACCTTCAATTAATTCATAATTTCCTTTTTTATTCAGTTCATCTTCAATATTAACAACAATATCGAGTACTGAAATTTTCTTATTCGTAATTAAGGTAGCAACTCGATTTAAATGCTCTCCTCTTTTTATTACCTTATCCACATTTGTAAATACATCTTTAACATCTACTAAGTAACGGTATGCATTTTTTTGAACACTAAATTGAATATTGTTTATTATACAGTGTCTAAAAAAATTAACCAAAGTAGCATTATTTTTAGAATCCCCAACAACATTAGGTAACCTCACTATTAAGTGATTTTCAAATTTAGTCTTAATAATCTCCTCAATACACAACTTATGCTTAATGTATTTGGAATTAATAAGCTCTACATCCTCAATACTTGTTGTACTAAAATAAACAAACAAACCTTTAAACTTTTGTTGCCCTTTCAATAGATTTAACTCACGGTCAAAGTTAGATTGAACTTCATTTTTTGAATTAGAAACACCTGATGCAAAAATTAAAACATCATCATTATTAATGTATGATTCAAATGCTTTACCTATTAATCCACTTCCAATAACCATTAAAATATATTAGTTTAAGTCAGTAAAGATAAAGAAATGTTTTATATTTTAATAAAGTATGATAACTTTACAACTATAATGAATAAAAGAAAAGCTACAGTTGGTGTTATATTACCAAGAATTGAAAGGTGGAGTAGTTACTATGGAGGAGCCGTTGCTCGATTTACCTATGAAACACTTAAAAGAACGCACACATCAAAATACAAAACAACAATATTTGGAAAATCTTGTAAAACTGAACATGCTTATGGATTCGATTTAGAAGAGCCAAGATTAGGGTTTTTATTTATCTATCTAGACAAATGGTTTTCAAACATAAAAATAGAATTTGATGGTTGGTTTTATATAGTATCAATGTATCTAAGATTAAAAAAAAAAGACGTCATATATATTCATCATAGACCTCACTATGCATTAATACTTAGAAAACTAGGCTATAAAGGAAAAATCATAATACACTTACATGGGGACTTTAACCTTTCGACAACTGAATTTGTTAGAAGAATAACAAACACTAGTGATATTGTAATATCGTGTAGCCAAAAAATAGCAGACAGGCTATTCGTTAAATATAGCACCAATCTAGAAAAATCAAGAATACTTTATAATGGTGCAGATGAAACAATTTTCACTTATAAAGATACTGCTGAGAGAGAGAAACAAATCCTATTCGTTGGTAGAATAGACGAAATAAAAGGAGTAAGTAATTTATTAATTGCTTTTGAAAAAATATCTAATGAATTCCCTGATTGGAAATTAATACTTGCAGGAAGTGCAAAATTTGGTGGGGGAAAAGAGTTAACATCTTTTGAAGCCCAAATAAAGTTATTAATTGAAAAAATAAACAAAACAAAACAAAATGTAATTCACTTAGGATACGTTAAACACGATCAATTAAATAACGTTTTTCACAAAAGTAAAATATTCTGTTTACCTTCAATCGTACATGACGCTTTTCCTTTAGTCATTATTGAAGCCATGTTTTCTGGAACTCCCATAGTAGCTTCCAATATGGGTGGCATTCCTGAAGCGGTAGACAAGTATGCGGTTTTATGCGAACCTAATAGCAATGATTTATATTTAGGGTTAAAGGAATTAATAATGAGCGAAGAGAAACAAGAGTTGTATTCTAAAAATGGACGTGAAAGAGCTGAAAAATTATTCAATTGGGATAAAATAACAGAGGATCAGGTTAAAATATTAGAAGAACTTTTTTAAACATGAATAAAAAATTATACATATTTAGTCTATACACACCGATTAAAGAGGGAGAGGTATTTTTAAAAAATGAAATAAACCTTTGGTTAAAAGAAAAAGAACTAGACGTAATTATTGTCCCTACAAAACTTATTATAGAAAAGGGTACCACGATACCTGATTATGTAGATGTCTCATTAACCGAAATGTTAAATAATAAAAGGGCAACAAAATTTAAAACTTTATTAAATCCAATAAATTTGTATAAATGCTTTAAAGTAATACCTAATAAACATAAATTTAATATTAACGCCTTTAGAGAAACACTAGATGCGTTAACAGAAATAAAGATAACTGAAAATTGGATAAAAAAAATAAATGCTGACGAAAATTCTATTTTCTATTCCTTTTGGTTAACCAATTCAATTTTAACCATTGCTAATTTTCACAAAGACTCTAATATAAAAGTTATTGCCAGAGCACATCGATTTGACCTATATGATGAAACTCAAAAATACAATTTTTTCCCTTTTAGAAAACAGCTGATATCAAAACTAGACTTACTTATGCCTGCTAGTTCTCAAGCCTTAAATTATTTAGAAGGGAAATTTGGTAATGAAGTCAAAATAAAATTAAAGAAACTAGGTGTAAACATTCCAGAAAAAATATTAACTAAGAAGAATGTTACTTCATTTAAAATTGTATCATGTTCATACATAAGTAAAGTAAAACGTGTAGAACTCATAGCAGAAAGAATTGTGGAATTTTGTAAAAAAAATACAAATCTTGAAATTGAGTGGGTTCATTTTGGAAAAGGCTATTTAGAAGAGTCTGTATTAAAAAATCTTGAGACACATCCAAAAAACTTAACATTTAAAATTAACGACTTCACCCCTAATAATGAGTTATTACAATATTACAGAACAAATTTGATAGATACTTTTATAAATTTAAGCTCAAGCGAAGGACAACCCGTCAGCATAATGGAGGCTATGGCGCATGGCATACCCTGCATAGCTACAAATACTGGTGGTGTAAGTGGTTTAATAAATAAAAATACAGGTGTTATGTTAAATATAAATCATAAATTTATTGAGTTTGAAAAAGGTTTAAAACAAATTATATTTTCAGCTACTTTTGAAAGAAGTCGCATTAGGGAGTATATCTTAAAAAATAATAGCATTGAAAATCAATTTAATAATATTAAAGATGAAATTTATTAACATGATTGATTAAGAAACGTAAACCCCTCGACCAGGTATCTTTTTAAAAAAACAACTCATTAAATAAAATCCAATTTAATTGTAAATTAATGTGAAAATGAACCAAATTAATAATGATTTAAATAAAAAACATTAGAAAAAGCAAGAGAAATCTCCAAATAAGAACTATAATAAATTCAACCATAGAAATCACTACTTGAATAAAAATAATAGATGCACAAAAAAATACATTTTAAAAACCTTGACTCATTAAGGGCTATAGCTGCAATAGCTGTAGTTTTAACTCATGTTTCAAACTGGGTGCCAGCTGTAGACAATAAATTTAATACCGCCTTCAAGTTTCTTACAACTTTTGATAATCAAGGAGGTGAACTTGGTGTAATCTTTTTTTTTATTTTAAGTGGTTTTTTAATTACATACTTGTTATTTAATGAAAAACAAAACACAGGAGAAATAAATATACTATTCTTTTATTATAAAAGATTACTAAGAATTTGGCCTCTATATTTTTTGACCATTATCATTGGATTTTACATCTTCCCTTTATTTAATGATAATCATTCAGAAACAGCTAATATTTTAATGTATTCTTTATTTCTTACAAATTTTGATCATATTTATTTTAACAATCCAAGCTGTGGAATACTTGGTGTCCAGTGGAGTGTCGCGATAGAAGAACAGTTTTATCTTGTTTGGCCTATAATATTTTTAGTCCTAAAAAAAACAAAAACATTTCCAATAATATTCTTGCTAATTATTATAATATCTGAATTATTCCATTTTCAAAATAGAGCCGATTGGTCAATTAGTTATTACCATTCTTTTTCCGCTATGCGCTTTTTAGCTTGGGGCGGTCTTCTAGGGCACATGACTTTTTATAGACTTGACTCTATTAAAAACTTTTTAACAAAAATAAAAAAACACCACACAGTATTAATCTATACAACTTGCTTATCCTTTCTGGTTTTCAATAACATGTTAGTTCAATTTAATTCAATTTTTAATTATTTGAATGTAGTCATACAATTTATATTTTTCGGTTTTGTAATATTAGAACAAATTTTCTCAAACAATTCATTTTATAAATTTGGAAAAATTACACTTTTAAATAAAATCGGAAAAATAAGTTACGGCATATATTTATACCATATGATCGCAATATATATTGTAAAATACTTACTAGAGCTTCTTAATATTGAAAACTATTATATCCACCTAATAATCATTTTATCTACCGTGTTTTTAATAAGCCATTTAAGTTATAAATATTTTGAATCAATATTCATGAAATTAAGAACTAAATTTAATTTAAAATTATTAAATTCACATATATTTTAGAAAGTAATGAGAAAAAAGGTATTAATCACAGGTGTTGCAGGATTTGTAGGTTCAAATTTAGCAATAAAACTATTAGAGTTAGGGAATGAAGTAATCGGTATTGACAATTTTTCATATGGTGAAAAAAGAAATATTGCTTCAATTACGAATAATTCTAATTTTCAATTTATCGAAAATGATTTAACTAATCCTCATGTAATTGACAACTTAGATTATGACTATTTAGTACATTTAGCGAGCCAAAAAATCCCTAGGTATTCTTCTGCATTCAAAACAATATCAGAAAATGATGTAATGATAAATATCGTTATTGAAGCGTGTTTAAAAACTAAAGCAAAATTAATTTTTGCCTCAACATCAGATATTTATGGAAAAAATCCTGATTTACCATATAATGAAGAATCAAACTCGGTACTTGGGCCAACAACAGTTAAAAGGTGGGCATATGCTTTATCTAAAATTCATTCAGAACATTTAATCATTGCTAATAATGAAGACAACGGTTTAGAATATACAATTATGCGTTTTTTCGGTTCTTATGGTCCTAATCAAAACTTAACATGGTGGGGAGGTCCTCAATCAGTTTTTATACAAAACATCCTTGAAGATAAAGGTTTCGAAATTCATGGGGATGGTTTACAAACAAGGACATTTACATATATTGACGATACCGTACAAGGAATTGTCAAGTGTATCTTTGAAGACAATGCAAAAAATGAAATATTTAACATTGCAGGCGAGCCAACTGAAGAAATTACAATTAAAGAATTAGGCGAAACAATTTGCGTATTACTGGAACAAAACCCTGAAGAAAAAATGACTTACATACCATATTCAACGTTTGGAAAATATGAAGATGTTAGAAATAGAGTACCTGATATTAATAAAATCAAAAAACGATTAGGCTATCAACCAAAATATAATTTAAAAGAAGGGTTAATAAAAACTATAGAATGGCAAAAAAACATACTATCTAAATGATATATTTTTTAATACCAATATTCAATGAGTTTGATAACTTAAAAGAATTATCTTCTAACTTACATAATTTAAAGTTATCTGATTCGGTACATTATATTTTTTCAGATGACGGTTCTACTGATAAAAGTTTAGAACTATTAAGAGAAGAATTTAGTAATGATAAATTTAATATTATTTCTGACGGAAAAAATTATGGCCCTGGTCATGCTTTTAATATTGGAATGAATTGGATACTATCTCAAGAACTCAACATTAATGATATTGTAATCACATTAGAATCTGACAGTACTGGTGATTATAGCTTAATACCTAAAATGATTGAAATAAACAAGTTAGGCTATGATTTAATTTTAGCCTCAGTTTATGCACAAGGTGGTGGATTTGATAAAACAAGCGTATTTAGAAAAACAATATCATTTTTTGCTAATATGTTTTTTAGAATAGTATTTGATATTAAGGTTTTAACATTAAGTTCATTTTACAGATGCTATAGCGTTGATTTATTGCAAAAATTACAAAAAGAATATGGTAACAAAATAATTGAAGAAAGCGGGTTTATCTGTATGCTTGAAATATTACTGAAAGCTATTAAAATCAAAGCTAACGTAATTGAGTTACCCATGAAATTAAAATCAGGTAATAGAGTTGGGAAATCAAAAATGAAGGTTCTGAATACTACAATCTCTTATTTAAAATTTTTAGTGAAATATAAATTGAAATAATAATTTATGAAATACAAGATATTTTTAATTTTAGTATTTTCACTATTACTAAGAATTACTTACTTGGCAAATTATGATTTAATGCCTGATGAAAGAATTGTTTTATCAAATGCACATGGATTTAATCAAGTCGATTTTCAGAATATTGAGGAAGGAATAATAGACATTAATCTAAACGATAAAACTATTTCAGAAGTTTATTATGGTAATATTATAGATGAAGGAGGTAATGGTTTAGCTCATGCTATTAGCGTTTATGCTTGGAGTGGTATATTTGGTAACTCAACATTAGCATTACGACTTATGGGAGTCTTAATTTTCGTTGTTTCATTTTTTGCTTTTAAAAACTTAATAATTAATCATTTCAGTAAGGAGATTCTTATTCTTTCACTTTTTCTATTTTCAATTCACCCAATGATTGTTTACCATAACAGAGAAATAAGAACATATTCGTTAGCTATTTTAATGGCTATCTTATTAATAAATTATTTTTTAAACTACCTAAAAAAAGCTGACTACAAATCAGTGATAACGTTATTTGTTTTGGTTGTTATTACTGGATTTACTCATTTTCTAATGTTTCAATTCTTTATAGTTATGGCTATTACTGCCTTAATCTATAGAAGAAGTAAACTATACCTTTTAACACTATTTACAATGGCTTCCCTTTTTCTTTTAATATTTACAATATGGTATTTAGACAAAGGCTTTTTGGCATTTGAAGGTATCGGACTTAGAAACCAAGGAGCACAACATAATGCTTTATTACTAAGTTCAAATCAAACAAGTATTAAAACAATATTACAAGGGATAATAGATTTAGTAATAAACCTGAGCGGAAACTTTTATAAATTAGCTGGTTACCGAAATAGAATTATAATAGTACTTTCAATTCCATTCATTGTTTTAATCATTTTTTTAATAGGAAAAATAAAAAAGAATATCAAACCACTTATTAAACCAAAGTGGTTTTTAATAATATTTTTAACTCTTTCTCCTTTTATTCTTGCAATCATATTAGCTATAAAATCTGGTCATATCACATCTTTCTTTCCTAAATATATGAGTTGGTCGATACCATTTTTCATTATATTTCTAGCAACATCATATTATAAATTTATTTTTAAAAATAAATTTTTAAAAATAAATTTTATAGCATTATGTTCAATAATGTTGTCCTCAAATTATTTTAACATTTATGACATACATTATAAAAATAACGATATCTATAGAAAAAAAAACACTCTTATTCTTTCTCAAATAAAAAACAGCAAAGAGAATATAAAAGAGATTACATTCCCTTATGATAAATTAATAATCCCGTTAAACCTCCAAATAAACTTCACAAAAAACACAATTCAAAAATACAAAAACAATAATAATCAACATATAACAGTCACCTATAAAAATGAAGTGAAAAAAATATTTAAATTTGAATATCGTCATGACGAGAAAAATGAAGTAATTGAAAATAAATTAAAGTCAATTTTCTTTTAAAAACAAATAGGTAACCACTAATATTTAGAATAAGTAAACTATTTTAAGGTATATTTGTTTATTACCATAGTTAATCAATATCAGAATGAAAAAAGTATTAATAGTTGTAGGAACAAGGCCAAACTTTATTAAAATCACTCAATTTAAAAAAGTGATTGAGGATTATGACAATATTGAATTAAGAATTGTTCACACAGGACAACACTATGATCAGGATATGAGTGGTGTATTCTTTGAACAGTTTGGCTTAAAACCAGATTTCTTTTTAAACTTTGACAATTCGAGTGTAATTTCTCAGATGACGTCTATAATGACAAGTCTAGAACAATTAATTAAAGACACATTCACACCAGATTTAATTATAGTACCAGGTGATGTTAATTCAACACTGGCATCATCAATTGTGGCTAATAAATTAAATATCAAATTAGCCCACCTTGAAAGTGGACTTAGATCATTTGATAGAAATATGCCAGAAGAACATAATCGAATAGTAACAGACCAATTAGCTGACTACCTATTTGTAACAGAACCGTCTGGATTAAAAAATATTGAATCAGAAAAAATTAAAGGAAAACCCTATTTTGTTGGAAATACAATGATAGATAGTATATTTCATTTTGATTCAGAAATAAAAGAAAGCACTATTTTAGAAAAACTTCACATAGAACAGAAATTTGTTTTATTAACAATGCATAGACCATCCAATGTAGATTCGAAAACAGGTATAGAGAAAATTGTCAACTTGTTAATTGAATTATCAAAAAAATATCAGATTGTATTTCCAATACACCCTAGAACTTTAAGTAGTATAAAAGAACATGGACTTTATGATACTATTAATATTGAAAGTATAATTTTAACAAAAGCTCTAGGCTATTTTGAATTTCAAAAATTAATAGAAAGTTGTAAATTCATATTGACCGATAGCGGTGGTATACAAGAAGAATCAACATATAGACAAGTTCCATGTTTGACATTAAGAAATAATACTGAAAGACCTATAACTATAAAAGAAGGTACCAATACCTTAGTACCCTTTGACTTAAATGAAATTTTCAAAAACATTGAAATAATTGAGAATAACCAATATAAAAAAGGGAAGATCCCAGAGAAATGGGATGGCCAGACAACAAAAAGAATTGTAGAAATTATAAACAATGAGATTTTATAAATGAAAAACAAAACAATCCTACTAATCTCTCCCGAAGCATGGGGTAAAAGCTTTGTATCAAAACATCATTACGCTAACTATTTGGCTAAAAACAATACTGTTTATTTTTTAAACCCAGTACTTAGTTCTAAATTTAATCCATTTAGTAATATCAACGTAGAACTTAAAAACATTAAAGATAACTTAGTTCAAGTCAGCTATCAAAATCTCTTACCTAGACTAAATAGATTACCAAAATTTATTCAGAGATATATTTATAATAACCAAGCCAAGCAAATTCAAAAAGCTTTAAATATTGAAAAATTTGATATCGTTTGGAGCTTTGATCCTTACCGTTTTTGGAATCAAAATGTGTGGAATACATTTAAATCAATATATCATACTGTAGATGTACACTTTACGAAATCTTTTGAACTTGAGATTAGTAAATCTTCAAATATTGTATTATTAAGCTCTGAAATGTTAAGAAAAAATTTGAAAAAATCTAACAATAACATTTTCTATACAGGCCATGCTTCTGACATTGACCACTTCTCATTAGTAAATGAACAAAAAATTAAGCTCCCAGGACATAATACGATAAAAGCAGGTTTAGTTGGAAATTTTAACAATAACGTAGATTATAACTTAATTTTTGAAATCGCCAAACATAATGTTTTAATTGACTTCATATTTATTGGTCCATTTGAAGCCAATAATCTTGGTAGAACACAAAGTCAAAAAAGTGAAATCACAAAATTAGAGAAACTGAAAAACGTCTTTTTTATAGGTGAAATACCTTCAAAAGACATTAATCTTTGGCTAGTCAACTTTGATATTAATTTAGTTTTATACCGTGAAGACAAAAGAGATATCATTATAAACCCCCATAAGATGATGGGGTATTTTTACACTGGAAAAATCACAATTTGTTCTTGGTTTAATGAATATAAAAATGCAAAAAATGAATTTGTTTACATTACAAAAACAAATAGTGAAATACCAAAAACTATAAAAAAAATATCAGAAAGTTTAAGGTATTGGAACAAGAGTGAATTACAACACAAAAGAAAACAATTTGCGATATCCAATTCTTATGATAAAAAAATAGAAGAAATAGCAAATTTATTATATTCAAACTAACATGCCATTTTTCTCCATCATAATACCAACCTATAACAGAGCCCATATAATTGGCAAAACTATTCAGTCAGTAATAAACCAAGAGTTTAAGGAGTGGGAATTAATAATTATTGATGATGGAGGTAGTGACAATACCAAAAGTGTAATCATTGATTTTAATGACATTAGAATAAAATATTTCTGGAAGAAAAATGAAGAAAGAGGAGCTGCAAGAAACTATGGTGTAACAAAGGCTAGTGGTGACTATGTGTTCTATTTAGATTCTGATGATTTAATTTACAATAACCACTTAATACATGCTAAAGAAAAACTGAAAACACTAAATAAACCAGAATTTTTTCATAGCAGATATGAAGAAGTTTACCCAAACAAAACAGTTCAGGTAGAAAAACTAAATCAAAATACAATTTGGCAAACTATACAAAACAAAAACAAAATAGGTTGCCCCTTTTTTTTAAGAAAAGACATTGCTTTACGATTTCCATTTTCTGAAAATAGAGATTTAAAAATTGGGGAAGATTGGCTGGTTGTTTTGAAAATTGGGAATGAATTTAAACTAAACATTTCTAACAAAGTTACAATGGGTGTTATTCAACACGGTACTCGTAGTATGAACATATTAAATTATAAAGATGTTCTACTCTCAAAAAACTTAATAATAGAAGAACTAAGCAAACATAATTCAATCAATTTTAAAAAAACAATTGTAAATGTAGACTATGAGTTAACATCATTAGCAGCTTTATCAGCAGCATTAAACAATGAGAGGTGGATAAGCCTAAAAACAGTAGTAAAACTCCTTTTTCACTATCCAATTAAAACTTGTAAACAAAGACGTACCTTGGCAATACTTAAACATTTAATTCTACTGAAACATTAGCATATTTACAATACTAAAAAGCATCAAAATAAGTTTATTTAAATCATATGATAAATACTTTAATAATTGTAACTTAGCATTCGTAATTATACAATTTGTATCTCATGAAAAAAGTAATACAATCTTTATATTCTGGTCTTGGTGGACATGCTTCAGTAGTATTTTCCTTATTAGAATCCAGTTTTATTAATGAGAGTGCAAACGTTTTAGTTTTTTTTGGCATTGAAGAAATTCTTGAAAGTCATAAAAAAAAAGCAATTGATTTAAATATTAAATATTTTTCATTAATAAAAAAATCAAAACAATATCTAAAACCATTTAATAATTTCAAAAAAATACTTAATGAAGAAAATCCTGATGTGATTATAATTCATGGCAGTGAGTTAATTTTTCCTGCTATTAAATTCAGTAAAGGAAAGACAACCAAAGTTATATATGTTGAACACGAGCCTAATCACACAAAAACCATATTAGAAAAATTACAAACATATTACGCATTAAAGTATGCTAATACAGTAATTTGTTTAAACAATATTTATAAAACTCAAATCGAGAGCAAGTTAAATTCAAATGCTACAATTACTGTTATCCCAAATGGAATTGACGTTAACAAATTCTTACCAATAAAAAAACGAACGGAAATTAAAACCATTGGTATGGCTGCAAGATTAACAAATACAAAAGATCATAAAAATTTAATTTACGCATTTAGTATACTACTTAAATCAAACCCAAATATTCATTTAAAAATAGCAGGCACAGGTAATTTAGAAGACAAAATGAAAAATTATGTATCAGAATTAAACATCACTAATTCAGTTCAGTTTTTAGGGCTATTGAACGAAATGGAAATGATTGATTTTTATCAAAACATTGACTTATATGTTCACGCTACTTATAGCGAAACATTAAGTACTTCAATCTTACAAGCCATGTCGTGCGGTTTAATAGTGATAACCTCAGATATTGAAAATAATAAATCCTTAATTGAAAATAGTAAGGATGGTTTATTATATAAAGATGGAAATCTTGACAGTTTGTTTTCTGTAATGAATAAAGTTGTTAATTCATATAATCAATATAACTATCTTGAGGAAAACGCAAGAAGAAAAATTGAAAAATATTACTCCAATGAGATCATGGCAGATGGTTATAAACAACTTATCACACTATAATGAAAATACTTTTTGACGCACGTGTACATTTGAACTACTTTAGCGGAATTAGTCGCTACATTATTTGTTTATTAGATTCATATTTAAGTCTTTTCCCTCAAGATAACGTTATAGTTTTACTCAATCCTACAATAACAAAAGATAATAGTATATACAAAGTATTAGGTAAGTATAGCAATGTAACGTTTCAGGTTGCAAACACAGGTCACATGGGACCAAAAAACTATTTCGTAATGGGTACAATAATTAAAAAAATAAATCCAGACGTTTATCACTATCCTCACTTAGACACACCAATTTTCACAGGTAAAACTCCAATTGTATCAACCGTGCATGATGTAAATTCAAATAACAAAGTAAAAAAGTATGAAGATAAGTTCAAATTAAAATCTTTATACTTCAAAACAGCACTTAAACTGACGTTGAGATACTCTTCAAAAGTAATTTTTGTTTCTGATGCTGTAAAAAATGAAGTCATTCAAGATTTCAAAGTAGATAAAAAAACAAAAAAAAAATTCATTCGCATTCATAACGGATTGGAAGATGATTTCAATGACATCCCTAATACTAAAAAAGAATCTGTTTTATCTCATTTCAATATAACCAGACCATATGTATTGTTTGTTGGCCAAATTCGTGAACATAAAAATATTCGTAGAATAGTTGAGGCGTATCAATTATACAATAAAAACAACCCAACTCATCAATTAATAATTGTAGGACATAATTACCTGCAGTTAAAATGGGAAGAGGAATCAATCACGCATATTGAAAAAGCAACTGAACTTGAATTAAAAGCATTATACTCAGGGTCATCAGCATTACTTTTCCCTTCCCTATTTGAAGGATTTGGATTTCCAATTATTGAGGCCTTTTCATTTGGTAAACAAGTAGTAACATCAAATTATGGCGCTACCAAAGAAATTGCCGGAAAACAGGGTATCTTAGTTGACCCCTTATCAGTCGAAAGTATTGCCAATGGAATAAAAACAGCAGTAGTTGAGGATAACAAAGAAAACGAAAGAATTCAATATTCAAAATCCTTTTCATGGAATGAAAATGCGACACAGCTCCGTAAAATATATTTAAGTGTTCAATAATGGAAGGCACATTATGCATATCGTTAGATTTTGAAAAATTTTGGGGGGTTCATGATGTCTCAAACCTGAAAAATACGGAACAGTATTTAAACAAAGTAAATGATATAGTTAGTCGCTTATTAGAACTGTTTGCAAAATATGATGTTCATTGTACCTGGGCTGTTGTTGGTTTATTAAACTATAGCGATTTAAAAGAACTAGAGAACAATTGTAAATCAATAACAATAAAATATAACCAAAATCAATTCTCTCCATTTCCATTAAATAAACACAACTTAAAAAATGCTAATTCAAGTTCATTTTTAGCAAGAACAGAAATAGAAAACATAAGGCAATCACCTAATCAAGAAATAGCAAGTCATACCTTTAGTCATTTATATTGCTTAGAGAAAGGAGTCACAGAAAATGATTTTCAAAACGATATCTATATGTTTACAACATCTGTTGGTGAAGTAGATAGTATTATCTTTCCTAGAAATCAAATTAATCATGAATACCTTAATTTATTGTCGAAAAATAAGTCAATAACATTTAGGGGAAATCAACAAAATAGATTCTGGAAGAATTCTGATTACAAAACAGAAGGTATATTTAAAAAAATGGGGAGAGTATTAGATGCGTACATCAAAATTTCGAAAGACAATTTAATAGATTGGAAAACCATAAAAAAAAATAAGACCATTAACATTCCTGCTAGTCGATTTTTAAGACCTGCTCAGTTCAATAATACAATTGAAAAATTAAAAATTAAAAGAGTAAAAAAACAAATGTTAGCAGCAGCTAAACAAAAAAAAATATACCATTTGTGGTGGCACCCTCATAATTTCAGTAAAAACACGGAAGTTAATTTTCTACAATTGGAAAATCTATTACAGTATTATAAAAAATTAAATGACATCTACCAATTTCAGTCTTTAAACATGAACGAAATATTAAAATCAATTGAATAAAAAAAATGTACTCATATTAGCCACTAAAGGACAAACAACTAATTTATTATACAATCAATTAGAACAACATTTTAATGTCCAAAAGGTAATTATAGAAAATAAAATATCAAATAAAATAATTCTGAAAAACAGAATTAAAAACATTGGGTTGAGAAAGGTTATAGGACAAGTTCTGTTTATTTTGACTATTCCTAAACTACTGAGTAAATTTTCAAAAAAAAGAATCAAACAAATAATTAAGGAAGCTAATCAAAACGATAGCGATATTCCAAAATATAAAATAATAAATGTTTCATCAATTAACGATAAAACTGTATCCAAACTAATAAATGACAGTTCACCTGAACTAATTTTTGTAAACGGTACAAGAATAATTTCTAAACAAATAATTCAAAGTTCTAACGCTAAAATGGTCAATATTCATGTAGGAATTACCCCAAAATACAGAGGAGTACATGGAGGCTATTGGGCACAATATAATAAAGAACCTCACCTATTTGGTACAACTTTACATTATATTGATTCAGGGATAGATACCGGTGATATAATAGATCAACAAATAATAAAAATCACAAACAAGGATAATTTTTCTACATACCCAATTTTACAATATTGCTTAGGCCTAGTATTAATTGAAAACAATATAAACACGCTTCACGATCCAAAATATAAAACATCGATCGTTCAAGAAAGTCGATTGAATTATCATCCTACCATTTGGGAATTTTTAAGAAATTTGATTAATTAGAATACAAATAATCATTTAGAATTCCTTCTTATCCTATTTAATATTTTTATTGTTGGATACTCACCAATATAATATAAAGGAATAGCTACAATAACGCACAGTGGTACTGCTGTCATCCATAGGAATGGGTTAGTAATTGAAACATTTCCATCTACTAAATTAAATTTATCAAAAAAGTATAACGCAAACATCACTGTAGCAAAATGGGTTACATATAACGTATAACTAATTTTCCCAATGAATTGAAAAAATCTAGTTTCAATAGCATTGGTAAGAAAAAAGCCCAATAACGTTAAAGAATAGATTGCAGATACAAAAAATGTTAATTTATTAAAGTAACCGAATTTGTGATTAAGAAGTATTAACAACGGAACAAATACAATTGTACTGATCATAATTGACCTTGAATTGAAAAGAAATCTATATGTATCATATAACTTTACATTATTATATGCGAATATACCAAAAGCAAAATAGATATTGTAATCCAATAAGAACTTAGTTAATAAAAATGTATATCCTTGATTTGTACTTGAAAGAGTCAAACTAAAAAATAAAAGAAATAATGAAATAACATAATAGACTTTGATCGTTCTTTTAGAGAATAAAATTACTGGAGCTAGTATATAAAAAATGACCTCTAATGATAAAGACCAAAATTGTGGAATTAATGCACCATTGGAAATATAAAAAACATTCTTAATCACTGCTTTAGGAGAGTCAAAAACAGAAGGTAGGTTTAAGTTAATAGTGCTCTGTATCACTGTAAATATTAATGCTGCATAAATTAGAGCAACGATATAAGGAAAATAGAGTCTAATTAGTCTTTTTTTATAAAAGACTAATGTTTTAGTATTATGTTTTAATGAATGAGCAATAGAGAACCCAGATAATACAAAAAAGATAATAACCGCTTCAGGGCCAAGACTAGTTAATTGTAGTAATCCATAATATACCTTTTTCAAGATTGACCATTGTTCAAACGGAAGAGTTTCAGACAATTCGTTCCCACCAATAATTAGCATTCCTCTACAATGATTAATTACAACATAAAGAGCAGTTAAACCTCTTAAAACCTCAAGTACTTTAAAATTAATTTTCATATTTCTTCCTATTAGATAGTAATATATATATTAGTAAAAATAAAAATGGTGCCATAACTGGCATCTTATACCTTCCCAAGGCACCAAAATTATAGGTAGTAAACCCCACAACAAAGCCAAATATAATAATAAACGCAAGCAATGATTTCAAAAGAATGGTGTGTTTAAGTATTTTAAAAGGATTCAACTTAGTTCTAAATAATACATAAATAAACAACACAAACAAGATTAAACTTTCAAGTGCACCTAGTATTACAACAACATTCTTAGCTTCCCAAACATAAGGTCTAAAAAAGGTAACATTTAATGCCGCTGGTATCTTTCTTAGAGCTCCACTAATAGAATAGTCCACAACACCCAAACTATACGTAGCCCCACCTTGACTTGTGTGCCAGGTATGAAACCCCTTTACTTTTCCTTCAATTTGTGATGTATTATATTTCCCACTATTTTGACTTAAAGACTTTAAACTAAAAAAACCAACAACTAAAAATGTAACGAGTATTATCGGCGTGCTCATAACCCTAAAAAACTGTGAACCAATACTTTCTTTATATTTAAAATAAAAAACCAAGAGAATGGTTGGCAAAAATGCAATTATAATGTAAGACTTCAATGTATAGGTTATGAAGAACCAAAATAAAACACCAAATAAATAAACCAACTTAAATTTACCTTTTACAACTCCAAAATAAAGAATATAAATCAAATAATTAACACCAGCCAAGGTAAACGTATCTTTCATGATACCACTACCCCAAAACACAACAGAAGGAATTAAAAATGCAGCATAAAAAGCATATTCCTTTTTATAAGGTAAAATATCATAAAAAACTTTAAATAATTTCCAAGCTCCAAAAAATGAAATCACACTCATTAATAAATTTATGGTGATATAAGATTTAAAACTTAAAATGGTCAGTGGTGAAATCAATTTAATCATAGACCATTCCTCAAGAGAAGCTGAATAAAAAATCACATCAGTGTACTGTCGTAAATGTCCAACATGGTTATATGAATTTTCTGAAAATATTAAATCAATATAATCTGAGGGTGATTTAAACAAGGCATCAGTAAATATTACTCCTCCTTTGAAATATTCAATAGAATCACCGTACTTATAGTAGTATACATAAATTAAAGAAAAGAATACTCCGCCAAAAACTTTTATTACAAAACCTTTCAAAAACCATTTATAAATAGTGTCATCAGCTGTAGAGTGGCGGTAAAACCAAAGAGCAGTGAAAATCACTGTAAAATAAAGTAGCCATATTCCCCAATCAATTAATGTAATCATTCGTGGTGGTAAGGTTCATTATTTAAAATGGTAAACGCTCGGTATATCTGCTCTGTAAATAACATACGTATCATTTGGTGGCTAAAGGTCATTTTAGAAAGTGCTATTTTTTCATTAGCAGCTTTATACACTTCATCTGAAAAGCCATAAGCGCCCCCAATTAAAAATATAATATTCTTATACCCTCTATTCATTTTATCTTGCATCCATTTAGAAAATTGCATTGAAGTAAACTCTTTACCTTTTTCATCCAATAAAACGATCAAACTATGGCTCTCCACTTTGGCTAATAAAAGCTTACCTTCTTTTTCTTTAATTTGATTAAAGCTAAGCTTCTTCGCATTTTTTAAATCAGGTATCTCTATTTTCTCAATTGTAACATATTTCTTAATACGTTTCAAGTATTCATTTTCCCCATCAACCAAAAATGATTTATGTGTTTTCCCTATAGCTACAATTTTTAATTTCATACATTATAAAATATTAAGCAATCAAATAATACTATAATTCTTTTACCTCAATCAATAGTTAAAATTTAATAATCAAATGCTAACTAAAACTTCTTACGAATATACTATTTCTATTTAAGGTTTTACTCTAAAAAAAGTAATAAACAAAAAAAACACCACTTAATTAAATAAGTGGTGTTTTAAAATTGGCATCTACATACTCTCCCACCCTCAAAAAGGCAGTACCATCTGCGCAAGTAGTCTTAACTTCTCTGTTC
>Ga0209291_1001170_pt1 | contig 23887 bp, 19 predicted proteins | sample GOMGulsemesocosm_FD_184633 | JGI IMG/M metagenome (GOLD analysis project Ga0209291, IMG submission 184633) | Methane-oxidizing microbial communities from mesocosms in the Gulf of Mexico - GOM9B Gulf of Mexico (SPAdes) (version 2) | ecosystem: Environmental > Aquatic > Marine > Cold seeps...
TCCAATAGAATAACTTAGTCCTTCAACCTTCAGCATGATCTTTATCCTTATAAGGGCTCAACCATTCTTGTATTGCTTCACTCATCAGCACGACTAATGTCACAATGAGTAAAATAGCACCACAGCCCGTTAACCCTAACCAAGGGGCGTGCAAGTTGTTTTTACCTTGCGAAATCAACTCCCCCAAAGAAGGGTAGCCGACAGGTAATCCGAACCCCAAAAAATCTAACGTAATTAGCGAACCTAAAGCCCCAGAAAATACAAACGGCAAACTACTTAATGTAGCAATAAGTGCATTTGGCATAATGTGTCGCCAAATTACTCGCCAATCAGGAACACCAACAATAAACGCCGACTGGATATATTCCAGCTGACGTGTTCTTAATACTTCAGCTCGAACTAACTGCGCTAAATAATGCCAACCAAACAAGGCAAGAATCATACTTAAGGTGAAGAAATTAGGCTGAATAAGACTCGATACAATCATCACAACAAACATCACGGGAACCGAGCCCCAAATTTCGCTAACACGCTGACCAAACAGATCGACTACCCCACCAAAATACCCTTGCAACGTACCTGCAACTAACGCTAACAAGGCAATATTGACAGTAATAAAGAAGGAGAAACCAAGGCTAATACGTATACCATAAAGAAGCCGAGCAAAAACATCTCGCCCCTGATCATCCAATCCTAACCAGTTTTCGGATGTTGGAGGTGACGGATAACTAAGCTCATAATTAATGGTACTGTAGCTGTAATGCACAAATGGCCATAACGCCCAGCCTTGCTTTGCAATCTGTTCACTCAAAAAAGGAGCGGTATAGTCTGCTTCTGAATCAAAATCGCCACCAAACTTAGTTTCGGGATAACTGACTAAAATAGGAAAAAACAACTCTCCTTTATAGCTAATAAGTAGCGGTTTATCATTCGCGATTAATTCTGCAAACAGACTAACAAAGAACAATATTAAAAAGATAATCGCTGCGTATTTACCTCGTTTTAGTGTACTCAATCGACGGCTGTTCTTCTTTGAATTATCAGGTAAATTTACATCATCTTGGCTAATATCCATCATCCGTTCACCTCAGAAAAATCAACGCGAGGATCAACCCAACGATATATCAAATCACCAACCAAATTCAAAACAAGACCCAGTAACGAATAACAATATAGAATACCTAATACAACTGGGTAATCTCGTTCCAATAACGCCTCAAAACCTAACAATGCAACACCATCTAATGAAAATACGATTTCAACGAGCAAGGTGCCACCAATAAAAATAGACAGTAAATCTGAAGGTAAGCGAGCTACGATCACTAACATACTATTAGGTAATACATGATTGAAAATTGCGCTTGTCCGACATTCCCCCATGCAAATAGCCGTATCTAAATAAGGTTGAGCCATTTGGTCAATAATAGAATTACGTGTTAAGACAGTTAACGAAGCCAATCCACTGGCAACACAGGCTGCAACAGGTAAACATAAATGCCAAAAGTAATCGAGGAGCTGCCCTGTAACGGATAAATCAGCATGATTTGCAGAAACCAGTCCCCGCAGCGGAAACCAGCTAAAAACACCACCAGCAAATAAAATCAATAACATAATAGCGATAATAAAAGTCGGCACTGCATAAGCGATAAACAGCAGTAAGCTTGATGTCGAATCAAACATACCACCTTGTTTATTCGCCTTCATCACCCCTAATGGTATTGCGATTAAATAGGTTAGGAACAAAGTCCAAAACCCCAAGGATAAAGAAACTGGAAGCTTAGAAAAAATTAATTCAGTAACAGGGCGCTTACTAAAATAACTGTTTCCTAATTCGAATGATAAATAACGACTGAGCGTTTCAGTATAGCGTTGCCATATAGGCTTATCAAAACCATATTCTCGCGCAATTTTGTCTCGCAACTGGTCATCAATAAGCTGACCATTCGTTATTTGGTCAGTCTCATCGAAAAGCGCGTTTGCCGAGCTATCAATACCTTGCTGCTTGGCGAAGGCAGCCTCTACAGGCCCACCAGGCAACCACTGAAGCAAGAAAAAATTTAACGAGATAATAATAAACAGCGTCGGAAATACTAACAGCAAACGACGAATAAAATAAAAATTAAGCATATTACTTCGAGCGCTCATCCCACCAGAATTCAACTTCATAACCATATTTTGGTGCTTGTAACGGTTTTTCAATATAGTTCTGATAAGCAACTAACTGAAAGTTACGCGCCCATAATGGTAAATAGTAATAATTCCATTTCAATACCCGATCTAATGCGCGTCCGTATGCTTGCGTATCCACATAACGGTCTGACTGAACAAGTCCTTCAACAAGGTTATCAATAGCAGGATCTTTAATACCACTGATATTATAACTTGAAGCAACACCCGCAAATTCAGATTTAAGTGATGAACGTAACTCAGTATTTGGCGGAATTCGAACCTTATATTGACTTGGGGTCATATCAAACTGACGTTGCATTAATAATTTGTAATATTCAGTACCTGTTTTAACTGTTATGTTTGAGCTAATACCCAATTTTTTCAGTGTTTGAATATAAGCGCCAATAACAGGTTTCATGGTTGGCGATGGCAATAAGAAGTTAATTTTCATCACCTCGCCCGTCACACTATGGACCAACTTATTATTTTTAACTTTCCAACCAGCCTCTTTTAATAAGGCTTGTGCTTTTAATAAATTCTTACGGTTACGACCTGAACCATCTGTGCTTGGTAGTGTAAATTCACTTGATAATACCTGTTCCGGCAATTGCGCAGACAATGGTATTAATATCGCTTTTTCCTGTGCAGAGGGTAATCCCTCTGCAGCCAAAAAGCTATTGTTAAACAGGCTTGTAGCGCGAGTGTATTGATTATTAAATGCTTTTTTATTTAACCACTCAAAATCAAATGCGGTGACCAAGGCTTCTCGCGTTCTGCGGTCATCAAATTTAGCCTGTCTTAAATTAAATACCATCGCCGTAACAAAAGAAGGTGCGTCATAATTAATCTTATCTTTAACAACCGTTCCAGCGCTAAACACGTCACCTTGATATAACTTATTCCAGCGTAATAAATTCGTTTCAGCAATATAATTTACATCATTGGTTTTAAGCGCTTGCACTGCTGCATTACGATCGCGGAAATATTCTACTTTGATATTCTTAAAGTTATATTTACCCTTATTAACAGGTAAGTTTTTACCCCAGTAATCATCTCTTAGTTCATACACAATCCCGCGACCAGGATCCACCGAGGTTACTTTATAAGGGCCTGAACCAATAGGTATATCAAGCGATGGCTGCGTAAAGTCTTTATGTTGCCAGATATGCTTTGGCAATACAGGTAAGTTACCCGAGTTTAAGATTTGTAAACGGCTACCATCACCACCAAAATTAATCTTTACCGTCAAAGGATCAATAACTTCAACCGACTTAACCATTTTAAAACGTGATTTAATATTACTTAAACCACTTTCACGATACAGGTTTAACGAGTACGCCACGTCTTCAGCAGTCACAGGATAACCGTCACTAAACTTAGCTTCTTTTCTTAAAGAGTAAATAACCGAAGAATAATCATCTGCAATGGTCATCTTTTCAGCTAACCAACCATAACGTGTTTTGATCTCATCTTTATCGTGACCACGAACAGTTAAGCGATCATAAAGCCAGAATAAGCCTCTCGGTTTTTTACCTAAATCGATAAATTGATGTAAAGAATCAAAGCTTCCCATTTCTGCCATTACCAACTCACCTTGTTTAGGTGCATTAGGATTCGCGTAATAAAAGTTACTAAAATTCTCGGTATACTTTGGTTCACCATACAAGCTGATACCATGACTGGTATATTCCGCCAACACAGGGTGACTAAACGCTGCGATTGAAACTAACGCGCCCCCTAATAACCCTCGAATAGATTGCTGTATATCCATTAGCTAGCTTGCTCCATAGCTAGTTCATTCACATCATTTTTAATGAGGGATAGTTGCCCAGTATCAATACGGTATAATTTATCAGCAAGATGGAAATAATGATCGTCATGTGTAATGGCGATAATCGTTTTACCGCGCGCTTTAAGCTCTGGTAGTAACTCGGTATAAAAAATACGTCGGAAGGTTGGATCCTGATCGGCTGCCCATTCATCAAGAACGATGATGCTGCGGTCTTCAAGGTATGCCAATAATAATGCTAAGCGCTTGCGTTGCCCTTGAGATAACTCTGTTGTACTAAGGCGACCATCTACCACTTCAACTTTATTATTTAAAGCGAGTTTTGTTAGGTAGTATTCAACCAGTTCTGGATCAGGCTTAACCCCATTTTCATTAATAATATTCTTAAATAAATAAAAATCAGCGAATACCACAGAAAAATGATTACGGTACCAATCAATATTATGCTCATTAATCACAGTATCAGAAAATGTAATTGTTCCACGGTGAGCACGATATAAACCAGTAAGCAGGCGTGCGCAAGTTGACTTCCCACTACCATTCCCACCGACCCAGAAAATCAATTCTCCTTGATTAATCGTTAAATTAATTGGTCCAACAGAAAACCCTGATTCGCCATCTTCACTCGGATAATCATATTCAATTTGGTTTAGCTGAAGTGTTTTCCATGAAGCCTGAAGTGCAGGCAATGAATTCAGTTCATTTTTGTCTTCAGCTAAATCTAACGATGATACTTTGGCATAAGCGACAGAACCAATAATAAGTGCAGGTAATGAACCAACAAATCCCGCTAAAGGCGAACGCAAGAACAGAATTGCCAGTGCGTAACCAGTCACTTGTTCCGATGTCCCAATCTGGAATTGGGTATGCATAAGTAAAACAAGTGCAATCAAGAGTAATACCGATGTATTTATCCAACTGCCATTTAGAACATTAAGTCGATCTGCTTTTGTATCCAAGACTCTCGCTTGTTCTGCTGAAGGCTCTAATTGAGAATGATAAAAAGACGTACGGCGTTCTTGACTTAATTTAAGCTCATTACGGCCTCGCAGCATAGCATCATAACTGTCAAATAATACGTCATCATTTTCTCGTACTCGTTTTTTATAATCACGAGATGCGATCATTAATCGGCGACCGAAAATAATCGATACCGTACTCATCACAAGCGTCGCGATAAAAAATGTCGCAGACAACCAAAACAAATACGCATACGTAAATAGTACAACCGATGCGCCAAAAACAACAAAAGGTAAACTATTAAACGCTTGGCTGATAGCGGTTATGTCTTTGGTTAAAGTCGCAAGAATAGTCGGCTGGCCTAACTGATCAATCCGCTCAACAGACATATTCATTAATCGGCGGCTAATACTTAGCCTTAGCTCATATACAACACGATGACCTAACCGAGTAATTTGAGATTGAGAGATGTAACTCAATCCAAATAATAGGAATATGAGAGCAAAAAATAAAGTGATTGGAAAATCAGCACCTACACTTAATCGACTAATCGCTTCATTAATAAATGCGATAACTGATACGCCTGCTGCAGCACTTAAAGCACTGAGAAATATGGCGACGATAAATTTTATATAGTCACGTTTTAATAAAGACAGAATTAACTTCGCGTTCATGATAAACAACACTGCTTGTTAGAGTTATGATAACAACACATTAGAATATTGTTGTCTTACAAAAGTATTAGGATGTTAACACTAATCATTCTTATTTGCATAAGAGTTTTTTTATAAATGAATCAGTACTCTCTTAATAGCGCATTAAGAATAAGTATTAATGTCTGTGGATGCTGAATTCTATTATGTGTAAAATGTTAAACTTAGATTATTTAAAAAATAAATCATGAGGAATAAAGATGTAATCGTTAAACCATAGGTCCCTGAAATACAGTTATGAAGGCTGCTGAGCGATGTCTTTTGGGCGCTGAACAGCCTACCGTAATCTGAACTGGGTCCATAATCCTATGTGTTATTCAGCAAGTGCCCTAATTTCTCTGCCTTAGTGGTCAGATAACCTTCATTGTGGGGGTTCTTTCCCACTTGAATCGATACACGCTCAACAATTTCAATACCAAACTCACTTAAAGCTTCAACTTTTCTAGGATTGTTAGTCATGAGTTTTAACTTTGAGATATTTAGATGGCTTAATATTCCCTGACATATACCATAATCTCGAAGGTCAGCAGAAAAACCCAGTCGCTCATTGGCTTCAACGGTATCTGCACCCTGATCTTGTAGGCTATAAGCTCGGATTTTATTCAATAAGCCTATCCCACGCCCTTCCTGCCTAAGGTAAAGTAAAATACCGCGGCCCTCTTCAGCAATCATCCTCATGGCTTCATTCAGCTGATATCCACAGTCGCAACGCATACTAAATAGCGCATCCCCAGTGAGGCACTCTGAATGAACTCTCGCTAAAACAGGTTTGCAATCAGAAAAATCACCGAGTGTTAGGGCCACGTGCTCCTGTCCAGTGTCTAAATCTTCAAAGCCATGCATATCAAAAGTAACAAATGGGGTTGGTAAACGACAGGTTTCAATAAAACGAACAGGCATATACTCAATGTCCTTGTGTAATATGGTTAAGAAATAATTAAATATTAGTTTTTAATTGACATGTTCTTAATATAAATCCCGACGGTAATGCCCAGTGTCAGTGAGTTGATTAATATAGCTCTGAGCTTGATCAAATGATAATTTACCGTGCTGTTGTGCTACTTCAATAAGTGCATTATCTATGGCTTTTGCTAAATTATCTTTACTACCACAAAGGTATAGTGTTGCATCACGCTGGAGTAGGGACCAAACCAAAGCACCTTGTTCTATTATCGCATGTTGCACATAGCGCTTTTGTTCTTGATCTCGTGAAAATACTGTAACCAGTTGACTTAAAACACCTTCGCTTAACCAATGTTCAAGCTCAGATTTATATAAAAAATCCTTCTTGGAATATCGTTCTCCAAATATAAGTAATGTTTCTGATTTTATTTGTAATTCAGTTTGAGCTTTCTGTTGTCGCTCTAATTGCTGTAAAAAACCAACATAAGGTGCTATCCCAGTACCTGCACCGATCATTATGACGGGTGTATCTATTTCATCAGCTAAGTGAAATTCTTTATTAGACCGAGTGAATATATCAACGATATCACCAGGTTCACAACGACTCAACCAGTTGCTCATCGTACCAAAATGCATTCTATTTTCATGTTCATAAGCGATATCTCTTACACATAAACTGACTTTCGAAGCACTTTTACCGTCACTATTTTGATCGCTGGATGCTATGGAATAAGCGCGTGCCGTTTGCTCTGATAATGCATCACATAATTCGCTTAATGTGATATACCCTACTTCTCCGCAATCCTGTAATACATCTAAAACATCACGACCGTAAAGGTAATCGGCAAGTGCTTTTTTGTTACGGATCTTTAATTTTTCTTTTAAGTTAGCATTATTTGATTTATTGGCTAGTGTGCGTAGTAAGCTTTTGCTTAACAAACGTAATTCTTTGCCCTGTAATTGTTGTGACGTCTGTTCATCACCAAACCAGTCTGTAATATCTTGTAGTAACTCAGATTTATGATTTGGTACTACATATAATAAATCACCGGCCCGATAATTCATTCCACTGCCATCAATATCGAGATCTATCTTATAGACACCGGCAGAACTGGAATTTAAGCGAGTGACATTAATTATTTTAGCTTGATGTGGCTTAGTTTCACTATAAGGCTCGACTCTGAGCATTAACTGATGACCAATCGTATCGTCACCTGCCACCACTGCATTGACTGTATCGACCCATTGTGTGAAAAAATTACGATAATCCAAGTCAGCGTCTACTCTATTAATAGCTCGGATAGCACCTTTATCGTGTAACTGCGCATCGAGTTGTTGGCCGAATTGACAAAAATTGGTATATGCTACATCACCTAAAGCAAAAATAGCATATTGAAAGGGAGCCAAAGTGTTAAGGCTTGCCAACTGTAACGCAAAGTCATCGGCATTGCCTGGAGGCTCCCCATCACCAAAGGTACTGGTGATCACCAGTAACAAATCTTTGGTGGATAAATCATTTATCACTAAATTGTTGAGAGTAACTAATTCCAATTTAACGGAAGATAGAAAGGGTAGCTCGCAAAACTGTCTGGCCAAGCGCTCTGCATTACCAGATTCAGAGCCATAGCTTATAATAATCCGTTCGAAATTAGTTTTCATCATTACTCTCCGTAGAAGTCGTCAAATACTTCTTTAGATAATTCAACGCTGTCAAAATCACTCATTAGATCATTAATAACTCGACGAATGCTGATATATTCTGTGATGTTACCTGCATCATCAAAGATAGGTTGTACTGTTGTATCTACAACATACAAGCTGCCACCTTTACCTACGTTTGGTATAATACCCGTCCAGATTTCACCATTTTTGATAGTATCCCACATATCTTTATAGACACTTTTTTCGATTGATTTATGGCGTACTAAATTATGTGGAGCACCTACTAACTCTTCTCTGCTATAACCAGTTAACTGACAAAATAAATCATTAACATAAGTAATGTTGCCTTGAAGATCTGTTTTAGATACGACTAAAACCTTATCGAGGGCGGTTAAAACTTGTTCTGAAATTGAAGTTTGCATCTATAAATACCTTTTTGTAAATAGGAATCTTGTGAATTCGTCATCACTATATTATTGATGCATTTAGAATGCAACAATAATATAATTCGTTAATCAAAAAGATTTTTATGTAAGCATTTAAGAGTTAAATAGAATTAATAGTTGTGACTTCAAGGTGCACAATCAGCAAACCGTATGAAGAGTATCTTCAAGACGTCATAACGCCTTCGTCGGCTTGTCCTTCTCGTCTCTGATATCGCATCGGTATAGACATCATTTTTATTTAGGCGTACTTATGGATATAAATCCCTATTCGTTCAACGATTTCAGTTGCAAAACCATCAATACTTTGCTGATTTTTTTAACCCTGTATTTTTCGAGCAGCCACACTTTGTGGGAATAGCGCGCAGTATTTATCCCATTCAGGATTTTTTTGATGGATTACTTTGGCATTGCCATATCGCTTATTTCTATGCTTTAGTAATTGATAGGGTCCATACTGCAATAGCCGTGTATTTAATTGCTTAAACCACCAGCGTTTATTACCAATTGCATTAAATAAATGGTCAATTGAACAAGTCGGCTCGTTGCTAGGCCCAAGTAATTATGTTTAACACTCGAAAAGCTGTCATACTAGCGCCATAAAATTTAGTATTTTGATGACTAAGATTAAAGTGAGAACAAAATGATCAATATTTACCGTGTATCTTTTCCTGATGGTAGCGTTTATATCGCATCGAAAAAAACACCACCAGCAAACGCAGTAAAAAGCTATGAATGGGCTAAGAATCACGCAGACCCAACACGTCCGTTAGTTGCAGCTTACCTAAAAAGCAAAGGCCAAAGCACGTTAGAGCTACTTCATTCAGATCTAACACCTGATATGGCTAAAAAATTAAAAAGAAGATATATCGTCGAAGCAAGACAAGCAAAGCAATTCGTTATTACCTAATTGATGCTTAAAACCTGCTTGCTCAAGCAGGTTTTTATCTACCTTTCTTTTGCTTCCTCCCCTAAAATAGCCCATTGTAAGTATTAGAAATAATCTAATCTAATTAAAAATAAACCTCGCCATAGCATTTTGATTATGTAATCCCCCCCTGAGCATAATAATCAAGCCAGGCAAGAACACTACTTCAGTTTATTCAACCATAAATAATTTCACATACTTTTTTCAGCATTGAGTTCTATAAAATCATGGGCTAAAGTAGCTCACCAGTTTCAAGGTAATAGCTTGTTATTAAAGTGAAATTGCAATTAATTAATAGTACTTTTGTATGCTATTAACGAGATAACTCATAAAACAAGGATGTAATAAAATGAAAGCAAAATCTATCTACTCACTATTATTGTCAGGCGTTATCGCCCTCTCTGTTGCAGGCTGCAGCTCTTCATCAGTAAAACGTAATGCAGACCAAGAATTTCCCCTTGAAGTGACAGCGAGTGCACCTGCATTTATTTTCCCAATTAGCCTGCATGGCGTTCCAGGGGATAGTGCTGAAGTTGGTTTAGCTATCTCTTCAGGTGCAGTATCTGAATACGGTGCATCGGTAATCTCTGGTCAACAGCTTTATAGTGTTGTTGGTAATTTATCATGGACACTTGGCGAAAACATGCGTCGCCAAGCAAACCTAGATAAACTAGAAATGACAGGTTCCGCAGAGAAATATGCGATTGAACTTGATAAGAAAATGAAAACACTGACCAATAAGTTAAAAGCGTCTGGCGTATTGACGAACAAAGACTACAACTTCAAATATGTTGTTGTGCTACATGTGGATTCATCAGGCGGTATGAACATCCCGATGATGACTAACGTGACCGCTTTCGGTGGCGTCATGGATATGGAAACACGTAAAATCGTATCTTATATCGAAAAAGATCTGACATTATCTCAAGATGCGATTCTGGCGCAAATGCCGATCGAAATGAACAAAATTATTGCCGAACTATTAGATAAACCCGAAGACGCTTAATCACGTTCCTTAACATAATTCGTAATTAATGCCTATTACCTCCGACCTGCTGTAATAGGCATTCATCATTGCATAAGCTCACTTAAATACGATAATTAAGCGTGAGTGACTTTATCTTTATCCTTTTCCACACTCGGCTGATCACTTAATACTTCGGCAAGTGTAGAACGACACAAATGCCCCTCAACATCACCATCCACATTTAACACCGGCAGTGGCAATTGATTATCCAACATTTCAGGAATTACAGTTTCCAACAACGCATCACTTTGCACGGCTGGCACAGCTTCCAATAAAGACGCATCAAGAACATTGCTGTAATCGCTTTTTTCAACATTATCCAAGGTACCTTGTGTAATCACGCCTTGATAGCCATCCTCGTTAACAACATAACCATAATCTTGTTTTGATTTACGCATTTGCAATACAGCTTCACCGATTGTCTCGGCCGAAATACGGAAGATTTGCGGTTGCATTACCGTTTCCACCGTCAATGCGCGCGCGCGATTTACATCTTTGACAAAGGCTTCAACATAATCATCAACCGGGTTAAGTAAAATATCAACAGGTGTTCCTTGTTGTACTAATACCCCATCACGCAAAATAGCAATGCGATCACCCAGTCGTAATGCTTCATCAAGATCATGGGTAATAAAGACAATGGTTTTATGTAACTTTTCCTGCAGCTCAATCAACTGGTCTTGCATTTCGCTACGGATCAAAGGATCCAATGCTGAAAATGCTTCATCCATTAACAGAATATCGGCATCGGTACACAAAGCACGTGCTAAACCGACGCGTTGCTGTTGACCTCCAGACAGCTGTCTTGGGTATTGATTGGCATAACCATCCAAGCCCACAGTTTCCAACCACTGCGTTGCACTTTTCTTTCGTTCAGCTTTCTTGACGCCCTGCACTTGCAAGCCATAACCAATATTGTCTAACACGGTGCGGTGCGGCATTAATCCAAAACGTTGAAATACCATCGACATTTTATTACGACGAAAATCTTGCAGGTCTTTGCTCTTCAATTGCATGACATCACTACCCGCGATTTCTATTTCCCCGGCAGTAGGTTCAATTAAGCGGTTAAAATGGCGGATCAAGGTTGATTTACCCGAACCAGACAACCCCATGATAACGAATATTTCTCCCGGATAAATATCTAGGTTAATATCCGACAAACCAACGGTATGACCCGTTTCAGCTAAAATAGCATCTTTTGATTTACCCGCTTTGACTAGCTCGAGCACCTTTTTCTCATTTTTACCAAAAATTTTGTATAAATTCTTAATACGAATTAACGGGCTTTTCTTATCATTCGAACTCATCTTACTGCCCTCCAAAATTTTGTAACGTACGTTTTGCGTAACCTTGCGAAATCCGATCAAAAATAATGGCGAGAACAACAATGGCTAAGCCATTCAATAAACCAAGTGTGAAATATTGGTTGGTGATAGCCTTTAATACAGGTTGACCTAAACCTTTTACGCCAATCATAGAAGCAATCACAACCATAGCGAGCGCCATCATAATCGTCTGATTAATACCGGCCATGATATTAGGCATTGCCAGTGGTAACTGCACACCAAATAAACGCTGCATAGGACTAGCACCATAAGCAGTTGCCGCCTCTAGCACTTCTTTGTCTACAAGACGGATACCTAAGTTCGTTAAGCGAATGACAGGCGGCACAGCGTAAATAATAACAGCGATAACACCTGGGATTTTACCGATACCTAATAACATCACCACAGGGATCAAATACACAAAGGCTGGCATTGTTTGCATAATATCTAAGATAGGTGTGACGACGGACTGAACACGATCAGAGCGAGCCATCGAGATCCCGATAGGAATACCAATAAGCACCGCGAGTGAGGTAGAGACCAGAATAATACTCATGGTTCGCATGGTATTGTCCCACATTCCAAAGAATCCGATGAGGAAGAAGGCTAAGACGACACCTAAGGTTAATTTCCAAGAACGACTTGCCATATAAGCAAAAACAGCTAATACAGCAATAACGAGCCACCAAGGGCTGCCAAGTAATAATTTTTCGAACCAAATAAGAAAACTAAGTAAGGGATCAAAAAACGCTTCGATACTATCACCGTATTCACGCGAAAAGCTGCGATAAGCGCCGTCCAATGTCTTTCTAATATCAAGTAATTGGCGACGATCTAGCTGCGGTATTTCCGAAAGCCATGAACTGTCTGACATATTATTTATTTCCTAAAATGAAAAAGCCCGAATAAGTCGGGCTATATATACCCAAGCTACTTCAAGGAGCACAATCAGCTAACTGAAGTGCTTTGGGTATAGTGAAAGGCTATAGTTCTGAGACTGCTTTCTTAATTTTCTTCGCGGTAGCTGAATCAACCCACTGTGACCAAGTATCTTCATAGTTTGTTAAGAAGTGCTCAACACTGTATTCGCCATCAGCTTGCTCATCTTCCATCCAAGCAAGTAGCTCATTCATCTGAGCATTCTTGAATGAGCGGGCTGTAAGGTAAGCCAGTGCTTCAGGTGCTCTTGCCGCAAATGTTTCAGTCACGACAGTATCCACAGCTGAAGGTGGGAACATAGTTACTTTAGGTTCTAAACAATCGTCTTGAGTAATGCACTCTTTAAAATGTTTTTCATCTATGCCTGAACCAAAATCAACCTTAACCATATCGTATTTACCCAATACAGCTGTCGGCGCCCAATAATAGCCAAACCAAGCTTCTTTACGCTCATAGGCTTTAGCAATAGAGCCAGATAAGCCTGCACCAGAACCTGGATCAATTAAATCGAACCCGTCATCGGCAAGATCCAGTGCCTCGTATAGATTCGTTGTTGTAATTTGACAATTCCAACCTGATGGACAAATCATAAATGCAGATTTATCCGGGTCTTCAGGGTGCTTGAATAGTTTTGCGTTGGCTTTAATGCCTGCAATCGTTGCTAAACTCGGGTCTTTTTCGACCATATAAGCAGGAACCCAAAAACCTTCTTCACCACCATCTGTCAGTGTGGCTCCAGCATAACGAATTCGCCCTTCTTCAACACCTTTATCAAGGGCTGATTTCATGGAATTACTCCAAAATTCAGGTGCAATATCAGGCTGACCTTTTTCGATCATAGCTGTTCCGGTTGCCATTGTATCGCCAGGTACGAGTTCGGCATCACACCCAAAACCATGCTCTAAAATAAAGCGATCAATATTAGCGATGATTGTTGCTGAATTCCAGCTCATGTCAGCAATGGTAACACTGCCACATTCACTTGCATTAGCGAAGGTAGAAAGAGATGAACAAGCAAGAAGTAGTGAGGTAGCGAAAGTCTTCCGCATATGAATAATATCCTTATTATTGTAATGAAGTACTACTAACACTACAGGAAATCGCGACTAAAAGCTTAAATAAGTACTAAAAACCGTTAACATGGTTAAAAAATTTCACGGTAATTAATACTAGAAACAGGTAAAAACGTCATAAAATCAGTTAAGTAAAAGAGTTACTCTTCCGCCTGAATTTGACCAACAAATAATACTGGCGCAGCATCTAATTTTTCTGCATCCATCATTGAGGCAATCCGTTCGACAGCTGACAATAGCTGACTTTGTTCCCACTCTTCAAGATTTTGATAACGTTTGATGAAATGGTCTTGAAGCGGCTTGGGTGAACTACTCAGTAATAATTTACCTGATTCACTCAGCGACAGATGCACTTTACGTTTATCGGTTTCACTTCGCTTCCGAATCACCAACGCCCGACTCTCAAGTCTGTCAATAATCGTCGTGACTGTCGCAGCACTTAAGGCTATCTCTTTCGCAATGTCTTTCGCCAATGGCGCATCAAGCATGGCAATATTTTGCATCACCATGAGCTGAGGACCTGTTAAACCAGACTGTTTATTCAGCTGGCGAGAATGTATATCAATGGCTCTGATCACTTGACGCAGTGATACTAATAATTCTTCGTACTTTTCCATAACCCTTCCATAATTCGCCCCTCATTTTTCGAAACAATAACAGAAATTAGCACCAGACTCATACTGCAAATGTGAAAAAAGCAAAATAACGCTTATACGTTATTTTGCTTTTGTTGTATTCCTAACCACTATCGAACTAATTAACATATTAAAACGAGCGTGGTGAGTATGCTAGTTCACTAACTCAATTTTATTAAAGTCAATTTCATTTTCTTCAGGTGAACGTTCAATCGCTGCAACCTGCTTGGATTTATTCGCCATAATATAACCAAAACAGCCGATGATCAGTGCGATTGCTAATGCGCCAACCCACTGAATCTGTAAGAAATCCAGTTTGAACAATAACGTCAAAGCACTCATTAATACAAGATTACCAATAATGTATTTAGCCTTACCTAAACGTTCTACTGTTAAATTTAAATTATCAGTATAAAGTCGTACTAATGAATCCAGCGAGTTAATCACAAAGGTGATGCCCACTAATACCATCGCAAGGTTATAGAAGCCTGTTGTCGCGATCTCATTCACGCTGTAGTAGTAAAGTACCGAGAACCATACTGCGATTGGAATAGACGGGAAGACCATCATTGCAATCAGTACTTGATAAGTTTTCATACCACCAACAAAGCGGGAAGTGAATTGACCAATCATGATGCTCCAAGAGAACCACCAGAATAAGTAAAATTCATGGTAATCATTCATCGGTAAAACAAATTGATGTATATTACCAAAGTAATCGCTAATCAACGCAAAAGTTGTTGTAAATTCACTCACGCTTGATTCTTCAGATAAGAACGCGCCAGCCCACATCATGACAATCAGACCTAAAAATAACCAGGTACTCGCTAAACTCAATATACGTACATAACGAATACTAGTACTTGAGTAAACAGCCGCAGCAATGACAACAAAAACAATTAGATAGAAACTACCCACTATCGTTTCGCCATCACCTAATTCAGGTAAATACCAAGGTAAATTGGTCAGTAATAAGTAAGCAGTAAAGGCACAAGTACCTATAATGATGAGGTTATTGATGAATTTAATTAATGGGATCTCGAAGAATTTAACTCTTGGTTCAATGACACAAAAATAGAAACAAGTTAAAAAGTAAAATGCCCAGATCAGAAATGCCCAGAAACCAAATTCAATCGCTAAAGGATTACTAAAGCTGTATTCAGGACTTGCCGCAAGGTTTGCATAACCAGCAAACTCGGTCAGCGGAAACATGATAAGTCCCACGTCCAGACCGGAAGTAAATAGAATAGCGATAAAGGTAAATGTACGTACAGGCGTAACACCCACACACCGCACATTGCCCCAACGAAAAATCACAAATGCAATTGCAACAAAGGTAAATATAATACCTATGCTAAGCCAAGTAGTCATCATTTAAACTCCATGTAAATTTTGTATAAAACATAAATTTAATCCTTTCTTATGTTTTAAATAGCCTAGCTCAACGTTTGAGTCTGCAATCTAATTAAGTCTGTAATAAAGCATTAAGACTATAATAAAAATCATGATTGCATGCACCCTCAAACCTTAAATATCGAATTTCCGATATTTAAGCCCTGATGAATTGAGTTTGGCATTAAAGACCATTTAGCCAGAGTGGCTTAGGCTGGTCAGATACCTATGGTTAAGCACTGTGTTGTCACAACTAATGGTCATAACAATGCAGTCCTTAACAATGTAGTCGCTAAACAGGCTGGCGTTTTGGCGCCTGTAAGCGTTGTGTACTCTGCCATTTTGGCGCCACAGTAACACTGCTCACGTCTGCTTTGAGCAGTGTATTGCCCAAGATCAGATCTGCAGCGCGCTCTGCCAACATGATAGTCGGTGAGTTAAGGTTGCCATTGGGTATCGTTGGGAAAATAGATGAATCAACCACCCTCAATCCTTCAATACCATGAACTCTGGTTTCTGAATCAACGACAGCCATAGTGTCTTCACCCATCTTGCACGTACAAGAAGGATGGTAAGCACTTTCTACCGAGCTTCTCACAAAACGGTCGATCTCTTCATCCGTTTGAATATCGATTCCCGGTTGGATCTCTTCACCACGGAATTCATCCAACCCTGGTTGACCAATAATTTCACGTGTTAAGCGTACACAAGCCCTAAAACCTTCAATATCCTCGGCATGAGAAAGATAGTTAAACTGAATATGCGGCGCAACATGCACATCATTAGACACGACTTTTACAAAGCCACGGCTCTTCGGTTTGTTATGACCCACATGCACCTGAAAACCATGCCCAGCAAACGCTTCTTTACCGTCGTAACGCATTGCAGCAGGTAAGAAATGGTATTGTAAATCAGGCCATTCTAGTCCGGGTTTAGATCGAATAAAACCACAAGATTCAAAGTGATTCGTTGCCCCTAAACCTGACTTATCAAAGAACCAACGCGCACCAATATACAGCTTATTTAATGGGTCTAATTTGCCATTCAACGAAATCGGTTTAAGACACTTGAATTGGAAATAAAATTCGAGATGATCTTGTAAATTCTCGCCGACTCCCGGCAATTCATGTACTTGCTCAATACCGGCTTCTGCAAGTGTGCTTGCTTTACCGATACCGGATAATTGCAGGATATGCGGAGAACCAATCGAGCCAGCCGAAAGAATCACTTCTTTGTTACAATGCAGTCTGGTTAGCTTGCCTTTACGTTCAAACTCTAACCCTATTGCTTGTTTACCTTCAAACAATACCTTGTGTACCAAAGCATGGGTAATAACCGTTAAATTACTGCGTTGCATTGCAGGTCTTAAATACGCATTTGCTGTCGACCAACGCACACCCTTTTTGATAGTCATGTGCATAGGGCCAAAACCCTCTTGCTGCTTACCATTGTAGTCATTGGTTGCCATATAACCGGCATCAATACCAGCATCAACAAAGGCTTTGTACAAAGGGTTTTTCATGTTGTTGCCGTTATTCACAGCAAGGGGACCAGTGTCACCACGATAGTCATCGCCGCCAAACGCCCAACTTTCAGCCTTTTTAAAGTAAGGTAAGCAATTGGCGTAATTCCAATTTTTTGCCCCGCTTTGGTGCCACTCATCAAAATCGCGAGCATGACCACGTACGTAGACCATACCGTTAATAGAAGATGATCCACCTAATACTTTGCCACGAGGGCAATGCATACGGCGATTATCCAAATGCGGTTCAGCTTGAGTTTCAAACTGCCACGCATACTTCTCGCTATTCATAGGAATAGATAATGCAGTTGGCATTTGAATAAAAATACTCTTGTCACTGCCACCTGTTTCTAATAGCAGTACCTTGTTGGCTGGATCTGCTGATAATCGGTTGGCTAAAACACAACCAGCACTACCCGCGCCAACAATAATGTAATCATACAATCCCTGTGATTGAGTCATATAGGCTCCCTAAAATGGACTTTCGAGTCGTTGCATACCAACATACACAGCTTTAATCTGGGTATACGCTTTTAACGTTTCGCTACCGTTTTCACGGCCAATACCAGACATCTTATAGCCGCCAACAGGCATTTCAGCAGGTGACGCGCCGTACGCATTGATCCAACAGATACCGGCTTGCATTTGATGAATAACACGGTGAGCACGGGTAATGTCTTGAGTGAACACACCCGCGGCTAAACCTAAGCGGGTATCATTCGCACGGCGAACGACTTCATCTTCATCTGCAAATGTGAACACTGACATAACAGGGCCAAAGATCTCTTCTTTACTTAATGTCATTTCATCAGTGCACTGAGTGAAAACGGTTGGCGCAACAAAGTAACCATTCGGCGCATTCTCTGGTTGCAGAGCATGACCACCGGTAAGAAGTTCAGCACCTTCTGATTTACCTATCTCAATAAAATTCAATACTTTGTCTTGATGCTCTTTCGAGATCAACGCACCAAAGTTAGTCTCTGGGTCCATCGGATCACCACAGATTATGTTGTTCTCGGTACGCTCACGTAGTTTTTCGATAAAGCGTGGGTAAATGGCGTCTTGCACAAATACACGTGTACCGTTGGTACACACTTCACCTTGAGTATAAAAGTTCGCTAGCATCGCCGCCGATACCGCATTATCAATGTCAGCGTCATCAAAGATGATTAGCGGTGATTTACCACCTAGTTCCATTGTGACTTCTTTCAGTGAGCCCGCTGCGGCAGCCATCACTTTTTTGCCAGTACCGACTTCACCAGTAAACGATACTTTAGCAATCTCGTCATGTGTTGTTAGCCAAGCACCAACACGACCGTCACCTTGAACAACGTTGAACACGCCATCGGGTACGCCCGCTTCAGTAAATATCTCAGCTAACTTGATTGCGCCACGTGGTGTCTCTTCTGATGGTTTAAAGATCATGACATTACCGCAAGCAAGCGCAGGTGCTGATTTCCAACACGCGATCTGTAGCGGGTAATTCCACGCACCAATGCCTGCACAAATACCTAATGGTTCACGGCGGGTATAATAAAAATCATCACCGACCTGTTGTTGATTACCTTCAATGCTTGGTGCAATACCAGCAAAAAATTCAATTGAATCGGCACCTGTGACAACATCAACGACAGAGGCTTCTTGCCAAGGTTTGCCTGTGTCTTGCACTTCGATAACAGCAAGTTCGTCATTACGTTCACGTAACAAGGTCACTGCTTTTAATAAAATACGGTTACGCTCTATCGGCGTCATTTTAGACCAGGTAGCGAAACCAATTTTTGCACTTTCAATTGTCGCTTGCTGAATACTCGCATCAGCAACTTCAACTAAATAACTTACTTCTCCGTTAGCCGGATTAATGACTTCAAAGGTTTCACCTGAGTCATTGGAGAGAGACTGTCCGTGGACATAATTTTTATAAGTAACTAACGACATTTATTTTCTCCGTGCTGCATGATCACAGCCTCGATAAAGGCTTTACATAAAATTTGGGCTTGTTCGAATTCTTTTTCAGGACAACTGCTCAAGGCACTGCGCAACCAAAAACCATCAATCATCGCTGCAGTTTGTTTCGCAGAATGGATCGCGACATCCTCAGGCATTAATTGTTTAAATGAAAATGCGAGGTTGCTATACAAACGCTGGCTGTTGATGTGTTGCAGTCTGGCTAATCCAGGATCGTGGACAGCTTGAGACCAAAAACTTAACCAGGTTTTAGTCGCTGCGGTTGAACGTTGAAATTCAGTAAAATTAGACTCGACAATCATCGACAAGCGTTCTTCTGCGGATAAGTTTTTACCTAAAATGCGGCTTAATAATGCTTGTTTTAGTTCATCGAGTAGATATTTGAGGGTTGCTTCAATGAGACCTTGCTTACCACCAAAATAATGGCTAATAAGGCCAGATGACAGTCCAGCTAAACCACTAATGGTATTAATTGTTGTGTGGTGTAAACCATGGCGTTCAACAGAGATTAACGTCGCGTCAATCAGCTGCTGTTGCCTTACCGTTTTCATTACTGGTCTGGGCATAAAAAGTAACCATCCATGTTTGGTTGTTGATAATTCAATGCTTAACTGTTGTTAAAAGTTGTTAATTGAACGTTCAATTAACAATAACTATAATAGTTAGAGCTGTAACTATCAACCCTAAAATTTGTCGTTAGCATAGTTAAAATAAAATAATACTCACATAACCCCGCGAGAAACAACAGGTTAAGCCACTGTTTTAAAAGATAATTACCACACCGTTAAATTACAGTTAATTAGTCGTAAAATAGTCGTAAATAAATTAATAGTTTCAACCATAATCATTAGAAATGTAAGTATTAGACTTAATTCAACAAAGTACTAACACCTATATCGATAGGTCAATTTTATTTAGAAAGGAAATATACTTTATACGGCTTAGCGTTTAACTTTTGGGCATATAACATTGAGGAATTAAAACAAGATAAGCCTGCTTTAAAGCAGGTCTATCTTTATTTTAAATCAGTATCACTCTAGCGTTAAAAAGCTAATTCAACGCTAGGTTTAATTTATTCACACGACTAAAAACAAGCCAATCAACTAACAATACGAAGGCGATAGTGCCACCAGCCATTGGTAACATAAACGATAATACAACGATAGTGATTAAGCCCACTTTCCAAACCCCCTCATGTTCAAATCGTGGTGGCGCACCAAGTACCTTCTTCCCCACAGGACGACGGATCCACCACATTACAGCACCGGATATCGCAATAAAGATAAATGCTAAACAAAAGAATACATTAACGATTTTATTCACCTCACTAACATCACCCTTATGTAGTGCGATACCTGCAGCCATAAACTTGCCCATTAGGTTGTATTCGTTCCACGTTACATCCGCTAAGACTCGACCTGAATACTGATCGATATGTGTTGTTCTATCTAATCTAGGATCCGTAATATCCCCGCTCATGGTATTCGCTGCTAGCGTATAAACCCCCGTCTCACTGCGAGGAAGGTTAAGCTTAAACAGGGTAAATCCAAGCGTTTTAGCTTGCGCTAATATTTGATCGACACCAAGTTTTACCTCAGAGTGCATGTTCATGTCATGATCCATCTTTGTATCATGCTGCATAGCACCCGCCCCTGCTGCTAACATCGCAGCATGATCATGTGATTCAGGCATCAGTGTTTGCTCTAAATTCCACGGAATTTCTTCTTCACTGCCGTGATTCATTGACGCGTGATTTTGTGTAGACAATGGCACATTATCCCACTTTTCTGCTGGGAAACTACTCCACGCTTGCACGAATTTACCGCCCCAAATACTTGCCCACGCAAGACCTGAAACAAAGAAAAACAACAATATAAAAGACAATAAGCCACCAATATTTGCGTGTAGGTCACGCATTAAAATACGTGGTCCACTTGCCATTCTTATTTTAAGAAAACCAGCCTTACTGGCCTTGTCTCGTGGTAACCACAAATAAACGCCCGTCACTAATAAGATCACGCCTAAACTTGCTGCAATTTCAATGAGATAATCACCCCAATCCCCTAGTAATAGAGTACCGTGTATATCATTCGCCAACTCATACCAACTATCGCTACGATCTATCGTACCTAGAACCTCTCCGTTATAAGGGTTAACGGTAACAAACAGCGTCTGACCTGATTCAAGCATAATTGAGAAACGGTTCGCAAGATCACTACTTTTAGCTGGTATAAACTGAGTTACCATTGCATTCGGGTAAGCAGCTATTACGCTTGCCATTTGTTGTGAGGTTGCGACAATATCTTTCTCAGGTGTTACTTCTAGCGCTGATTGATAACGACTAAATTCAATTTCGTCATCAAACAACATCACTAAACCCGTTAGACTCAGCATCAACATAAACGGGATCACAAATAGCCCAGCATAAAAATGCCAGCGCCAAGTTAAGAAGTAACGTGATTTTGAGCGTGCAAGTGTCTCTCTGTTAGATAAAGTGTTATCTACAGGCGGATTAATTTTCGACATTCTTTGTATTTTCCTTTCTACAAAATCCCTATCGAGCTAACGACGGTCATCCATATTAATACCAATCACAATAAATAGATGATCATTATTTCTGGTTAAAACTGCCACTAACTGCGTTGTTAATTTTGCAATTAGAATAACTAGTTACGGCAATTAACGTCTTGTTATTGTCAATTTTTCCGGCGGAATAATTGATCACTTATTTAATGCAATTGGTATAGCTAAATTTTTTCGTCATTAATCACCGTTTAAACGCAAAGGTTTAACGGTATATTGATAACGTGATTTCTGTGTACTATTACAGTGAGTAGTACAGTGATAATTTAAGTTACGAAAGGGCTTCAGGCGGTGCGCGAGGAATTTGCCATTGATAACGCACGTTATGCGCTAAAAACGAATAATGCTCTTGAATTGAAATACTAACACGAGCCAATACAGGTACAGTTAATAGCTCAAGATCATGAAAAGAAGAAAAATGGCTGAATGGGCAAGGTTTTCCCTTATGGATTTGGGGTTTACCTTCTTCGATCTGAACCAGTTCCAGTCCATTAACGGTACACAACGTCGCCCACACACCAACGCTATTATTGGCATTAATCACTGGCATAAGCGTGACTAAAACCCAACTAAGCAGGCTAGCAAGCAACATTGATTTTTTAAAATAAGAACTGTATTTCATACGATACTCTATAGATTTGTATGAATTGTACATAAATCTGTAACATATCGCAAAATTAGTAACATGTGATTAACGTTTGAACACTGAGCACCCTAAGGTCAAAAAAAGCAACTATCGGATGACTAATTAGTCAGCCGTTTACAGCAGTAAAATAGGATTAAGCAGTAACAATATCTATCTTACTACTCTTCAATACCGCCGTAGATAACACTACAGGGATCGCTTTAGAAATTGGCGTGTCACTCAAATCCCCTTTCCCATCAATAGATACCAATGGATTTGTTTCAGGGAAATAAGCCGCAATATTACCCTCTGGGATATCATAAGCCACCAGCTTAAAACCAAATACTTTACGCTCAATACCATCTGGCCAAAGCGATTCGATATCGACTAATTGGTTATTCTCCATGCCTAATGCAGCGATGTCATTCTCGTTAACAAAAAGGACTTTACGTTCGCCTGAAATACCGCGGTAGCGATCATTAAAACCGTAAATGGTGGTATTGTATTGATCATGTGAACGCATGGTTTGTAATACGAAGACAGGATCGCTACTGAGTTCTCGTAAGTTTGCAGGCCGTAAATGAGCGGGCAGATCATGCTGCATGAATTGTGCTTTTTTCGACGCAGTTTGCCACTGTCGCAGCGCAGCACTGTTACCAAGATAAAAGCCACCAGGTTGTTTTATCTTGCGATTAAAGTCGCTAAAACCAGGAATCGTTTTTTCAATCAAATCTCGGATCCGAGCATAGTCTTCAATGACCCAGCCCCAATCAATAGGCTGCTTGCCCAGCGTTGCTTCCGCAATACCCGCAATAATAGCAGGCTCAGATCGCATTTCGCCAATATCACCTGCCACCACGCCCGCAGAAGCATGCACCATACTAAACGAGTCCTCAACGGTGATTCTTTGTGGCCCAAATGTTTGCATATCAATATCAGTGCGCCCTAAGCAAGGTAATATGAGCGAGTCTTTACCTGGCACAAGATGCGTACGGTTTAATTTTGTCGCGATATTAACCGTCAAGCTACAGTTGGATAGCGCTTGTTGTGTTAACGCAGTGTCTGGCGTTGCAGCCGCAAAGTTGCCCCCTAAGCCAATAAATATTTTACTCTCCCCTGCAAGCATCGCTTTAATCGCTTCAACCGTATTATGTCCAGGTTCTGAAGGGGCTTTAAAATCAAATTCATCCGATATGCTTTTGATGAACGCAGCACTGGGCTTTTCATCAAT
>Ga0209291_1001173_pt1 | contig 23872 bp, 15 predicted proteins | sample GOMGulsemesocosm_FD_184633 | JGI IMG/M metagenome (GOLD analysis project Ga0209291, IMG submission 184633) | Methane-oxidizing microbial communities from mesocosms in the Gulf of Mexico - GOM9B Gulf of Mexico (SPAdes) (version 2) | ecosystem: Environmental > Aquatic > Marine > Cold seeps...
TAATCACAGATTAACCATTTTATTATGATGTTGAGCCATTGAGCAGACATTTGAGCCATTAAACTTATTCTTATATTTTTCAAGCAACGAGCAAGTTAGGGTGACAATAAATCAACATATTGGAACATCAACATGAATATCACTCGCCCCCTAACAACTAGTTTTTTACCTGCTTACTTGTTATTAATCATCTTTTTACTTTCTTTTACTGCGATAGCAAAGCCAACTAAGCATACAACAAAATCGACGACAATCACTAAAATAGATAAGGTGATGAACAAGATCCTACAAGAAAATTCCTATCCGGGTATAAGCTTAGCCATTTTCTTAAATGGTCAAACTTACCATCATAGGCAACAAGGACTTATCAATATTGAGCAGAAAAAAGCGGCAGATCAAGACACTCAGTTTAGAATGTATAGTGTAACCAAAGGACTTACCATGCTTTTGGCGGCTATTTTAGTTGAACATAAACTGTTAGATGTAAATGCGCCGATAGGTCAGTATCTGCCTAACTTACCTGAAGATAAAAAACAGCTAACGGCTCAACAATTAATAGACCATAAAAGTGGCATCAGACATTATCAAGGCATGGGGGAATGGGTAGCGCTGATGCAACAACATTGCGAAAACCCCAACGATGCCATAAAGCATTTTATTAATGATCCGCTGATTGATGAACCAGGTAAAAATGAGCATTACTCGAGCTTTGCTTATGTATTATTAAGTGCGGTAATGGAAGCATCAAGCGGTTTAACAATGAATACTTTGATGGATAAATATCTATTTAACAAAAGTCAGGTCGAGCGTATCAGCTTTGATGATCCAACTCAGCTAGCTCAAGATGACAATACAAGTCTATTTTATGAGCCAGTGAATAATGTGCAAAAAGTAGCGCCTGCTGCAGATAATAGCTGCAAATTTGGCGCCGGTAATATTAACGCTTCTGCTTTTGCAATCAGCAAAATATTCTCAGCTTTTAATGAAGGAAAACTTTCATCTATAGAAACGGTAGAACTATTATTCCCGAAGACCTCAGCTATTGATAGCTCACCTGCAAAAGCTAGTTTTGGCGGAGAAGGCTTAGGAGGTCGTTCTATTCTACATGTCTATCCAAACGATAATTTAGTGATTGTTATCGCGGCTAATGCCCGAGGTGGAAATTTACAACCATACGCAAATGACATTGCTGAGATTATTCTTTCTCAGCCCTAACAAATGAATAGAATACCTCTAGGACAATAAGATTGGCGAACATATACGGCTCAAAACCGAACATTTATCGTCATTCTTATCGTTTTGTTATGACTAAGGTTATGATTAATCTCTAATTATTTTGTTGGCACGATAATTCCTTAGTTATTTGTAATACTTAGATTTTCAATAGTTATTGAAAGTCTTAACGACATTATTACTAAGGTATTTTATGAAAAACGTTTTAACGAAAAAACTATGCGCTTTTGCTTGCTTAGCCATGATCACACAAGTTGTTAATGCCAATGAACTCATTAATGAAGGGGTAAAAGAAAATTCCAGTAATAGGGGGAGCCACTTAATTACTGAGTTGCAAGCTAAGCAATGGATTCATGGTTCAGTAGACTGTAAAAATAACCAAGATCCTAGCATTGAAGTTTTTCAATACGACTCCTCTAGCTATATATTACGACAAAATAAATGCCTGAGTTATGAAGCACCTTTTATCTATGTCTTGATAGGGGACAATAAAACGGTTGTTGTTGATACTGGAGCAACTGAGGATGAAAAACAGTTTCCCATTTTTAAAACGATAAAGTCGTTGCATGACAAACATAAAGTCCAAGGCAAAGAAAATAACCGAGAAATATTGGTTATCCATACTCATAGTCACGGTGATCATTATGCGGCAGATGGTCAATTTTTAAATCAAGCTAATGTCACGGTAGTTGCCGCTAACAATCAGGGAATGAATAACTTTTTTTCCTTCAGTGAATGGCCTGAGCAACAAGCTAAACTTGAGCTTGGAGGGCGTCAATTGACCATAATGCCAACGCCAGGTCATCAAGAAGAAGCAATTACAATATACGATAGCAAAACTCAATGGTTGCTTACTGGTGATTCATTTTACCCAGGCATTGTTTATGTCAAAGACTGGCAAGATTACAGAACGAGTATCGCTCGTTTAGCATCCTTTGTTAAAGATCATACTGTCAGTGCCATCTTAGGTGCACATATAGAAATGACCAATCAGCCTGGTCAGTACTATGATATCGGCACTATCTATCAACCAAATGAAGCGTCGTTACCACTTTTTGCAGCAGATTTATTAGAACTAAATTCAAAACTTAGCGCAGCGAAAAGCTCTGAAAATATATCGATGAATTCATTGATTATTGAACCGTTAGGGGCATTACCTAAATTGATCAGTAAAATTGCTAAATGGTTTATGTAAATATCGGCGTAAATATATTAAATTAGTTTGTTTATTAACTGCTTAGGAACGCAATGAAAATCTTCAATAAAGCAACCATGATCAGTATGGCATTTCTTCTGACCGCATGTCTTTCGCCTGATGGAAATCATCAGGCGCAGAACGCTCAGCTAGAAAATGCTAGCAAAGCAGTAAAAGTGAATAATGAAATAGTCATATCTCGTTCACAATATAAAGATAAACTCTATGGTTTTTGGTTAGGTCAATCGATTGCTAACTGGACCGGCCTAGTGACCGAAATGGATAAAATTGGCGGTGAAGGTATACATGGTCAATTTTATACCCGTGATGACTGGGGACAAAAAGATTTGCCAAGTATTTGGGGGCAAGGCATTCCGAGTAACCTTTCTGAAACGATAGACTTTGTTTTTGAAGATGAAGGTGGTGTGTGGGGCTCTGACGACGATACAGATATTGAATATATCTATCAACATCTGCTTTATAGCCACAAAACTAGTATGTTAACCGCAAAGCAAATCAGAGATGGTTGGCTAAAACATATTTATTCAGAAGATAAATCACCTTTTGGTTTAGATGATGAAGGTAAACAACAAAATTTTCTTTGGGTATCTAACCAAAGAGCACACGAGTTAATGTTGAAAAAGGGTATGTTGCCACCGGCGACCAGTCACCCAAACAATAACAAAGAATATGAAATGATTGACGCACAATTAACTACTGAGATCTTTGGTTTTTTTGCACCAGCTAGGCCTGATATTGCGTTAAAAATGGCACATTTACCCATTAGGACTACGGCAAGAGATAATGCAGCATGGGCGGCGGAGTTCTATGTGGTTATGTATTCTCTGGCTTCGTTGGTTGATGATACGTTACCAATGACAGAGCAAATTCAATGGATGGCCAATACTGCTAGACACCAATTACCCGACCATTCTTATTCTGCGAAAATGTTTGATTTTGTCCTCAAGAGTTATCTTACAGGAGCGACTTGGGAAGAGGTAAGAGATGATTTATACCTGAAATACCAAGTAAACCAAGAAGATGGATACGATATCACCGCTAAAAAACTCTATTGCAATGGCTGCTTTGCCTCAGGCATTAACTTTGCCGCCAGTATTGTCAGTTTGCTCTATGGCGAAGGAAATTTGGTAGAGACCATTAAAATTGCCGCTTTAGCTGGCTGGGATTCAGATAACCCTGCTGCAACTTGGGGCGGATTATTAGGTTTTATGCACGGTAAAGCAGGTGTTGAGCAAGCCTTTAACCGTAAATTTGCAGACAAATTTAATATTCACCGCACTCGCGGGAACTTCGCTAATAATGGCATTGATAATTTTACTGAAATGGCCAAACGTGGTGTTGCAATTATTGATCGAGTTGTTGTTACAGAAATGGGCGGTAGCCTCGACGTTAAAAACGATGTCTGGCATATCCCGAATAAGAGCACTGTTGTAGTATCAAATAATTAAACTTCAATTTTAAAATGTTGAATCTAGCTTAATAGAATCGTGATAGAAAGCATAAATTAGGGACTGATAATTTATGCTTTCTCCGTATTTTGAGTATTTAGCAAACGAATTTCTGCAATAGCACCCTGAGCATCTTGTCTATTTTCTAAAGTGAGGTCACCGCCTTGGTTACGAATAAATTCACGACTGATAATTAAACCAATGCCAGTGCCTTTTTCTTTGGTGGAATAAAAAGGCACAAATAAGTTATCGGGATTAGCAATGCCTAGACCCGAATCGATGATTTTAATAACGGTATGTTGTTGTTCTTGTTGCCATAACATAGTAACGGCTGTTGTTGCTGAGTTTAGCGTATTGGCTTCAATGGCATTTTTAATGATATTGATCAGCGCTTGTTCTAGTTGACCTAAATCGGCAAACAGTTCTAAAGCATCATGCTGGCCGATTATTAAGGTAGGGAAAATAGCCTGAATACGTGACGTTAATTCGGTTGATGATATTCGTAATATTTTTGCTGGCGCTAACTTATTAAAGGCACTGTAATTTTCAACAAAATCTAATAATTGTAATGAGCGTTTTTCAATCACTTGTAAGATGTTATTTTCAATTTGTTGCTGTTCTGCTGCTAACGGGCCGGCTAGTTTCATTTCTTGTAACGATTGTGTCATTGAATATATTGGCGTTAGTGAATTACGTACTTCATGATTAAGCACACGGATCAAGCGTTGCCATACTTGTTTCTCGTTTGCGCGTAATTGTTGTTCGATAGAAAATAGCACCAGTAATTGATAATTTCGGCCACTTCTTTTTAAAGTATGTTGAGCAATTTGAAAACGTTTAGCGAGTTGTGATTGCTGGGCTTGTTGCCATTTATCATCAACCAGCTCTATTCCCAAGGAGGAAACTTTTTTCCCTAGCAGGGTGCTGGTTGAAGGTTTAAGTAATAAATTAAAAGTCTCATTAGATGAATAGATTTGCTGATGATGATCTAATACGACTATCGGTAGTTCGAGGTCTTTAATAAAATCAAACAAAAACGATTCATTGTGCATATATTCAATGCGTTTAGTACTGAGTTTATGGCTTAATCGTTGGAAATCATGCCTTAAAGCTGCAATTCTTCCACCATGAAAACCCGCTAAATGCCAACTGTTAAACTCTTCGTTACCTAGAGAGTCGAGCTGTAAGCCAACCCGCTCTAAAACATCGGTGATATATTGATAACTACGAGAAAACAGCCAATAGCCGGGTAGTAAAAAAAACAGCAATAAGGTTGATGCTTCGAGTAAGTCGAGTTGTAAATCGATGATGATATATAAACATGGCAGCAGTAACAGCAATGTTGATGATACAAAAAGAATAATAAGTTTTGTTTCAAGCGACAGTTTTTTTCTCACCAACTTCCTCCTGTTATACCAATTTTATTGTTCTAAATTTTTAGGGTCTACGCCGAGCTTTTCTAAGCGGCGATAAATCGCCGATTTACTCAAACTTAAATATTCGCCAGCGGCGATGACATTGCCTGAAAAATGTTGGATGGCCTTAATAATGGTCTTTTTTTCGCTTTCTTCTAACGTCATCAATGGTTGTTCTTGAACATCCGCTTCACCATGGTTCCCTAGGCCAAGAGCTTGCACATCAAGGGTATTTTGGTCTGACATTATCACCGCGCGTTCAATGGCATGGCTTAGCTCTCTTACATTACCTAGCCAAGGATGTTTTAAAATCGCCGCTTGGGCACCTTCAGCAAGAGAGATGTTTTTTCTACGGTATTTTTGACTGTGCTTATCAACTAAATAATCAGCCAAAACAGTGATATCTTCGGTTCGCTCTCTTAGTGGAGGAATATGTAGCTCAATGGTATTGAGTCGGAATAATAAGTCGCGACGAAAGTTATCATCAGCAATTAACTTTTCTAGATCAGCATTGGTTGCAGAAATAATACGGGCATTGGTTTGTTCTGTTTGACTTGAGCCGACAACTTCATATTCACCGGTTTCCAATACTCTTAATATTTTTGCTTGCAAATTATGAGGTAACGTACCAATTTCATCTAAAAATAAAGTGCCATTAGAGGCAATGTCAAAGCGGCCTAAACGATTTTCTTTAGCGTCAGTAAAGGCGCCTTTTTTATGGCCAAATAATTCACTTTCAAATAAGGACTCAGGAATAGCACCCATATTCACACTGACAAATCGCTCAGCAGCTTGTTCTGAATGGTCGTGAATATATTGTGCTAATAAACTTTTACCTGTGCCATTTTCACCGGTAATTAATATATTTGCCCCACTGATGGCAGCACGTTTTGCTTTTTCTAATAACGTCAACATTTGTGGTGACTGCACAAAGCTATCGTTATTACTTACATGATTTAAAGCGTTAAATCGCTGATTTTCTTGGTCGAGTTGCGCATGACTGAGTTGTTGTTTGACGATAGAAACTAAACGAGCATTTTTCCAAGGTTTTTCAATGAAGTCGTTGGCACCGAGTTGCATGGTTTGCACTGCAATTTCAACGGTAGCCCAGCCAGTCATTATAACAATTGGACATTGAATGTTTTCATCTTTGAGTTTTTTAAGAAAAGATAAACCTTCTTGGCCAGAGGTGGTATCAAAGCTAAAGTTCATATCCAACAAAATTAGGTCAACTTGTTGAGACTTTAAGCGTTCCATCGCTTGAAGCGGACTGTCAGCTTCAATGCAGGTATATCCGTGATTTGTTAACGCTATCGACGCTGACATACGTACATCAATTTGGTCATCAACAATAAGCACTACATTCATAAGTTTTTCTTAATTAAATTAACAGTTAAATAGTGAAATAAAGGCATTAATATTACCATTAATGCCTTGTTGTTTTACTTGTCAGGTGTAACTTTTAATCGTTACCACTTATTCATTACGTAATGCTTTCATTGGTCGTTCTTTGATGATTTTTTGCATTGGCCTAAAGCTCGCAACTAAGGCGATAACAAGCGTTAATACTAACGCCGGTAAGACAAATTTAACATCAAATCTCAACCAAGGGCTCAGCGCCACCTGATATTGACTAAATACTAATACGCTAATAATTATTGCACAACTAAGGCCGATCATTAAGGGCGCAATAGCATCTTTAATCAATAGCTTATATAAACGAGACTTTTTAGCCCCTAGCGCCATGCGAATACCAAATTCAAAACGTCGTAAGCCTAAGTTATAGCTTAATACCCCGTATATGCCGACACTGGCGAGTAGCAAAGTAAATCCGGCAAGAATATAACTTAAATATAAGGTGATTATATCCATGTAGATTAACTTGCCAACTTCCTCTTCAAGTGATCGAAACTCCCAAATATTAAAACGAGCATCTTCTTTACGTAGAGTTAATAAAAAGTCTTCTTGGGTAAATGTGGTGCCCGGTTTCGTTTCGATAATATAGTTATATGAAAAAGGTCGATTAGCCCACCAAATATGTGCGCCTTTATCTTGATCATAGAAATTGGGGTGGTTAAAATTTTCAGTAATACCGACAACTTCATTTTTTTGATCCATACCATCATATACTTTACCTAATACATCACCATTAGGATCTAATTGCAGGGCTAAGCTTTGTGAAACCATCACTTCAAATTTTTCACCACGCATTGCGGCATCACTGAAAGTACGACCTTTAAGGATCTTTAAACCGGTATGTTCAAAATAATCAGCACCAACCCAAGCTTGTGGAATAAACGGCGTTTGTTTGCCATTCATATCGGTTAAGTTAGACTTGGTTATGCGTAATGTTACCGGGCTCCTACCAATGGAAACTTTCTTTATATTGTTTTGTTTAGCCAAAATAGCTTTGATCTTGTTGTTTTTTTCTAAACGTTCAACAACGGACAATACATCATTTTCACCTCGGATAAAGGCGATAACTGAATACATATTGTCAACTTCGCTGCCCATTGGTCGGTTAAGGGTATTTGAAGTTTTTGTGAGGGCAAGGCAAGCAAAAATGATTAGGGTTGCAGCTAATGCCATTTGCACGCCAACTAACGCTCGTACTGTTCTCCCTGAAACTTGATTAACACTACCTTTACCACTTGATTGTAGTTGTGCTTTCAGTTCCTGATAATTTACCAAGCGAGAAGTGACTAAAGCAAAGATATATGCCAGCGCAATGCTTAAAGCAATAGCGAGCATTAATAAGTTGCTATCAATAGTAATGGATTGCACTAGCGGTAACTTACCTTCGGCTAAGTGCTTAAATAACTTAATACCCCATGCTGAAATGAAGAGTGCGGTTAGTAAAGAGGCTATCATTAATAAAAGTGTTTGTGAAAGAATGGCAGTAAACAGTAAACCCCGTTTAGCTCCTAAAACAGCTTGTAATGCTAAGGTTTTGTGTTGTGCTAGCGCACGAGAGAAAAATAAATTACAAACATTAACCACTGCAATAAGTAATAAACCTAAAGTACCAGCGAGTAAAAATAAGCTTAAGTGACCTTTATCCCCTAATTCGATAATACGATATGGTGTCACTAAAGGTTTAAAGTCTGTTGATGTTTCATAGCCTTCAAGCCATTCTGCGCGAATTTCTTCAATGCGATCATCAAGATCTTGAAAGATATTTTGTTGAGTTGTACCTGTTTTCGCTGTGCCGACCAGTTTTAGTGACTTATAGGTATTGTCCCAAGGGTTGTCCCACTCGTCATTGTTAAAGATTCGTCGGTCAGAGCCAAAGTGCATCCACAATTCAGTCTTTCCTTCATAGAACATATATGGTGGTTCAAAACTGTCTGAAATAACCCCAATTATTTTAAATAAACGTTCTCCATCATTGAGTGTTTCCCCTAATACATCAGGTGATTTATCATAATATTTTTGCCAAAATTTTTCCGAAATGATCACTTCATCAATAGCTTGATCAAAGGGTAAATCAGCTGAAAATTTTTGTCCTAAAATCATCGGGACATTAAAAATGTCGTAATAGTCAGGTGTTGCAAAAGTAGCAACAACTTTAGGTTCACCGGGCAAATTAGTGAACACCATATTGTTAGGACTTACCGGAGTGAGCTTTTCAAAGCTACTTTGGGTTTTATACCAATGAACAATTGCTTTATAGCTCTGATAGCCCGAATGTACTCCTGCAGGTGTAGTTACTTCTTGTTCAACTACATAAAGTTTCTTTTCATCAAGCACATTCAATGGCTTGAAGAAGTAGGTATTAACTAGCGAAAAAATGACAAAGAGTGTGGCTAGCGTCAATGACATAGTGATCATCACGGAAGCAACAAAACCAGGAGCATTTCTAAGCGATTTATACGCTAAAGCAAGCTGCGTACGAATTTTAAGCTGAGTTTTATTAAAGGCATTCATAATTACACCGCTTGCTGTTGAGCTGTATCTTCACAAGCTGCATTTATTGACGTGACACTTTCATTAACAGAAGAAAGGTTAATGACTTTGCCATCTAATAATTGTATTTGTTTCGTGGCATGGCCAGCATAACGTGCATCATGAGTAACCATGCAAATGGTTGTGCCTTGCTTATTTAAGTTATTGAGCAGATCCATTACCGCATCACCATTTTTTGAATCTAGGTTTCCGGTTGGCTCATCAACTAATAATATTGTCGGAGTACCTGCTAAAGCCCTCGCTATAGCAACACGTTGTTGTTGTCCGCCAGAAAGTTGATTAGGCTTATGACCATGTCGGTGTTCCATTTCAACTTGCGTTAACGCTTCGATGACACGTTTTTCTATTTCTTCTTTATTTAATGCATCTTCGCGATACGTTAATGGCAAAGCAACGTTATCGAAAACACTGAGTTCATCAATTAAATTAAATGATTGAAAGACAAAACCAATATGAAGATTTCTTAATTCTGCCTGTTGATCCATAGAAAGTGCATTGGTATCAACATTTTCGATAAAATATTCACCTTGGCTTGGTGAATCGAGTAAACCTAAAATGGATAATAACGTTGATTTACCACAACCTGACGGGCCACTAATTGATAAATAATCACCTTTGAATATTTCAAGGTTAATATTGCTTAATGCTTGAATTTCAATATCTGAGCTGGTGTAATTTTTAGATAAATTCTTTAAAGAAATTATGATGTTGTTGTCGTTACTAGTTGTTTTCATTATGCTTCCTTAAGGGGCTAATATATTCGAGTTACTTGAGTACTTATGATTATTCTGTAATTAATATTTTGCTGGCCAGTTGCCATTGCGTCATATCTGAAATAATAATTCTATCCCCAGCTTGAGCACCCTTAATTATTTCGATGGTATTACCTGAAAGTGTACCAAATTCAAAAGGGCTCAGTAGGGCTGTTTTTTCGTCAGAGCTAAGTTTAAAAATATCTTTATTGTGAAAACTAAAGGCATCCTGTGGCTGTTCAACGTAAAGTGTTTTGTTAATTTGTTTAACTTTGATTTGACCTTCAACGGTTAAATCTGGACGAGCATTTGCCGGTAATTCACCCAGTAAGTCTAACTCAATCATCACCCTACCATCGGTAACTACAGGATCTACGCGCAATACTTTGGCAGTGATTTTTGCCCCAAATGTACTGATGCTTGCTGACATGCCGATGGCTATTTGATCCGCTTGATTTTGTTGCACAAGTAGCTCAGCAACTAATTGTTTAATGGAACCGACTGACGCTAGTTGTGTACCGGGTACAACACTTTGACCTATCTCTATCGGCAAGGTTTGTAATACCCCGTCAAGACCTGCTCTTACAGTTAGTCGATTAAATCGCTCATTAATGGTATTGAAGTTAAGCTCAAACTGAGTGATTAAATCTTTACTGATATTCAAGCGCTCTTCTTGCATTTCTTTTAACTGATGCTGTCTTAAATACTCAATGTCTAGTCTTTGTGTTAGTTGGCGAACATTAAGTTGAGTACGTTTAAAATCAAGCGCACTGACTATGCCATTGCTTACTAATTTTTCTTCTGCTTCAAGTCGTAATTGCGAAATTTCTAAGTCACTTTTTAGTAAAGCTATTTGGGCATCTCGTTCTAATAATTGACTTTTGTGTGAGATTTTTTGTTCTTTAAATTCAGCATGTTGACGGGCAAGCTCCAGACGTGCATTAACAACGTCTTGCTCTAAGCGAGGATCTGATAGCGTTAAAATAACACTGTCTTTTTTTACCTTTGCGCCAGGGTAGAGCTGAATACTTTCAACAATGGCTTGTGATTGACTGGTTAATAACCGTTGATGTTTAGCCTTAAGTCGACCATACCCCGCGACTTTTACCTGAAAATCACCTTGTTTTACTAATCCAATACGTAATGTATCTAGTTGAAGTGCAGGGGTGCTATTTATGGATGTTAATCCCAAAAAAGACACCAATATTAGCGACGCAGTAATAGCTGCAATAAGCCATTTTTGATTTCCTTTAGAGGGTTTCTTATTGAGCGTAGCGGTTAAATCCATAATATAAAAACAAAGTAGTTAAGTTATGACAAGTAGATAGCGAAAGGTGTGCCAAAACCTTATTTGTTGATATTTAAGGGAATTTTATATTTATCTTTTATCTGAATAATTAATTATTCCCTGAGCAGGGAATAATTAATTAAAAGTGGGAAATAATTTGGGCTAGTTACAGAGGAAATCAAGCTGACTCTAAGTTTGATGTGAAGACGATATAATAGCTTCGTTACTTGTTATATCTGGTTTATCAGGGAAAGAGATATTTAGGGTCATACCCTTGCCAAAACTACTTTCGCATGTGATCTTACCCTTGAGTGATTGCGTAACAAGGTTATGCACTATATGCATACCTAAACCACTGCCGCCATCGCCACGTTTAGTGGTATAAAATGGTTCAAATATCATATTAACTTTTTGTTCATCCATGCCCTTACCGTCATCGCTATAGATTATTTGTATTTCATCTTCAGCACGAACAAATTGGATCACTATATTGCCCTTTTGAGCATATTCATAAGCATGAATAACAGAGTTCATTATTAGATTGGTGATAATTTGAGAAATGCTGCCTGGATATGTTTCTATAACAAGCCCTTTATCTCCTTCAATGCATATTTCATGACTACCTTTTTTTGTTTCGGGCTGAAGGCTTTTAATAATCGTTGCTATATAGTCATGTAGGTTAATCGCTCGTATTATTTCACTGGAAACATCGACTGCGACCAGTTTGAAGTTAGATATCTGCTCGGAGGCACGGCTAAGATTATTTAAGATAATATCGTTTGATTGAGTTATTAAGTCGATGAAAGTATCCATATCCCGTTTGCTGATTTTACCTGCCGTATAAGCGGCAACAAGAATATCTGTTCGCTCCTGTAAAAACGAAGCGGCCGTTACACTAACGCCAATTGGGGTATTAAGTTCATGGGCAATTCCTGCAACTAATCGGCCTAAAGATGCCATTTTCTCTGATTTTATCAGGGCTGCATCTTGATTTTTTATCTCTTCAGCGTGTTGTTTTCTTTGCGCGACATATTGGCGAACTAGATTGAGTACGTACGCCAATATAACCTTAAGTGTCAAAACCTCAATGAGTGTGGTGATCAATACAGCCCAAAAAGCGATACGGGCGTTATCTTGTGCGCTTTTTAAAATTTGTGCACTAATTTCTAATTGGTAGGCATTATAGGCGACAATTGCAGCAGTAACATTGTCATAGGCTTGTTTCTCATAAACCGTCACGCTAATGAATTCAGCAATACGCACCTCTTTTTTTACATAGCCAAGCGTGACTTTGACAGCACTGGCATAATTTAACCAAACTGTTTTGATATCATTAAATAGCTCTTTAGATCTAGGATCAGGAAATGCTATCGTATTATTGTTTATGGTTTGGTTTATTTGATTTTTTAATTCAATAACCTGAGATTTTAATTGCTCTCTGAGCTCTTTATTAGGAGCCATTACCAAACTCATGGAAAGCTGGCGTAATTCAGAGATGGGTAGGGAAACTCCCGTTGAAGTCGAACTCACTTGATCAACAGAGTCATATACTTGGGTGATAGACTTATTAACCCCGTCTAGGCTGTAAATATTGTATATACCCTGTAAGATCAACACCACGGTAGTTACAATAAACAGGAGTAATATGCGCTTTGAAAGAACTGTATCTGATAGGGTAACCATACTATTCCTCTAGATTACTGTAAGTGATCTCAACAGGTTGCTTTAGCTCAACGGGATAATCCCCCTTTCTGACAGACCAATGATTATCGCTTACTTCAATTTCCCATAATGGGATAAACGCCGAGGGCCTAGCTTTATAGTGAACTTCTTTATTCAGGGCTAATACTTTATTTGGGCTAGGTAAAAATAGCATATATGACTGATAATACACATGCTCAATCATAGATCTTAATAACGGAATATACTCTGGCTCATCTATAGCCGTTTTAAACAACGAAGCAGTATAGCTTTCTAATAGTTCATCATCTCCTATAGTGGACCAGACACTGTTTGGCCTATAAACAAACAATGCCGTCCAGGGGTGCCGGAACCAGTCATAATTTCCCCAAATCAAGAAGTCGTATTTAATTTCGTTTAAACCGTCTTTTGTGCTGAGTAATTGTTTAAATATGTTTTTTTCTTCAGCGACAACCTCGAGTGTTAGATCGATATGAATTTGTTCGAGAAAATATTTGATATCTTTAATTAAAAATAAAAAGCTCTCTTGCACCAGAAATTTTAACTGCAGTTTTCTTTCAGGATCCATACCATATTTTATTTGATACTTTTTAATGGTATTGATGAGCTTTTCCTTGACGCTTGAAGACAAAGGGCTCTCAATAAGTGAATGGGGGCGTAAATGACTGCTTGCCTGTTTGACGCCATAAAAATTAGGTGACACCATCGTTGGAGAAAACTCACCTTCACCATTCATCGACAGCATTAAGAGTGATTCTTGGTCAATCGCTTTATTGATGGCTTCTCTAACTTCTCTCTCTTTTAATAGGGGATTACCGTTGACCATATTGATGTGAACAGAATAATTGTTGGTAGAAGGGCCTCTCACGAGTTTTGCGTATTCTGATAATACGGTGGGCAACTCATAAGAGAAAGGAATGGGCATTACATCGACCTTACCTTCATGTTTAAGTACATTTGATGCGGCATCGTCGGTATTTAGGTCCAATAATAGGGTTACTTTTTCAACTTTCGGGTAACGCGGATCCCAATAATGTTCATTTGCTACTAATTCAACAACTGAGGAGTTCCTATCCCCTTCAACATATCCCTCGGTCAAAATATAAGGACCAAGAGAATAGGGACCTGGTGCTGCAAGGTTTGGTGCTGTGGACTTTCCATTCCAGCCATATTTTTCTAGGTAAGGTTTGGTGTAAAAGTGTATCCACATAGCATCGTATAAAAACAAGCCATACTTTTCTTTCAAATAAAAGCGAACCTTATATTCAGATATTTTTTCAGCGCGGTCATAGACTTGGTCAATCGCGGTGTAAGTGTATGGTTGTAACTTGAAGTAAGCCATATTCAGCAATACAGCATCAGCATTAAATGGCGTGCCATCCTGAAATTTGACTCCTTGGCGAAGCTCAAATTCATAAATTTTCTCACTGATTCTGTTATGGGAAATTGCCATGTCGTATTCCCAACCGCGTTCATTGTTCGCGGGTCTTACTAATCCAGCATTTACTGAGTGAGATATGGCGAGGTAGGGGAGGTAAGGTAAAAATATTTTAACATGTGACCCTGATTTTTTATGTCCAACCATAGTTTCAATACTAGAATCAGACCTTAAACCAATATGATCGGTTTGCTGACCAAGACTAAACGTAGAAAATAGTAAAACCAACAGCGCAGCTGCATATAGAGGAAGTCTTCTGTCAAAAACAGAGGGGAAACTCACAGAGAAGCTCCATATAAAATAAGGTTAAGTTGCTTTTTATTGCTTGCTTAATTCTAGTATAACATTCATTAGTCTTTCAATACGGACTGCTCCACCCTACTACAGCGGCGTTAATTGTGCACTTATAATGGAGGCCTAACCAATAATTATTTTAGTTGAAAAGGGCTGACTTAAACAATTAAAAAAAGTCACCTCTAGGTGTGTGACATGTAGTTAGGTGAAATTTCATTTATAGACCTTAACAATTGACTTTAATAGGACCCTTTACAATAAATGTAAAGTCTCATTTACGCGTTTTACACTATTTACCCTAAGTGCTTTAGCGACTTTCTTGCTATTTATTTCTATCAAAGGATACTTAGCAGCATTGTAAACACCCTAGTGAAACTAGTGATTTTTGGCCAGAAATAATAGCTGGCGACGCATATTAGGAATATAGATGACTGATTTATTTGAAAACCCGATGGGACTTGATGGCTTTGAATTTGTTGAATTTACTGCACCTGAAAAAGGTATTTTAGAACCCGTTTTTCATAGTATGGGTTTTACTCACGTAGCCGACCACAAGTCTAAAGATGTGCAATTATGGCGTCAAGGCGACATTAATTTAATCGCTAACTACGAGAAAAAATGTCATGCAGACTATTATGCAGAAGAGCATGGCCCTTCAGCATGTGGTTTAGCCTTTAGGGTTAAAGATGCACAATTAGCCTACAGCTCATGTTTAGAAAAAGGTGCACAGCCAGTTGAAATTATCACGGGTCCAATGGAATTACGTTTACCTGCAATTAAAGGCATCGGTGGCGCAACCTTATATTTAATTGACCGTTATAAAGAAGGTGAGTCAATTTACGATATTGACTTCAATTGGGTTGAAGGGGTTGTTCGTCATCCAGAAGGATGTGGTTTTCATACGTTGGATCATTTAACTCATAATGTTTACCGTGGTCGCATGGACTACTGGGCAAGCTACTATGAAGACTTATTTAACTTCCGCGAAATCCGTTACTTCGACATTAAAGGTGAATATACCGGCCTGCTTTCTAAAGCGATGACAGCACCTGATGGAAAAATTCGTATTCCATTAAACGAAGAAGCTGCTGGCGGCGGCGGTGGTCAAATTGAAGAGTTTTTAATGAAGTATAACGGTGAAGGCATTCAACATATTGCTTTTTCTTGTGATGACTTATACGCGTGTTGGGATAGACTTAAAAAGCAAGGTGTTAAGTTTATGACAGCACCACCAAGTACTTATTACGATATGCTTGAAGGTCGTTTACCAGGACATGGTGAGTCGGTAAGTGATTTACAAACCCGTGGTATTTTATTGGATGGTACAACCGATGGTGAAAAACCTCGTTTATTACTGCAAATTTTCTCTGACACTTTATTAGGCCCAGTGTTTTTTGAGTTTATTCAACGTAAAGAAGATGATGGTTTTGGTGAAGGTAACTTTAAAGCGTTATTTGAGTCGATTGAGCGTGATCAAGTAGAGCGTGGTGTAATCGGTAGCGATGCATAAATAAATTATTGTATAGCATGGTGATTGCCGTACTCGCATAATATTGATCAAAGCCAGTTACTTTTGTAACTGGCTTTTTAATATCAGCCAAAACCTTATAGATATTATACGTTCGGATAATCACCACTCTTTAATACTTTAGTCCCTTTCTGTACTTTCCATCTGTCGCAATAGTGTGACACCCTCCATATATTTCTGTATCAATATCGACACACTTTCCGATTTTGCAAAAATAATCATCCTGCCATTTCTTTTCGTAAATCAGCGTGTTGGATGTTTTTTAAAGCTTGGCATAACTCTTGTAGTAATTAAGTCATCAAGTAAGTAACCATGAAGGTGAGCTATGGATATTCAAAGAACAGCTACGAGCAAGACTATATGGCGGAAATATTGGTATGTATTGCCTGCAATATTATTACTAATCGGCACTTATTCATTAAGAAACTTTTTGGGTGATGCGTCGTATATCATCGAAAAAAATGCCATTGTTATTGCTAAAGTCGAACAAGGGGATTTTCGAGTAAATGTTCGTGCGACCGGGGTGTTAAAACCGCTCAATATTCGTTGGGTTTCTTCACAGGTTGCCGGCCGAGTTGAGCAAGTGTTTGTTAAAGCAGGCGCGAAAGTGACTGCAGGCGATATGTTGCTCCAGCTATCCAATCCTGATCTGCACCGCGAATTAGAAAAAGCTCGTTGGGAGTTAGCTGCGAGCAAAGCTGAGAATCATGCCGCTTACGTAGGACTTGAATCTCAATTAGTTGATTTAGAGAATTCAGTGATATCAGCGGATTTTAGCTACCAATCAGCAAAGCTAAAACTCGATGCTGAAACATTATTGATGGAACAAGGCAATGCCACGGTCTCAGCACTTGATTATCAAAAAAGTCAGCTCGCGGTTAAACAACAAATGCAATATTGGCAAGCACAACAGCAAAAGCTAGCAAAAATGCATATTAATATGACAGCGACAAAAACTGCGCAACAAGCCCGTATCGGCTTAGTGGAAAACAACTATCAACGCATGCAAGCACAAGTAGCTGCACTGCAAGTTAAAGCATCTACTACTGGAGTGGTACAGCAAGTATCACTGGAATTAGGGCAACGTGCGCAAGTGGGGGACAGTGTCGCTTTAGTGGCGGATCAACAATCGCTTTTTGCTGAATTACAAGTACAAGAAGTACAAGCAAGAGACATTGTGCTTGGCCAATTAGTGGCAGTTGATACCCGTACTAGTGAAATACACGGTGAGGTGATACGTATTGATCCTGCGGTAACCGCAGGTATGGTGCAGGTTGATGTGCAATTAACCAGTGCTTTGCCAAATGAAGCGCGTCCAGAGCTAACGGTAGATGGCTTAATTGAGATCAGCAATATTAAAAATGCCTTATATGTGAAGCGCCCGGTGTTTGCTCCTCGCCACAGCGATATAGATCTATACAAACTCAGCCGTGATCAACAATTTGCCAGTAAACACTCAGTGAGTTTAGGACAGAGTTCAGTCAATAAAATTCAAATATTATCCGGCTTAATGGTCGATGATGAAATTATTATTTCAGACGATTCAAGTTGGCAAGAACACCAAGAAATAATGATTAATTAACCCTTTAATAGTTAAAAACGACAAACAATCAATATAAATTCTTGCCCATAAGCAAGTGAGAAAAATTGGAGCTTCATGATGACTGCATTAATTACTTTAAAAAATATCAGTAAAACTTTTTTGACCGAAGAAATAGAAACAAAAGCATTAAATGAAATTAATCTGATGATCAATAAAGGCGAATACATTTCGTTAAGTGGCCAGTCAGGTTGCGGAAAATCAACATTATTATCGTTATTAGGGTTATTAGATGCGCCAACAACGGGGCATTTCCAATTAGCTGGTGATGATGTCTCATCACTAACACGTGATCAACGGGCAAAAATTCGTAGCGAACAAATAGGGTTTGTCTTTCAGTCATTTAATTTGATTTCTGATCTAACTGTTTTTGAAAATGTGATGTTGCCACTCACTTATCAAACAGGCAAATCAAAAAAAGTCATAGAAGCTAAAGTAAATGAAGTCTTAGCAAAAGTAGAAATGAGCCACCGTAAAAGTCATTATCCTTCCCAGCTTTCAGGTGGTCAACAACAGCGAGTTGCTGTTGCTCGTGCATTGGTCAATGATCCTGCGATAATTCTTGCTGATGAGCCAACCGGAAATTTGGACTCTAAAAATGCCGAAGCGGTTTTACAGTTATTCGACCAGCTTCATCAAGATGGTGCAACAATTTGCATGGTTACCCATGATCCTGCGTCCGCTAAAAGAGCCAGTCGTTGTTTAGAAATGTTTGATGGCCAATTAGTTAAGGACCAAATTAATCATCAACATGTTCCACCAGTTGAATTGGCCGCGGGGTAATCAAGATGTTAATAGATATTAAATATGCGTTGAGGTTATTGTTTAAAGCACCCAAATTTACCGCAATGACTCTGGCGGTATTGGTCGGTGGGTTATCAATCAGTTTATTCACTTTTTCATTCTTATATTCAATGGTTTACAAGCCATTGCCATTACCTGAAGCCGAAACAGCTAAGTCTGTGGGAATTTATTATGAAGGAAATTTTAACCAGATCACAGGTTATGAATATGTAAATGTTAAAGATGGCCTATCAAGTTTTGCCGAGTTTGGTGTTTACGATGATCGTGATGTTCGCGTATCTGTAGCACAATCAGGGAAAAACTTGTCGGCTAGTTATGTACAAGGAGGCTTTTTTGAGTTTAGTCGAACTCAGCCTATTTTAGGTAGAACAATTCACACACAGGACAACAAGATTGGCGCTTTGCCTGTAGCGGTGATCAGTTATCAAACCTGGCAAAATGACTTTAAAGGTGATGGAGATGTCTTGGATCAAACCATGATACTTGATGGCACCATTACCGAGATTGTTGGGGTAATGCCTAAAGGCTACCGTTTCCCTAACACCTCACTCATTTGGTTGCCATTAACGGATGATGTTTTTAATATCTCTGCCAAAGCCAGTCCTTCATTTAATGCTTATGGGCGTTTGCAAGCTAATATTACACTTGCTCAAGCGGAATTAGAGTTAGGTCAGGCAGTTAATCAAATTTATCAGCAGAATGTTAAACAGTATGACATGCCAGCTATGGAAAAAAGCGCACAATTATTATCGTTTCAATCGGCGCAAATAGGGGGCCAAGGTAGTATCGTTTTTGGTTTCCTTAATGGCATATCATGGTTAATTTTATTGTTAGCTTGCATTAATGTAGGCAATCTCTTATTAGCACGTACGATTGAACGTCAAAAAGAAACAGCTATTAGAGCGGCTTTGGGCGCAACCACTGCTCGCTTAGTTAGTCAATTAATGTGGGAAGGTATTATAATTTCTACGGTTGGAGGCATACTTTCAATATTACTCGTTGGTGCTGCGTTAGATTATACCAATATCATTCTGCACTCTTGGCTCCCCAGTGGTGGATCATTTTGGTGGCATTGGGGCATGGATATTGAAACTCTTCTGATGGGCATTGCATTCACTGCGGTTACTATCTTGTTAGCGGCATTTTTGCCGGCATGGCGCTCAGCAAGACAAGATATAAATACTACTTTAAGAGATGGTACCCGTGGTGCACAAGGTAAAAAGGCAGGTCGACTTTCTCGGATACTAGTAACTACGCAAGTATTTTTGGTAGCGATATTAATGATGATAGGTTCTATTTCTGGCTTTATTTCTCATAAGTTTATTAACTTAGAAATGGGTGATAATTATCAAAATGTTATGACTTCATGGATGACCATTCCTGAAAATAAATATCCAGAGCAAGCACAGCAATTGGCATTGTTTCAAGCACTAAAAGAAAAGATTGAGCAACATCCACAAGTGGTGAGTGTTGTGGCAAATGATTGGCATCGTAGTGCTACCGTAACACTTGAGGGGTATGATTATGCCTCTGATGAAGATAAACCGAAAATAGATACTATTACCGTGATTGGTGATACTACCACTGTTGGTGTTAATCTTGTCGCTGGTCGCCAATTTACGCACCTTGATAAAATAGGCAGTCGAAAAACGGCCTTGATTAGTCAATCGATGGCAAAACGCTATTGGCCGGGTGATTCACCACTTGAAAAAAGCTTTCAAGTGAAGATTAATGATATAAATGAAAAAGTTTTTGTCATCGGTGTAGTTACCGATCGCATGAATCCAACTTCGCTGTTTAGTACTATCGAGTATGAAGATGAAATTTATTTGTCTGGTTCGCAAATTATCAGTAGTTTTCAGATGATTTATTACCGGATATTACCTAATACCTCGAATGCGGAAGAAATTTTTTATCAAGCAATGTTTGCTACTGATCGCTCTATTGAAATGGCATATTCAGTACAAAAAGCCACTAAAAATCGCAACATGATGCGAGATTCAATGGGCTTAGTATCGAATATTACCTTTGGTACCGGATTTTTTGGTTTACTATTGGCGATGGTCGGCATTTATGGTTTAACGGCAAATTCGGTAGCGCAACGTACCCATGAAGTAGGTATTAGACGTGCAGTTGGTGCCAGTGATAGGAATATTATTCAGATGTTTTTAAAACAAGGTACCCGTCAATTAATTATCGGTTTGGGTTTAGCCTTGGTATTTTTTACCTTGATATCAGTTGGTTTTCATACCTTTACCCAAGGATTATTTCCTGTGTATTTCTACTTTACAGTGGCATTTATTGTAGTATTCGGGCTTTCTATTGTGGTGATGTTGGCGATATTTGTTCCGACGAAACGATCAGTTAAAATGGAGCCTAGTTTGGCATTACGCTACGAATAAAGTCATTGTCTAATTTTCGTAAATCATGACACATCAAACATTAGCGTTTATGTGTCATTTTTCTTTTCTGAATTCAATTTCTTGTCCCATTGGTGTTTTTTACTTACAGTGACATATAACTTGGAAAATATAATAGCCCGTGAATAATAAAATACTTATCGCCGATGACGATATCAACATTATTGCTAGTTTAAAGTTTGTTTTAGCCGATGAAGGGTTCGATATCTTAGCGGTGACTACACCACAAGCGGTTTTAGAAAACTTAAAAACCCAGTCGGTTGACTTGATACTACTTGATATGAACTTCCAACATGACACCACTTCAGGCGCTGAAGGAGTGGAGCTTGTTAAAGCGATAACTGAACTTGAATTAACTATTCCTATTATTGTGATGACAGGATGGGCAACCATAGATATTGCCGTTGAAGCGATGCAAGCTGGAGCGAAAGACTTCATCCAAAAACCGTGGAAAAATGAACGGATGTTGGCGGCAATTGATAACCAGTTGGCAAGGGCTAAATCAGATAAAAAGGCACAACGATTAACACAGCAAAATAAGTTACTCACTTCTGCGGCTCACCCTGCTAATCGTGCAGGGATCATAGCTCATTCAACGGCGATGCAAACGTTATTAGCTACCCTCGATGATTTAGCTAAGAGTGACATGAGTATTTTGCTAACGGGTGATAATGGTACCGGTAAAAGTATGCTGGCTTCCTATGTACACAGTGTTTCAACCCGAAATAAGAACTCTTTTGTCCCAGTAAATATGGGAGCAATTCCTGAGTCGTTGTTTGAGAGTGAAATGTTTGGCCATGTAAAAGGTGCATTCACTGATGCGAAAGAAAATCGCATTGGCCGTTTTGAAATGGCCGAGCAAGGGACCTTGTTTCTAGATGAATTAGCTAATATTCCTCTTGCTCAACAAGCGAAACTCTTACGGGTCTTAGAAGAGCAAAAATTTGAAGCGGTGGGGAGTAATAAATCATTACATGCTGATGTGCGGATCATCTCTGCCACCAATAGCGACTTGCCAGCAGCAATATTGGATAAAACTTTTCGGCAAGACTTGTATTATCGTTTAAATACGGTGGAGTTGAGGGTACCGTCATTAGGTGATCGAAGTGAAGATATTCCAGCTTTGTCTGCACACTTCCTTAGGCTATTTAGTGCTAAATATCACCGTTCATGTCCTGAACTCTCTTCTCAGGCCACCATTAGGTTGCAACAATATGCATGGCCGGGAAATATTAGAGAGTTAAGTCATTTAATGGAGCGGGTTTTGTTTACCTGTAAAAAGCCAACCATTGAAGTGGATGATTTAATGTTAAACGAACCTAGTATTAATGATGACTCACTTGATGAACCAACATTAACCATGGACGAACTGGAACAAAAAGTCTTGATGAAACGCTTGAAGTTTCACCGAGGTAATGCAACAGAAACAGCAAAATCATTAGGGCTAAGTCGCAGCGGTTATTATCGACGTTTAACTAAATATGAATTGGATTAAAAACTACCGTCAAAAGTTGCTTGGTAATGAGTCACACTACCGAGGCGATAATCAGTTTAAGCTGATCTTATTTGTATGCATTAGTTGTTTTCTAATTTGTGCTGCAGCACTTTCTTTAGCGCCAATATCCGGTTATTTGGTCGCCTTTATCCTTATTGTTTTACTCCTACTGTGCAGCTATGTTGTTGTCGCGAGTAAACAAAACTCAGAATATCAAATTAGGACCCTGTCAAACCTGATTGAGTCAATGATTGATGGTGACTACACGTTAAGAGGGCGGTTACAAACGAATCAAGCCTTTCAAGAATTATTGAACTTGATCAATAATTTAGCTGAAACATTATCGAAACATAAAATTGAAGCGAAAGAGTCACGCTTATTGCTTGAACGGATCATGGAACAAATGGACGCGATGGTGCTGGCAACTAACGAACAAGGTACTGTGGTAATGGCAAATGCGTCGGCCAATAAATTGCTGTTAGGTGATGTTGATGATATTAGTCAAATACAGTTGGCTAGTTTTTCGGTAGGTACAGCCATTACTGAGGCACAAACAGGGTTGATTGAGTTTAATGAAAAGCAGTTAACTGGCGAGCATTTTCTCTTTAAAGAATCTTTTTTAAGCGAAGGAAAAAAGCACCAGTTATATATGTTAACCAATGCCGAACGTTTATTAATGGAAAAAGAGCGCAAAGCTTGGCAAAGCTTGTTGAGAGTATTAAGTCACGAAATCAATAATTCGTTAACTCCTATTGCAACGATTAGCCAGTCGATGCAAAAGAAATTGCAGCAAGCGGATACTGAACTAAATAAAAGTGCTTTATTGGCAGGTATTAGTATTATTAATGAAAGAGCGGACTCATTAAGTGGCTTCATTGCTAGCTACAGTCAGCTTTCTCATTTACCTCGACCTAATAAATGCTTATTTAAATTAGTGACTATGGTCGAGAGTATTTCAGTATTTTATCCTGACTGTAAAATTATCTGCGCAATTGAAGACAATGTTCAGATTGAGGCGGACAAAAGTCAATTTGAACAGGTGATGATCAATTTGTTTAAAAATGCCGTGGAAGCGATGAATAATAATGAAGAAAAAATCATTGAAATTAGCAGCTCTCAACAAGGACAATGGCAGTATATTTCAATAAAAGATTATGGGGAGGGGATCGCCAATCTCGATAATTTATTTGTGCCTTTTTACAGCACTAAAGCTCAAGGCAGTGGCATAGGTTTAGCGCTGTGTCGGCAGATCATGTTTAACCATAATGGCCAGA
>Ga0209291_1001174_pt1 | contig 23871 bp, 20 predicted proteins | sample GOMGulsemesocosm_FD_184633 | JGI IMG/M metagenome (GOLD analysis project Ga0209291, IMG submission 184633) | Methane-oxidizing microbial communities from mesocosms in the Gulf of Mexico - GOM9B Gulf of Mexico (SPAdes) (version 2) | ecosystem: Environmental > Aquatic > Marine > Cold seeps...
CTGCTTCCTGTGTTGAGTCCTGAACCGGAGAGGGACTAAACTCAACGTAACTAAATTGTAATTTAACTTTAGTTAGCATGAATGGTGCCAAACATTAACTTGTTGTATTTTAATGGGTTGTTGGTTGTTTTGTCGTGGGCGAACAGTCAGTGTTCGCTGAACTAAGTGAGCGAACACACATCGAACAGGGCAGTTTAGTGACGATTATTTGATTGAGTAAATATGTAATGAACGAGTATTTATACGTTCATTACATAGGGAACTTTAAAGAATAAAGCTTGGTTTGTTGATAATTTATTTAGCTATACGGCTTAATACAGGGGTTTGGCATATATCTAATACTGGTGGTGGCTTTTTGTAGAAAAAAGCATTTTCACGCTTTTTACGTTTTACAATCATTTCACTGAAGTTTGGATGGTCGGTATTTTCGACTTCAATATGTATTTGTTGCTCTTTCGGTACATCGCTCATCATTCGCATGCTAATCATTGGCGTATGATCTTTTTTAGCTACAGGGCTATCACCTTCAATTACAGATGTTCTAGTAATCGCTTGTACATTATTCATTCCGTACACTACGCGGCCAAATATCGTCATAATACGGTCTAAATAACGTGGTGCTTGACCGTTAACAATATAAAAGTGGCTAGTGGCCGAGTCAGGGGTATTTTCACGTGCCATGGCAATAATACCAGGGCAATGGGTCAACCAAGCTTTTTTTTCGCTCGGATTATGAGCTAAAGGAAACCCGTCCTTAAAGCCTGTTTGTTCGGCAAATAAATCTTTGTCTTGAACTTTAGTAAATTGCCAATGTTCATTGGTAGAAAAGTCACCTTCAATTTTTAATTGCGGAACTAGCTTATCTTGGGGGCTACCATCTTCTGGACCTCCTTGAGCAACAAAACCATCGATAACCCGATAGAACTTGTTACCATTATAATGGCCAGCTTTGGTGAGTTTTATAAACTGTTCAACATGCTTAGGTGAAAATTGCGGTGCTAGTTCTATCACTACTTTGCCATGAGGTAAGGTGAGTAATACTGTTTTATCATTATCTAATGCGCGCCATTTATTAGCAGTTTCACTGCTGTTTGCTAGGAACGGTATGCTGACCAGCAAAGTGCAGAGGGAAAAAATAACATTGATTTTCATGATATATCCTTTATTTTTATTATTTATTGCGACGTACTATACAGCAAAATACTTGGCGCAAAACCATGCAGTTGCTAACATAGCGCGATAAAACTTGAAGTTGAATATTTGGAGTGCTCAGTGAACAAAAGCCTTATTACCAATCTTATTGCCTTGCTTGTAACCTTATCGGGTTATTTTTTTGAGCAAGCATTATTTTTTACCATCGGCTTGTTTGCGTTATCAGGTGCTTTTACGAATTGGATTGCGGTACATATGCTTTTTGAAAAAGTGCCATTATTATATGGTTCAGGTGTAATACCTGCGCGTTTTGAAGACTTTAAAAAAGCGATTAAAGAACTAATGATGGAGCAGTTTTTTACCGAAGAGAATATTGATCGTTTTTTATCTGGCAGTTCAGGCTCTGCTGTATCTTTAGATTTAGCTCCGGTAATAGAAAAGGTCGACCTTAATCCTGCGTTCGATGACTTGATTGACGTGATAGAAAAGTCATCATTTGGTGCAATGTTAGCTATGGTTGGTGGTAGTGAAGCATTGCAGCCCATGCGTGAGCCGTTTATCGTAAAAATGAAAACGACAGTTGGAAAAATCTCACAAAGTGAGGAATTTTCTCAACTTCTTAAAGATGAATTAGAGCAACCTAATGTGATCGCAAGCATGCGTGAAAAAGTAAGTGATATTATTGATCAAAGGTTAAGTGAATTAACGCCACAGCTTGTAAAGGAAATTATCCAAACAATGATCCGCAAACACTTAGGTTGGTTAGTGGTTTGGGGTGGTGTATTTGGTGGTGTTATTGGCTTTATCGCCGCTGTTACCAATAACTTCTAAGATCTTAGCTATATTTTTACTGCAGTGAACTCTGTATAGAATTCGTTGCGGTACAATTCATTAGAATCATCAAAACTGCTCTTGTTATTTGTTAGTTCCTTTTGTGCTATTACTTCCGGTAATTTTTTGGTCTAAGTGCTTTAATTTTCCCGTTAGAGGGGCTATGCTTGCGCTTTAAACATAGGGGTTGCTTCTCTTATTTTGGCGAAATCGTTAAATAAGACAAACCCCGTTATTGAATAAGGTAATCGTAGACATGTTTGGTAGCTTAAAGGCTTTGCCTGCCGATCCTATTTTAGGCTTATTGGCTAAATATCGTGAAGATGCAAACCCACAAAAAATTGATTTGGGCGTTGGCGTCTATAAAAATGAAGCGGGTCACACTGAAATTTTAGATTGTGTGAAAGCAGCAGAAAAATACCGTAACGATCACGAAGATACCAAAGTTTATATTGGTCCTACGGGCTCTCCTGTATTTAATGACGAAATGAGCAAGTTAATCTTTGGTCATCATAAAGTGTTAATTGAAAACCGTGCTCGTACAGTATCAACTCCAGGTGGTACTGGCGCACTACGCGTTGCAGCTGAGTTTATTAAATCGTGTAAAGCCGGCGCAACTATTTGGGTAAGTAATCCGACATGGGCGAACCATACTGGCTTATTTGAAGCCGCTGGTTTAACTGTTAAAACGTACCCGTATTATGATCACGAAAACAAAACGCTTGATTTCGAAGGTATGTTAGCGGCACTTAAAGAAGTAAGCAGTGAAGATGCTGTGTTATTACATGCTTGTTGTCATAACCCAAGTGGTATGGATTTAAGCAATGAGCAATGGCAACAAGTTGTTGAAGTTACAAAAGATGTTGGCTTCTTACCTGTTGTTGATATGGCTTACCAAGGTTTTGGTGTTGGTTTAGACGAAGATGCTTATGGTCTACGTTTAATGGCTGACAACGTAAAAGAAATGATTGTTTGTAGTTCATGTTCTAAAAACTTTGGTTTATATCGTGAACGTATTGGTGGCTGTACTATCATAGGTGAAACACCTGCGGCGGTTGATGTTGCTCAATCAGTATTACTTTATGTTATTCGTGTTATTTATTCTATGCCGCCAGCACATGGTGCTGCACTAGTTGAAACCATTCTAAGTTCTGATGAATTGCGTACTCAATGGCATGCCGAGTTGAAAGTAATGCGAGATCGAATTAATGGAAACCGTCAATTGTTGGTTGATAAATTAATAGAAAATGGCGTTACTCGTGATTTCAGCTTCATCAGCCGTCAAATGGGGATGTTCTCGTTCTTAGGTATTACCCCTGCGCAAGTACAACAATTACAAGATGAATACAGTATTTATATGGTAGGTTCAAGCCGTATGAGTATCGCTGGAATTGCTGATAGTAATGTTGATTATTTAGCGCAATCAATCGCAAAAGTATTATAGACTTATATTTTATCAAGACCTAAGCCGTTTAAAGATTTAGGTCAGCTTGTAAATATAATAAAGCCAAAACATATCATGTGTTTTGGCTTTTTATGTTCAGGATGAACGGTATGTCACGGTGCCATGGATGGCAAGGAGTGACGAATGTTCAGGATGAACGGTCATGATTTTTGTTCCAGACAAATCATTAGTACCTACATCCATGCAAGCAATGTCACGGTGCTGTGACTGCATGGATGCAGGAAGTAGAGTAACGCAGGAGCAGTTACCGAGATGGCAAAGTGTGACGAATGTTCAGGATGGCCTTTCTCAGACATTCTGTCTTTTAAGGCATTAGAGCATACTTGCACATAAAGTGTGCTCTAATGCCTGATACTATAAAAATTATGACGTAACGTCTTCCAGTAACTTTTCAACTATTTCGGCGGCTTGATCATACTCTACGTCATCAATAAAACCTGACAGTTTTGTTATTTGCTGACAATATTGGCTATTGCTTACCAACAATTGTAAATCAGGCAGTAATTCCTCAGCCGAGAAATCGGCATGATGTAACTTGGGTAATATTGCCGTTAACATTTCACTGAACGCAGTTTTACTGAAGTGTATCTTTTTTTTCTGTTTTGTCTCTTGGCTGAACACAGTATCGAGCTGCTTTAATAACGTTGTTAAGGATTGAACGATAGAAGCTAGTATTGAAGGCGGATAGGCATTTTTTTCAAGTGATAACTCAAAAACACTACATAGTCTTACCAACTCATATGCACCAATATAGGCCGCATTTGATTTTAACGTATGAATAGTTCGATAGAGTAATTCCCAGTCTATTTCTTGGCCTATAATATTTAAATCAACAATGGTTTGCTCTTGACCCTTGTTAAAATCCCTGACTAAACTGATATATAATTTGCTACGCCCACCCATCTTTATTAATGCCTGCTCAGAATCTAACATTTGAATATTTTCAAGCAAAGCAATGATCTCATCATCATCTATTTTCGATTGGTTGCTACGCAAGTTTTGTTGTTTATCTGCAGAATCTTGTTGAGTATTCAAAGGTAAAGTAAGGTGCTTTATTATACATTGGTATAATTGTTCAGGAGATATCGGTTTACATATGTGATCACACATGCCGGCTTGTTTACTTTTTAGAGCATCTTCAGCCATTGCTTGTGCGGTCATTGCGATAATAGGTAAGTTGGTTAAATAGAGTTCATTTTTGATGACTTTTGTTGCTGTTAAACCATCCATTTCTGGCATCTGAATATCCATAAGCACTAGGTCATAGCTATTAAGTTGCACTTTTTCTACGGCAATAACACCGTTTTCAGCAATATCAACTTGAGCACGGGTATCTTTTAAAAAACCTAAAGCAACTTGGCGATTAATTGCGTTGTCATCAACTAGAAGAATTTTAGTGTTGGACAAGTCAGGAATAAATTCTTCATGCCACTTAGAAGGCAATATTTTATGAGGTCTATCAAGCAACACGTTACGAATTGCGGTAGATAAGGTCGACTTATTAACGGGTTTTTCTAGATATTGATGAATATTAACCTTTGATTCTTCAGCGACCTTTCTGGCTAAATCACGGTCGAATGCGGAAACCATTAATATTTGCGGTGACGTTTTTAGCGGTAGCTCTATGATTTTCTTTGATGTCTCGATACCATCAATTTTAGGCATTCGCCAATCCATAAATACAATGTCAAAAGCTTGCTCCGTGTACTGAGCCGTTTGAATTTTATCGATTGCGTCAAAGCCATTATCACATTCCTCAACGGTTAAGCCCCATTCAGAAAGTAACCCAACTAAAACCGTTCGGGCAATTTCAGCATCATCAACTACTAATACTTTTAATGCGCCAAAATCATCTGGGCTGATCATCGGTTTATTAATATGCTGTGTTGATTTACCTAACAGCACAGTAAAAGAAAAAGTAGACCCCTTGCCAGGATTACTATTTAAATTGATTTCACCGCCCATTAGCTGGGTTAATTGTTTAGAGATAGCGAGCCCTAAGCCAGTTCCTCCATATTTTCTAGTTATGCTATCGTCAGCTTGTGAAAACGATTGAAAGAGCTTTTCTTGCTGTTGTTTACACATACCAATGCCGGTATCTGTGATGGTAAACTGCAATAATATTTCTTCTTGTGTTTCTTTTTGGTTTGCTACTTCGATGCAGACCGTGCCTTTATCAGTGAACTTAATCGCATTGTTCACTAAGTTTATTAATATTTGCTGTAAGCGTAACGGGTCACCTATTAAGTTTTGTGGAATAGCATTACTGACATGGGTTATCAGTTCAAGCCCTTTTGAATGCGCGTTCATCGCACTAATATTAATGGTTTTTGCCATAATATCATCAAGCTCAAATAGGGTTTTATCAATAGAAAGTTTACCTGCTTCTATTTTGGAAAAATCTAGAATGTCATTTATCAGCCCGAGAAGTGCTTCCCCAGAGCTAAGAATTTTTTCTACGTTATCTGCTTGTTCACAACTAAGATGAGTTTTTAAGGTTAAGCGGCTTAAGCCGATTACGGCATTCATTGGTGTGCGAATTTCGTGACTCATTTTAGCGAGAAAGTCTGACTTTGCAGCCGTTGCTTTTTCAGCTTTTTCTTTTGCTGCCTTTAATAGGTTTTCAGCTTCAACTCGCTCAGTAATATCTCTGCAAACACCCAATAAACCAATAAGTTTGCCACTTTCGTCATAAAAAGGCGATTTTAGGGTATCGAGTAAAACTTTTTCACCATCTGGATAAGTAACCCACTCTTCGATGCGAACGATGTCTAAGGTTGAGAGTATTTTTTTATCTGCATCACGAAACCACTCTACTATGCTTTCGTCATCGAATAACTCTTCATCTTTAGCGCCTATAATTTGTTCTATAGGTCGACCGATGAGTTTAGCAAAAGCTTTATTACAAGATATATAAGTAAAAGAGGTGTCTTTAGCAAAAATAATATCGGGGGTGGCGTTTAAAACACCTTTTAAGAGGGATGCCAGCTTTTTATTACTGTCCATATACATTTCCTTGTATTGTATCTTCCATGTTTGCTCATTTAATTAAACTAAATAGCTGGTAAAAATCGACTTAACATCGCAAATAAGTCATCCGGATTTATTGGTTTAATAATATGTTCGTTCATACCTGCAGCTCGGCTATTTTCTACATCTTTTGCCATCGCATGTGCGGTCATCGCAATTATAGGTAACGTAGTTAAGTGTAGATCAGTTCTAATTTTTTGACAGGCAGTCAGACCATCCATTTCTGGCATTTGTATGTCCATAAGTACCAAGTCGTATTCTGTTTGTTTTATTTTTTCTATTGCTTGTAAACCATTACAAGCAATATCTAACTTCACCTGGGTATCCGCAAGAAAAGTTTTAGCGACTAATAAATTCATCTCATTATCTTCGACTAATAAAATATGCGAAGTGGAAAAATTAGGAATTTTGGCGGGTAAATTTATTTGTTTGTTTTTTAGGCTGCTTTGCGGTGGATGAGTCAGCAGTGTATTTTGCAATGCAGCTATTAAGGTTGTTTTACTGACCGGTTTTTCAATGAATTGTGCAATATTGACTTGTTCTGTTAATGCAGCATATCTAGCTGCATCTTTGTCATATGCAGAGACCATCAAAACTTGTGGCAAAGGTTTTAATAACGTACCTACCGGTAATTGACTTATTTTTTTACTAGCTGCAATTCCATCCATTTCGGGCATACGCCAATCCATAAATACTAAATCGTATGGTTCATTGTTTACTTGTGCTTCGCTAACTAAGTTAATGGCATTCTGGCCATTATCTGTTTGATTTGCTTGAATTCCACATTCTGCTAAAGAGGCTGTTAATACAGTTCGAGCCAGAGGGATATCGTCGACTACTAAGACTTTTAGCTGTGAGAAATCAGTGGCTAAATAGGGTGAGGCGAGTATCGAGTCTGCGACTTTGCCAACTTTAGTGGTAAAGTAAAAGGTACTACCTCGGTGCAATTGACTTTTCAGCCATATTCTTCCACCCATTAATTCGGTTAACTGTTTGGCTATAGCTAAGCCTAAGCCCGTGCCGCCATGTTTTCTAGTGATGGAATCATCAGCTTGACTAAATGATTGAAAAAGTTTCTCTTGTTGTTGTTCATTCATACCTATGCCGGTATCGCTGACTGAACATTGCAAAAGAGCAGACTCGTCGTTTTGGTTATTAATGGTGACGTTAAGGTAGATAGAGCCTTTTTCGGTAAATTTTACCGCATTGTTGAGTAAGTTTACTAATACCTGCTGTAGCCTAAAGGGATCTCCTAACAAAACGGTAGGTACATTATCTTCAACTTGAGTGATTAATTCTAACCCTTTAGCATGCGCGCCCATTGCTGTTAAATTGATTGAGCGATTAACTAATTCATGAAAATTAAAAGGGGTATTTTCAACAGATAATTTTCCTGCCTCTATTTTTGAAAAGTCCAAAATGTCGTTAAGCAAATTAAGTAATGATTCACCAGAACTGAGAATTTTATTTAAGTAATCTCTTTGTTCATGATTGAGCTGTGTTTTTAGTGTTAAATGACTTAGGCCGATAACAGCATTCATTGGTGTACGAATTTCATGACTCATGCGAGCAAGAAAATCAGACTTTGCTTCTGTGGCTTTTTCCGCTTTATTTTTTGCGACCCTTAATTCATTTTCTGCTGCGACACGTTCGGTTACGTCTCGACAAACGCCAAGTAAGCCAATGAGGTTACCTTGCTTATCATAAAAGGGTGATTTAAGCGTATCTAATAATACTTTTCGACCGTCAGGGTAGGTTGCCCACTCTTCAAGGCGTATTATTTTCTTTGTTGTTAGTAGTGTTGAATCTGCGACTCGAATACGTTTTGCCTGTTCTGAGTCATTAAACAGCTCAGCGTCGGTGAAACCTAATATTTCATCTGGTGAGCGTTGAATCAATTCACCAAAGGCATTATTACAGGCTATATATTTGAAAGAAGTATCTTTAGCAAAAATGAGATCTGGAGAAGCATTCAAAATACCTTTTAAGAGCGAAACTAATTCTTCATTTTTGCTGAGCATACAACTACGACCTGCTTTTTTTGTAAAATTAAAATTTATAGGTGGAAATTACCGTCATCGGCTAGAAATATTTCTTCTATTTTGGTTACTGCATTTATATTAAGCGGGCCGTAAATATGTGGGTATAAACCACCTGTTGCAGGTTCCCATTTTACTTGTGGCAAAATGAGTTTTTTATCAACGACTAAAATAAGTGGTTGTACTTTGTCTCGGTAATATTTATTGGCAATGCGATTTAATTGGCTTCTTGGGGAAGCATGAATAAAGCCTTCACTTTGCAGGGAGTCTCGCACTAAAGTGCCATTATCAAGTGCTCGTCGGTATTCATCTTGATCTGATAATAGATAAATATTTGGGTCACTTAATCCGGCATACATACGAACAAAAATATTACTGAGGGCTTGCTGTTCATCACCTTGGTAAATGTAGTCAACGCGAAAAGAGCCCTTCAGGTTATTATTTTCAAGTGTTTGACTGATAATGCTAATCTCTGCACGTGCGGTCCAGTCTGTATTTGTTAACCAAACGGGAATGCTATCAAAAAATACTCGACTCCCTTGTTTTTCGAAAGAATATATCTTTCCTCTTTCTAATTCTGGGTAGCTATCTGAACGTAAAATTGAATTGATTTCTATTTTAAACCCCATGATATTTCCTTTAAGATTCTTTATTTGTATTAGATGAAAGGTCAACTTGTCTGAAACAAGGACCATAAGTGCTGTTGTCACTTGCACTGCGGGGAATTGCCATTAATGGGCGTGCAAACTTTTGCAAGCTAAACATGAGTTCGTGCGCACGAATAATATCGCCTTGTCCGCCGCCATTCCATGCGCCATGCAGCTTTTCTATCATTTCAGTGTAAGTGGTATCGAAGCGTTGAATAAGTTGCCATGCTTCGTCAGGCACATCAGCTTGCTGATATCCGCCAACCGGAACTTCTGCCATCGGCCAAACATCAGGAAAAGGCAACGCTTTGTCATCAAAAATAAAGTCTCCGCCTTGCGGGCATTGTATTATTTTTCGCCTTTTTTTAATTTCCCAAAAACGATAAAAATGGGCAAGGTCATCCATTCCGGTATCTGCAGGACTATTACCATGGGAGCCTTCACCCTGACGTTTAATAAGTGTAATGGCATATCTTACTTTCTCAACCGAGTCGACAACATACATTGCCAGTGGACCAGAAATTTGATTATCAACGCTCAGTTCGGGTTGTAAGCGTTCAAATAAAGTTAATATATGGTCATACAATTCACCAACCGTACTGTGATCGGTATGATCGCACGAAAAAGTTTCGCCACTTATCGGCACAATCTGCTCTGGCATTTCTATTTCCATAAAATCAATAATAGATTGCTCATTTAAACCAGAAAGTTTCACTGTTAAGTCGGGATGAACACCTGCCGGTAACTTGCCCGGATAAACGGGAACGGCCGTTTTTATTTGTGGTGCTTCCCCTAGCGATGCCAACATATTGCAAGCAAATGACATATGAAGCATTTCTTCATGGATAATTTCGCGTAACGAAGCCGCCATAGGGTGACGCTCATCTTTTATTGACCATAATGCGGCTAAATACGGCGGCATAGTCGCAAATTCGAGCGTTACCGCACTTTGTAATAAATGTTTTAATAATGCTAAGTTAAGAGAGTGATTTTCTTCAGTGAGTTTTTCTTTGAATAACTCGTCAGCAAAGTTAAAAAGTGCGGTTAAGTTATGTGTTTTCGATTGAATTTCATGTTCAATTTTTTTTAGTTGTTCTTTTAATTTATTCAGCATGAGCAACCTCATTTTGTTGATTTAAATGCTCAGCTAAGCGATGAGCTAACGCAGTTAAAGTTAAGGTTGGATTTACCGCACTATTTGATGAAAACACACCATTAGAACAAATATAGAGATTATCTATGTTATGCACTTTTAGATTTGCATCGGTTACACCGGTTTCAGCTGTTGCTGACATTCGACACGTGCCAGTAGTATGATCGCCGCGTGGTGTTTGCTTGAAGGTTTTAACAACCTCTAAACCCATTTTTTCAATAATATTTTTCATTAATTCTAGATGGTTATCGGCGCGTTTATTATCTTCATCGGTTTTCTGATAATCAATTTTTGTTAGTGGCAAGCCAAAGCGATCTTTACCTTCACCGATAGATAGACGACTCTCGAATTGACCGACTTCTTCCATAAAGGCTTGTAGTTTAAATTCACAGGCACCACGGATTATTTTATTTATCTCTATTTTAGACATACCGTCGATCATAAGTTGAGCAATATCTATTTTCGGTCGAGTACGGTCTTTAAACAAAAATAATTTACCGTTTTTTTGTTGCTCGGGCGAGTCATAGGTACGAGACATTAAGGTTGGAAAATCATATTCTTGCCACAAGCCGTGTGGATTGCTTTTTGCCTTGCCAGTTACTTCCAACATTGAGTGCGTAACGATAAATCGGCCCACTAAGTCATGATCATTACCAATACCATTTGGCCAATATTTGTTTGTTGACGCCATTAATAATTTAGGTATTTCATATGCTCCTGCGCATAAAATAACTTTCTTAGCGGTTACGGTAACAGCTTGGTTAGTTTTATTATTTATATAATCAACACCACTTATTTCTGTTTTACTTGCTGAAATTATATTGGTTACTACTGACTGGGTCAGCACTTTAAAATTAATAAACTCTTGGTTGTCGACCAGCTCTTGCAATACATACTGAGCAGAGAAACGTGCACCATAAGGGCAATATTTACAGGTGCCGGTTGTCATACACTTTCGATAACGGGCAACAGGCATTTTCCCTGGTTGAATATCTAACGCGTGAAATGCTTCAATCATTTCACCGTCGGCGGCAGTCCATTCAAAGGGAGGGATAGGATAGGGTGTTGAACGGGGCTGCCAGTTCTCTGTTTCATCACCACACACCGACATATACTGCTCAGCTTGAGCGTAATAAGGCTCTAGTTCGTGATAATCTATCGGCCAATCTGCGCCTTGGCCAGTATTGGTAAATAATTGGAAATCTTCGGGCTTAAATCGTAATGCCCAGCCACCCCAATGCATAGTCGAGCCACCAAATGCCTTTACTCGCCCACCTGATGTTGTCCATGTTGGTTGGCCATCTTTACCTATGGTTGATTGATTATCCGATTTTTCATCGTAGGTATATTGGTAAGGCAAAGGTCCGTCTGCACAGGTTGTATAGTTCCACCACTGCCGGCGCTCTTTGGCTGGAATTATATCGCCCGCTTCAAGCATCAGTAATTTTGTTAGTGGTTCGTTTTCTAATATTTTTTTCGCCAATACGGTTGCCGCTGCGCCTGAGCCAACGATAATGTAATCATGTTCTTCCATGCGATACTTCTCCTTGTGCTAAGTTTTGGCTTTAAATGTACGTACTAAATTTTCATTGCTATAACGGCTACCTTTAACAAAGCCTTTGTAATTTACTCCTTGCACCTTAACAACTTCACCACTGGCATTGCTTTGACCGCCAAAATGTTTAAAGCCGCCTGACAATACTTGCATACGAATAAATTCGTCTATTACATAATATTTTGCATGAGCTAGTCGGGTGGTGAGAATAGGCTGCGATTTTTTATTTTCAGGCTGGCTCTGAGGGATTTTGTAGCTAAAAAATAGGGTTTTATAGGCTTCTTGCTCACCATATAATTGGGTAAGCTCATCAATCACTAATACCGCATTAATATATTCCGCGCTATAACTGGGTTGTTGCGTCGTTTTTGCTTTGATCATTTCTAACCAAGCACTTTTTAAGTTTTTCGACTCGTTATAAACATCTTTCCAATGTTCGCCAATTTGAGCAAATATTTGCCAAAGTTTTTCAATTTGGTTTGCAGGTAAAGTACAAGGTTCGCTGAATATAAGCTCTGCAGTTATTAATGTTTGGGAAAGTTCTCCGCCAATAGTACTATTTCTCTGCGCCATACTGATTCCTTGTTTTGGCTAACCCTTTTGTGGTTAACCAGATTAAATCATTTTCTATAGCTTTGTCTATTTATGTTAATAAAAAGTTATTGTTGGTGGGATGCTAAGCGGTAATAATAACGCTGCTTATGATGAGTAAAATTATGCTACATTAACAACGAAATTTTTTAGGAAAAATAATAATGACAGAACAAACAAATTTTCAACATATGCAAATAGACACTTTGCATGAAAGTATTAACGAACAAAAATATGTTGTGGTTGATATTCGTGATGCGAATTCGTTTCAGGCAAATCATATACCGGGTGCTATTCATTTAAGTAATGAAAATTTTTCTGACTTTGTTCGTGAGGCGGACTTAGATGCCCCTGTTGTTGTATGTTGTTACCACGGTATTTCAAGCCAACAAGCGGCGCAATTTTTGATCAGTCAAGATTTTACTGAGGTCTATTCACTTGACGGTGGCTTTACCGATTGGCAAGTTCGTTTTCCGACAGCTGTCGAAGTTAGTTAGGTAACTGCAGATAATGTCTGAGCTTGATGAAGATAATGTATTAAGTCCGTTAGTGAAGGTGAGTCAGCACAATATTGCGCTGTTGTTCGCTAATTACTTAGTAAGCATTAATATTGCCTCTAAAGTGCAAAAGCATGAAAGTGAATATATTATTCATTGTCAGTCGACAGAACTTGACCGTGCCAGAGTTATTTTTTCCGAGTTTATTGCAGATCCTTATCAAGACAAATATCAACAAGCAGCATGGGATACCGCTGAAGTAACACAAGTAACAGGTCATTCAACTTCATTGTTAGGAAGTTTTCAGCAACAATTTTTTGCACATGCCGGTTGGGTTACGTTAACAATATTTGCCCTTTGTTGGTTGGTGTTTATTGCAAGTACGCTTGGTTTTGCTCAGTCAACTTTTCAATTATTGCACTTTTATCCTCAATTAAGCCTTGAAGCATTCTTTGACTCGCCATTACGACTATTAGGCCCGGCTTTATTTCATTTTTCTTGGCTACATATAGTTTTTAACACCATGTGGTGGTGGCAGTTGGGCGGTAGTGTAGAGCGAATTTTAGGTAAGGGCGCGTTGATCAATTTATTTTTGATCACCGCATTATTTTCTAATCTCGGACAATTTATGGTTTCAGGGCCTAACTTTGGTGGTTTATCTGGAGTTGTTTATGGCCTGGTTGGTTATGTCTGGTGGTACGGTTGGCTGGCGCCAGAAAAAGGTTTGTTTATTTCGAAACCGATTATTGGCTTTTTGCTGTTTTGGTTATTGCTAGGTTATGCTGATGTATTACCGGTTAACATGGCAAATACGGCACATTTACTTGGTTTAGTCAGTGGTTGTTTACTGGCAGCTTTTAATGTTTTTCTATTCAAACGGCGTTAGTTAATAAATATGGCCGAAAGCAATTTCGGCCATATTGAATTTTAATTATCGAGCCATTGAGTGAAAAGTAATTTTTTTATCAGTGGTTTGCCTGTTTCTTTTGTTAAAAGACTCTTTACTTTTGTTTCACACAAACGCTGAATTTCATGGCGACCATTGATAGATTTAACTTTTGCTTCGGGTTGCTGACCGATAATGGTAATAATTGCATCACGTAACAAAGGTGAGTGATGCTCAACCACATCATAGTTTGATGAATCTTCAATCATCAACTCTACTGTTAAACGTACATAGCCTAGCTTCTTCTTTACCGCTACATAATTGGTAATAATCGCTGGTTCAAAACCAAAATAAGCATAATCAGCTGCCTTTGTAAAAAAAGTTGGCAGAGAAAATGATAATAATGCTGTTAATAGTAATAACGTTTTTTTCATGTTTACCACTCTAAATCACCGGAGAATCAAGGTTACTATCGGCTATATTACCTTGAATCTTTAATTTTTATTAGCTAATTCTTTTTCATTTCATTTTGTTTCGCCAATTTATGATCGGCCGACAATAAATTACCAGCGACATAAATAAGACATTACTGATATGATAGGGAGGTTATTCGTTGATAAAAATAGTCATTATTTATTTGTTATGAAGCAGTTACAATCATTATTTCCTATTACTATGCGCACCACTTGGCAGTCTTCTGCAGACTCGGTACTACCTGAGCATTTATTAAATTGGCTGCTTGATCCAAGTTCATTAACAGCGCGTTTATCAAAATGTTGCCAGCAATTTCGTGTCGAGGTTATTGGGCAAGAAATTCAGCCTTGCTCTGCACAAGAAGCCACGCCAGATATCACAGCAGGTGAGGCCGTGTTAGTACGTGAAGTTTTATTATTTTGTGATGATATTCCACAAGTGTTTGCTCGCAGTTTATTACCCTTAAAAAGTTTAACCGGGGAAGAACAGCAATTAGCCCATTTAGGAAATCAGTCGCTAGGCCAAGTACTGTTTAGCAAAAAAGAACTACGGAGAAAGAGCATTGAAATATCATGTTTTTCAAAAAGTAGTCAGGTTGCCTTGTTGGCTCAGCAATTAGGCTTAACTGAGCAAAATGAACTTTGGGGACGACGTTCAACCTTTATGTTACATAATAAAGCGTTAATGGTCGCTGAAATCTTTCTACCGAATGCTTTCGCTTATCAGCAAAATCATAGTGAATACCAGCAGGAAAAACTTTATGAAAGCCGTTGATACACTAAGTCCATTAGCGCAAAAATGGCAGGGGATTATTCAAATAACTCGTGCAGATAAACCCATAGGTACTTATTTATTATTATGGCCAACTTATTGGGCCTTATGGATTGCCAGCGATGGATTTCCTCCCTTGCACTGGTTAATTGTTTTTACCTTAGGTGTCTTTGTGATGCGCAGTGCAGGATGTGTTATCAACGATTGGGCTGATCGAGAAGTTGATGGAAAAGTAAAACGAACCCAGCATAGACCGCTGGTATCTGGAATATTAACGGCTAATGACGCATTGTCGTTATTTGGTCTACTTATCGGCATAGCTTTAGGGCTCGTATTAACTTTAAGTTGGTATACGATTCAACTATCCGTTATTGCGGTTTTGCTGGCGGCGAGTTATCCATTTATGAAACGCTATACTCAGTTACCACAAGTGGTATTAGGTGCCGCTTTTAGTTGGGGGATGATCATGGCTTTTTCTGAGGGAAGAGGCGAAATACCGATTGTCGCCTGGTTACTTTTTAGTGCTAACCTATTATGGACTGTCGCATACGATACTATGTATGCCATGGTTGATCGTGATGACGATTTAAAAATTGGTGTTAAATCAACAGCGATTCTTTTTGGTCAGCACGACAAGCGCATTATCTTATTATTACAGCTTTTAACATTAGCTTTATTAGTCAGTGTTGGCGAAATACTCGCTTTTGGTTGGCCATATCAATTAAGTTTAGTAATAGCCGCAGGGTTCTTTTGCTACCAACAAATATTAATTGTTAATCGAGAGCGCGATAAATGCTTTCAAGCCTTTTTGAATAATCATTTTGTCGGTTTGGTAGTTTTTATTGGTATTGCGATTGAACATATGTAGGAAAGTATTTTCGGGATCGAGTTTTTAACGACAAGATCCTGAACAATAATTATATTATACCGACTAATGCAGAACGGCTAATCTCATTACACCCTATTAGCTTAATATCAAGGTAAACTAAATTAGCTTAATATCAAGGTAAACTAACGAATAATACTCTGTAAAACTTCAATATCGACTAGTTGTGTCACCGACGATTTCAATAAACCAAGTGTACTACTGTCTACTAGCTTGTTATCTTCATCGCTATTTATATATCCGTGTTCCATCATGGCATTAATTAAAGTTGCTTGAGATTTTTTATCAACAAACTCTGCCGCGTTAATATTATTGAGTACAGATAAACGTTTGGCAATTGAGACAACTTTTTCTTCAAGGTCAGTTTTAGCAACAGGTGAGAAACGGTTGATTAATGAACATATAATTGTAAATCGTTGCATTGTTTCATTGATACATTCGCCCATTATTCGAATATTACTACTAAGTTCGACATCGTCGACCACACTGAAAAAACCGGCTTTTGTTTGTTTGATAATTTCTTGTTTAGTTAAAAAGTTTAATATTTTCTCTGTTTGTTTAGTGACTTCATTTTGGTCTTGCCATAAAAACAAATCGCCTTTAAGTAATAAAACAATACGTTGTACTTGTTCCACTATCATCTCAAAATTAGCTTTATTATGACGGTCTAACAAACGACAAATAAGTGCGGGGACTATATAACTGTGCAAAATATTATTTCGGTAATAGCGCATTTCTAATGCAGCTTTCTCTGACAATGAAATAATATCGCCATAGCTGTCTTTGTTAACTGTTACTTTATTGAGAGAGATAACCTCATCAAGCAGTTGTTGACCACTTTCTGTGGGAATAGAAAGTTTTTCACTGTAAGGCACACTGCGCTGAAGATTTAAAAAGAAATCTAATTGTCTTATTAACTCTACTTTAGCAAGCGCTTTATTTTTACAGGCGTGAAGAATAAGCGCGACTAAGGCTGTTCCATTAATTGCTGCACAATGATTGATATTTACCATAACTTGGTCAGCTAATATATTAACACTAGGTGTTAACCAGCTAGGCTTTTGTGGGGCTACAGGGTCGACATCTAATTTCCACTCAGGCACCTGCTTGTTTAGAAACTGATTGATATTAATCGGTTCGCCAAAATTTACATAACCTTTGCCGTAGTTACGTAAATTCTTAATGGCTTTAAGCACACCAAAAATAGATTCGTTTTTCTTTTGGCTACCACTTAACTCTTTATGATAAGTGCCAACTTCCATAACATGCTCATAGCCTAAGTATACTGGTACTAAGGTTAACGGACGATCGATACCACGTAATAAGCTTTGAATTGTCATCGCAAGCATGCCCGTTTTAGGTGCTAATAAACGACCTGTTCTACTACGCCCCCCTTCAGAGTAATACTTTACAGAATAACCTCGTTCAAATAACAAGCCTAAATACTCACGGAATATAGTGGAATATAAACGATTACCTTTAAAGCTACGGCGAATGAAAAATGCTCCTGCTTTACGGAAAATAGGCCCAGCAGGCCAAAAACTTAAATTAATACCAGCTGCTATGCGTGGAGTAACAAGACCTTCTTGGAAGATAACATAGGTAAGGAGCAAGTAATCCATATGGCTACGATGACATGGCACATAAATAATTTCATGGCCCTCTTGGGCTAAATCGCGCAGTACTTTGGCATTATTAATATTGATTCCGCTATATAAACGGTTCCATAACCAATTCAATATTCGGGCACCTAAGAGCACCATAGAGTCACGATAATCACCAGCAATTTCGTTCATAATGGCAAGGGCTTGCTTTTTTACTTCTGCTTCGCTGATTGCTTTGCTTTTTGCTTCTTCTTTAATCAAGCGCTTAATAGAAGGATTAGCTAAGAGCGTGGCAAACATTTGCTGACGATGCATTAATCTTGGGCCTGTAGCAGCAATAGTTTGACGATGGAAATGAAAACGAGCAATGCGTATAAGCTTTTGTGCACTGGCTTGAGTTGTTCCATGCTTGTCTGCCATCAGTCGAAAAGAGATAGCTTCGCTAAAACGTACCAATGTATTGCGTCCTAAGAATAAAACAATAAAGAATTTTCTTAACCAAGAAGGAGATTCTTGATCGGCTAAAACTGTGCCTATATTCGCGTTATTATGTTCTTTAGTTGGTGTTCTGCCCCAAATTACATGAGCGGGAATTAACTGAGCATCAAGTGTTTCATCATTGCTGTGTTGTTTTAAAAGTTCAAAACCCTGACTAATTGCGTCGGTATTACCTGCTTGTCGCCAACGAAAGAGTGGGGTTGGTTTTTCTAAACATAATAAACGAGAAAAGCTTTTACCATTAATAATCACGGGGCTGAGAGGATCGGGTAGTTTTAAACTCTTACAGGCTTTACGTAATGATAATATGTCGCTGGCAGATTGATGACGGATCACATAAAACTGAGGTTGCTCATGTTTTACTTCGGCTGATGCTAAATAGTTATCAGGCACTATTTTACAATGAACAAGTAATTTTATAGGTAAACGTAAGAAGAAATAAAAAAATGAACGTAAGAATGACATCGCGTTTTTCTCTGGATTATTAAGCTTTTAGATGTATTTATAATGGACTTGCTTTAAATTTATTGTAGCATGTTGAATAAGCTTTGTCGTAATTGTCAAAGTTAACTAAACCTTTCGATATTTATAGAGTAAATTATGAGCCCAGTACAGAAAAAAATTGCCATATTTGTTGATGTACAGAATATTTATTATACCACTAGGGATACCTACCAACGGCAATTTAATTATCGAAAGTTTTGGCAACAAATCAGTGAGCAAGGCGATATAATTATCGCCAATGCATACGCAACTCAACGAAGTGATGATGCCCAGCATAAATTTCAAAAAGCCTTAAAACATATTGGCTTTGATGTAAAACTTAAACCTTTTATACAGCGCCGAGATGGCTCTGCAAAAGGTGATTGGGATGTTGGTATTACTATCGATGTTATGGAAAGTGCTACCGAAGTTGATACGATTATTCTCCTATCTGGAGACGGTGATTTTGATTTATTATTGCAAAGAATCAAAGATCGTTATGGTGTTAAAACTCATGTTTATGGTGTTCCAGCCCTTACTGCTAATTCTTTAATTAACGCAAGCGATGACTTTTTCCCTATTGATGATTGGTTATTAATCTAAATATCAGATTCTAGAACTTTTATTTAAATCTTTTTAACCCCTTTTTCTTTTATTAAACGTTTTATTGATACAAGCATTGAGCTTTGCTTGCATCTATTTATCTTCGTTAAATATAGGAAAATAATATGACAAAATTCATATCGACTATCAGTTTGGGCATGGTTATTACATTTGGCTTATTTGCCTTTATGGCTTCTTTAATTAGTAGTGACACTATCAATATAGACAACCCATTGCCCCCAGTAATTGTTGAAATAACCAAGGTACCAGAAGATTCGAAAGTAAAGGTTATTGAAAAGGTAAAATTTTCTCCGCCGCCACCTCCTGAGGCTATGCCAAGAACGGTTGTCACGCCAGATTCAACAAATGAAGCAATGGATTTAGTTTATCAAGCGCCATCAATAACTTTTGGTAAAGGAGAAACTGGCCTGGGCAAAAATCAAGGTATAAATGATAATGACGCACGACCTATTTTTCGTGTCACGCCTAAATACCCTATTGAGGCAATGAGAAAAGGCATACAAGGCTGGGTACAATTAGCGTTTGATATCAACGAAATTGGCAAAGTAGTGAATGTTAGTATTATTGATTCTCAGCCAAAACGTATCTTTGATAAAGCAGCTCGAAAAGCTTTAAAAAAATGGAAGTATCAGGCTAAATCTGTTGATGGAAAGTCGGTTTTACAAAAAAATCGTACTGTGCAATTAGACTTTACCATAGATGAAAAAAGCTAAGATGTGCTGCTGTAGTTATCTTTAATAATCCAAGGTTGGCAGCTCGAGTATCAGCCTTGGAAAAAAAATTAAAAATATTTAACCCCTTTTTTCTTTTTTAAACGTTTTATTGATACAAGTATTTATTTTGTATTTTTATCCGCTTTTAACGCTAAATAAAGGAATAGGACGGCAATATTAGCTTTTGATATAAATGAAATGGCTAAAGTATAAAAAGTATCTGTTGCTGATTCAGAGCCAAAAGTATTTTTAATAAAGCTGCTTGAAAAGCGCCGATAAAGTGGGAATATCAGGTAAAATCAGTTGATGGAAAACCGGTTGTTCAGAATAACTAAAAAGTACAACTACATTTTAAAATGGAAGAACTACGTTAGGATATGCCTTTGAAGCTACCTTCAATGATGAAAGGCTGGTTTAACCCGAGTATCAGCCCTGAAGTTTTATTAGCTCGTTATATTGCAACTGGCAAAGAAAAGTACATTATTTTGCTGGTTGAGCAATTTAATCAGGCTATTTATCATTATTTATTAAGTCAATCTGATAAAGAAATGGCTGAAGATGTTATACAGCAAATGTGGTTGAAAGTGATGACAACCAAAACCGTTAATCGAACACATAGCAATGTTAAAAGCTGGCTGTTTACTATTGCTAGAAATACTTTAATAGATGAATTACGAAGACAGCAACGTTGGCAAAGTCAGTCAATTGATGAAATAGCGTTATCAACTGATAGGTTGTTTTCAGAGCAGATGACTAGTCATACACTAGAGCATGAGTCAGATAAAAATGCCAAACTAACTATGTTTAATCATGCGATTACGTTATTGCCTTTTTTGCAACGCGAAGCTTTTATTTTCCAACAAGAAGGTTTCTCAGTATTGCAAATCTCTGAACTAACCCAAGACAGCTTTGAAACTATAAAAAGTCGTTTACGTTATGCCCGTACGCACCTTAAAAATTTCTTGGAAGAAAACCATGAATGATAAAAATTTTGATAAAGAAATTTCTTTACTTTATCAGCAAAGAAAACAAGAGATAAGCGCACCTGAAGTTAACTTATCTAAAATAAAGACAATGAAAGTAAAGCGCTACGGCTTATTACAAGTCATTAGTATATTATTTTTTGGTGGCGCTGCTTCCTTTGGTATCTTGGCATTTATGAATCACTTGATCGAACAAAAATCCGTAGAAGCAGAGCAAGAACAAAAAATGCTTCCTGGTGTTGTTGAATTAACTGAACCGAGCGCAGATATTGTTATTAATAAATCAGTTTTAATAGCGATGAAAAAACCACCGGTAATTCCTATTCGCCGTGAACAGCATGACTCAATCAATAAACCAGCAATAGCGTCTGAGCAAACACCAGCTTTATCTTTTGACGAGGTTGATGTTATGCCATCAAAGCTGGCTGAAACCTCTAGTTCTTCTTTAGTGCCCTTATATCAAAATCTCGACAAATCTTTGCTGAATGCAAGTAATACTAATCATAATGTGCAAGCTATTTTTCGTGCTAAGGCTAAATACCCTATTCAAGCACGAAGAGATAATATCGAAGGTTGGGTGCAATTAGCTTTTGATATCAATGAAGTTGGTAACGTTGAAAATGTATCTATTATTGACTCTAAGCCGAAACGTATTTTTAATAAAGCGGCTCGAAAGGCACTCGTAAAATGGAAGTATCAAGTGATATTAGTTGATGGGAAACCAGTTGTTCATAAAAACCGTTCTATACAGCTAAATTTTCAATTGGAAGATAAAAATAATGACAGATCTTCAGCGATTAGACGTTAACTTGTTCACTGAAAAAATTATTGCTTATTTTATGTAAAACAAATAAAAATAAAATATTATTATTTAATTTGAACTTTATGAGTAACCACTACTCTTACTATGCGAGAGTTTATTTCCCTTAGTATTTTATGTTTTTATAAAGCGTTACTTGCTTGCAAGTGACGCCTTTTTTTTGCCTTTTTTTCAAGCCTAATGATTAATTCTATTGAAGGTACCGCTTCAGAGCTTTTTTCTAAAGACAGCAATTAACTTAAAACTACTCATGTTCCAATATTTGCAAAAATTCATGACCGAAACGATCAAACTTTGTTAAACCAATGCCAGTAATCGCTAACATTTGTTGTTTATTCATGGGATGTTGGTTGAGCATTTCAAGTAAAGTTGCATCGCTAAATACCACAAAAGCAGGCACATTATTTTCATCTGCTAATTGTTTTCTGCAGGCTTTCAGTTTTAGCCATAACGGCATATCAATAGGGTCAACAGCAATTTTTGATTTTTTGGTCGTGCCTTTATTATTGTTACTAATACTTTCTGCGACGTCTTGACGAAGTTGTAAGCGTTCTTGGCCAGTTAAAATTGGACGGCTAGTTTCATTGAGCTTTAAGGCACCAAAATTGTCAGCGTCAACACTGAGAAAACCGCGTACTACTAATTGCCTAAAAACACTGCGCCAAGTATTGGTATCTAGCTCCTTGCCAATAGCGAAAGTTGATAAGTTTTGATGATTAAACTGTTTAATTTTTTGATTGTTTGAACCGATTAATATATCAATCAAATGTACCGCACCAAAACGCTGTTCACTGCGATACACTGTAGAAAGAGCTTTTTGTGCTGCCACACTAGCATCCCAGGTTTTTACTGGCGTTAAACAGTTATCACAGTTTCCACATTGCTCGGGGGCTTGTTCATTAAAGTAGTTACGCAGTACCTTACGACGACAGCCAATCACTTCACACAAGCCTAACATAGCGTCTAATTTATTGTGTTCTGCGCGTTTAAATTGCTCAGTTCCTTGAGACTCTTGCATCATCTTACTTAGAAATACCACGTCTTGCAGGCCGTAAATCATCCAGGCCGTTGAGGGTAAACCATCACGCCCAGCTCGTCCGGTTTCTTGGTAATAGGCTTCGATAGACTTGGGCAAATCAACATGGACAACAAAGCGAACATCGGGTTTATCTATACCCATACCAAATGCAATCGTCGCGACAATAATAATATTGTCTTCACGTAAAAATCTATTCTGATGTGTTTGCCTAAGATCGGCTGATAGTCCTGCATGATAAGGTAAAGCCGTGAAGCCTTGCTTAGTTAAATGTTCGGCAAAACTCTCGACACGTTTTCGGGATAAACAATAAACAATGCCAGACTCGTTGTTATGGTTTTGTTGAATAAAATGAACGAGTTGTTTTTTGACATTTTCTTTCTGACTAATACGATATTGAATATTAGGACGGTCGAAACTGGAAACATATTTTTTTGCACTATGTAGATGTAGGCGTTCTATTATTTCTTGTTTTGTACGTTCGTCAGCCGTTGCGGTTAATGCAATTCTTGGAACATGTGGAAACTGTTCCTGTAATAGGCTTAAGCTTAAATAATCACTGCGAAAGTCATGACCCCATTGCGAAACACAGTGTGCTTCATCTATGGCGAATAATGAAATTTGTAGTTGTGATAGTAAATTTAATGTTCTGGGCTGAATCAAACGTTCAGGTGCAATGTAGAGTAAATCTATTTCACCTGCGTGCAACGCGCTTTCTATTGCTTGCACTTGTTGAAAATCTAACGTTGAATTAAGAAAAGAAGCCCGTACGCCTAGCTGCTCTAACGCATTCACTTGGTCTTGCATTAACGCGATCAGGGGTGAAATAACAATACCGACACCATTACGCACTAAAGCCGGTATTTGATAACATAAAGACTTGCCACCACCCGTTGGCATCAACACTAAAACATGCTCACCAGAGATAGCTTGGTCAATAATGTCGGCTTGTTGATCACGAAAAGCAGAATAACCAAAAGTGTTTTGTAAAACGTCTAGTGCTGAGCTTTCAGGTGTTTGTTTGATGTTCATCATTACCTTGATTCGTGATTAAAAATATATGCACTATAGTTAATTAATGTCGTTTTACTATCCTTGAAGTAAAAATGGAAGGATTTGATATTCGAACATTA
>Ga0209291_1001176_pt1 | contig 23843 bp, 22 predicted proteins | sample GOMGulsemesocosm_FD_184633 | JGI IMG/M metagenome (GOLD analysis project Ga0209291, IMG submission 184633) | Methane-oxidizing microbial communities from mesocosms in the Gulf of Mexico - GOM9B Gulf of Mexico (SPAdes) (version 2) | ecosystem: Environmental > Aquatic > Marine > Cold seeps...
CTTTCGCTCATTTGACCGTCGATTTTGGAAATTACTTCTTCCGCGGGTATTTTTTTACTACTTTTTGCAGCGCTTTGAACGGTGGTTTCTGCTTGCGAGGTACCGTTATCTGATGTTATATCTGCATCAGTTTTACTGTCAGCGCTACCTTTATTTTCCGTGATTATCTTATTTCTTTTTTTCATTGTCAGCTTCCAAGCCTCTTACTTAAGTAGCGTATCTAGCATCGAAGAATCGTCGGCACCGCTGGCTACTTTTATGTTAACGTATCCCTGTGTAGATGCAATTTGTGCTACACGAGTACTGGGGACAATCAATGGGGTGCTAAGCAAAGATGTTACATCAAATTGCTGTGAACTACCGCGGGCGATTGTCGTTAAATTGCACAGTGCTTCTCCGCTGGTAACGAGAATAGCGGATATAGTCGATTTATATAAGCTGTTTTCGACCTGTTGATCAGTATAAACAGGTATTAATCGTTTATAAAGTATGGCTTGAGAGATAAACGCGCCGCGCTCGATTAAGCTTTGTTGCAGTAATTCTCGACCAGTATTGCCCTGTAGAATAAGGACTTTTTTGTTGGCCAGCGCCTGTAGATCAGGGTGTTCTAGTAGTGACTCAGAATCAGCTCCCGGCATTATTTGCGCATCAATGTCAAAGTAGGCTAGCTCTTTTGCACTTGCATTGCCGATTGCCAACCATTTTATTTTAACGGGTAACTGAGGCCAGTATTGGTCGATCAGTTCGCCTGCGATGCGTGCTGCATTGGCGCTAATGCAGATAACAATATCAAACAGGTCTAAATCTAAAATATGCTGCTTAGCAATGCCAAACTCGACTTGGTTAGGGGCTAGGGGGCTAATATCAATACAAGGTAGCGCTACAGCTTTAGCGCCATAGCTCTCAATGAGCGCACAAAGTGCTACTTGTTTATTGTCAGCTCTAGTGGCCAATATGTGTTGGTGTTCAAGAGGCTTAGTGCTCAAAACCATTAGCCTCGCTGTGCGTAAACATCTGCTAAGATCTCATCGGCGCCTGCCGCCAGTAAACGCTCGGCAAGTTCAACACCCATTTTCTCTGCGTCTTTAACACTGCCTGAAATTTCGTTGCGCAAAATGGTGGTACCGTCTGGCTTTGCGACTAACCCACGCATCGACAACTGTGTGTGATCATCATTTAATACCGCGTGACAGGCGATCGGTACTTGGCAGCCGCCCTCTAAACGTAAATTCATCGCGCGCTCTGCCATGACACAGTAAGCGGTGGCTTGATGATGCAAAGGCTTTAGTAAATCAATGGTCGCTTGATCATTGAGACGGCACTCAATGCCGACAGCACCTTGGCCGCCTGCAGGCAGGCACATATCTGTGGGTAAACGAAAGGCGATGCGATCTTCAAGCTCCAGGCGAATAAGACCTGCGCTGGCTAAAATAATAGCGTCGTATTGGCCTTCATCTAATTTGCGCAAGCGGGTTTGTACGTTACCGCGCAAGTCTTTGATTATTAGATCGGGGCGGTGTTCGCGAATCAATGCTTGGCGGCGCAGTGAAGAGGTGCCGACGATAGCGCCTTGGGGTAACTGTGCCAATCTATTGTATTTGTTGGAAACAAAGGCATCGGTCGGATCTTCGCGCGGGCAGATAACACTCAGACCTAAGCCCTCTGGAAACGCCATAGGCACATCTTTCATCGAGTGCACGGCAATATCCGCACGCCCATCTAACATGGCCACTTCTAGCTCTTTGACAAACAATCCTTTACCACCGATTTTAGATAGAGGAGAGTCCAATAGGATATCGCCTTTAGTGGTCATTCCAATTAATTCAACCACGATGCCTGGGTGATGGTGTTCTAGCTCGGCTTTTACATATTCAGCCTGCCACAAAGCGAGTTTACTTTCACGGGTGGCTATTCGAAGGGTAGCTGGTTTCATTCGGAATCCTAAAAGACTGGTATGTTGGTTTAGAGCTCGAATATGGCTGCAAGTCATAATTTAATTCACAGCAGTGTATGTCAGAGCCCCTGTGCATAATTTTGCACAGAAAATTGGCAAAATTGTAGCACGCTAACACCCTATTTGCGGATCAAAACTGCTATAATCTGCGCAAATTTTGCGTTACATCTATTTTTATGAGGAACACATACAATGACTAAAGAGACGAACCAGCAGTGGGGCGGCAGATTTACTGAACCAACAGATGCATTTGTGGCACGCTTTACCGCTTCGATTAACTTTGATCAACGTATGTATCGACAAGATATTCAAGGCTCTATCGCACACGCTAAAATGCTGACACAAGCGGGTGTATTAAATGAGCAAGAGTGTGCTGATATTGAAATGGGTCTTGCTCAGATTCAAACGGATATTGAAAACGGCAATTTTGAGTGGTCAATAGAGCTTGAAGATATTCACATGAATATTGAAGCTGCGCTCACCAAGAAAATCGGCTTAACGGGTAAAAAATTACACACAGGGCGTTCTCGTAACGATCAAGTAGCGACAGATATTCGTCTTTACGTGCGTGATGAAATTGACAATATACTGGTTGAGATCACCCGTTTACAACAGGGCTTATTAGGTCTTGCTAAAGGTGAGGCTGCTACTATTATGCCTGGTTTTACGCATCTACAAACAGCTCAGCCGGTGACTTTTGGTCATCATTTAATGGCGTGGTTTGAAATGCTATCTCGTGACTATGAGCGCTTTGTTGATACCCGTAAACGTGTCAACATATCGCCTTTAGGTTCAGCGGCACTTGCGGGTACTACCTACCCCATTAATCGTCAAATCACCAGTGATTTACTGGGCTTTGATCGCCCATCTGAGAACTCATTGGATGCAGTTTCTGACCGTGACTTTGCGATTGAATTTTGCGCGACATCTAGCATTTTGGCGATGCACTTAACACGCATGTCAGAAGAGTTAGTACTCTGGGCGTCGGCGCAATTTAACTTTGTTAATTTACCGGATCGTTTCTGCACCGGCTCATCCATCATGCCGCAAAAGAAAAACCCCGATGTACCTGAGTTAGTACGTGGTAAAAGCGGTCGAGTTTACGGTCATTTGATGTCGCTATTAACCTTGATGAAATCACAGCCACTGGCTTATAACAAAGACAACCAAGAAGACAAAGAGCCGTTATTTGATACCATCGATACGATCAAAGGTTGCCTGCGTGCCTATGCTGATATGGTGCCAGCGCTGGAGTCAAAGAAAGAGCAAATGCGTGAAGCCGCATTGCGTGGGTTCTCAACGGCGACAGATCTCGCGGATTACTTAACACGTAATGGCATGCCATTTCGTGACGCGCATGAAGTGGTCGGTAAATCTGTGGCATACGGTCTTGAGTGCAACAAAGATCTTGCTGAAATGTCACTTGAAGAGTTACAAGTTTTCTCTGCTGACATTAAAACCGATGTCTTTGAAGTGTTGACCCTTGAAGGTTCAGTTGCTGCACGTGATCATATTGGCGGTACAGCCCCAAGACAAGTACTGGCGGCGGTTGAGCGTGGCGAGAAAATGGTTGCCGCTCGATAACCTGCTTAATAAATAGCCCTGTTGACTACAGCAGGGTTAATGGAGTTTTATGAGCGATAATAAACAAGCGAATAATCCACTGCACGGTAAAAAGTTAGCCGATATTTTAGCAGAGCTGGTTGAAGCATATGGCTGGGAAGGTTTAGCGCAGCGTATTAATATTAACTGTTTTCAGTCTGATCCAAGTATTAAGTCTAGCTTAAAGTTTCTGCGCCGTACCCAATGGGCACGAGACAAAGTAGAAGCGCTCTATCTAGAGTACCTAGATAACCCGTGGAATAAACAGCAATAAAGGGAGCTCATTCAGTGCTCTTGCTTAAGAGCACTGACATCTTTAATCAATACTAATATCAACCATCAAATCATCGGCGATAGACTCAATCGCTTCTTGTAGGTCATCCAAATCAGCTCCTGCTGCAACGCTTGCGTGAATATCTGCTTTAAACAATAATTCAGCCGACATAGAACCCGAGACGAGTTCAGTGGTTAAATCTTCAACATTTGCATTGTGTTTGGCAAGTACACTAGAAATTTCACTGACAATCCCTGGACGATCGTGACCGGTTAATTCAATCTCAATAGATTGTAGTTCTAAAATGTTTGTTTCATCTTCACTGTTCACTTCAAAGGAAATCATGATTCCCTGTGACTCTAGGTCTTTAAGTGCATCAGATAGTGCGGCTGCGTTATCTTTTGATATTTCAATCACAACGATGCCGACAAAGCGTCCGGCCAAATGTGACATAGCAGATTCGAGCCAGTTTCCCTGAGCACTGCTTATAGTATTAGAAAGCATTTCTACAATGCCTAATTTATCTTGCGCACTAAATGATAAAACATAACTTTGATTCATAATAAATCCCTCTAAAATAGCTTCAATCTAAGAACTTGTCAGGCTCTCTATCAGTTTATAGCACCAAATTACCCTCGTTGACCATCTAATCCTTTGCTCTGTTAGGAGAAGATTTTAAATAGGCAAAAATTGTTTGTTGAATGTCGGCAATGGAACTTAATCAATTAGCGTCTATAGTTTATCTGTGAGCAAAGTAAGCATAGACAAATGCCGCAACAAAAAATGAAAATTAGGAACATAATGCATGCGAAGTTGTAAAAAATTTTTATTTATCGGTCCATTGTTAATTCTGATTTATCCATCCCTTATTAATGCTTGCCAGCTGGTATATGCATCCCCGATTTTAGAGCCACACTTTTGGGAGGAGGAAAATAAAGCCAAAGGGCTGTCGGTTGATTTTCTTCATTTAGTGGCAAAAAAAGCAAACTGTGATATTCAATACCAAGCTAAGCCATGGAAGCGTGTTATGCATGAAATGCGCAGTGGCAAGGTTGATTTGACGATAGGCTTCTATGCAAAAGAGAGAGAAGAGTTTGCTCGCTATTCGCAGGCGAAATTTGGTGAATATAATTTTTACATATTCACTAAACCGAGTGTCGAACCGGTGAAAAGTATCAAAGACCTTTACGCTAAAAATAAAAACCTGTTGTATCCAAAAAACTGGTACTTAGGAAAGTTAAAGTCAGAGATACAAAGTTCAAAAGAACTAGCAGTTCCATTTGTTGCTATTCAAGATGGCATTAATTTACTGATAAACAATCGAGCAGATGCCCTGTTAAGTCCTACTACCAATGCACTTTATTCTTTTAAAAAGATGAGCTTAACTAATAAGTTTGTCATGAACTCACCGCAATTAGAATCATTGGCCCAATATTTAATGTTTTCAAAGAGCTCAGTGTCTGACGAAATCTATCAGCGCATAAATAGTGCGATGATTGACATCGTGGAGGCGGGCGACATGGATAAAATCACTAAAAGTTACACACATAGTGAGTAATGCAATGAGTGAAATGATCACAATAATCGATCTTTCTGGATGGAAACTAACGAGTTCTCATCCAGAAACGGGGCCGTAGGGAGAGCGACTTAATGGTCTGATGTGCGCTACGAGATAGGGGCGTTTAGTCATTCTAAATAACGATCTCTAGTGGAACGCAGATTGAACCAGTGAGGCGTTCGCAGTAGGCATCTGTTTCTGGAAGGGGACTAAATAGACCCTGCGATAATTTGCTGGTCAGTCACGATGCCTTCAAGGGGGATGTCCCAGCTTTCAATTTCAAGTTTACTGACTTGTTGCAAATTATGCGCTAAGCCGTAGAGTTGCGGAGCATGGCTAGTACAGGCCTCGTTAATAAAGGCAAAGGACCGGTCGTAGTAACCGCCGCCCATCCCCATTCTGGCGCCTGAGTCATCAAAAGCGACTAACGGCAGTAGTACTAAATCAAGTTCAGTGGCTGATATAACGCTTTGATAAGGAGTCGCAGGTTCAGCAATGGCGTATTTATTGTGCGTCATCGCGGTATCGCTGTGGTAGTGAACAAAGAGTAACTGGTTGTGTAAATTTGGGTCTAATACTGGTAAATAGACATTCTTGCCTAAATCCCAGCAGTGCTCGATGATCGCTTGAGTCCCAATCTCACCATCTGCAGAAAGATAGAGAGCGATCGAGTGTGCGCCATTGAACGCTTTGAGTTGTTTAACTTGCGTCAGTATATTATCGGCTGCATTTTCTTGCTGTGTTTGGTTCAAGGTATTGCGCAATTGGCGAACGTGCTGGCGAAGTTGTTGGCGAGTCATGTCGAGTACCGAGTATATTTTTGAGAAACGATTATGATACTAAATGGGCATGGATAGCTCAATTTTAAAGGCAGTATCATGGTTATCATCCCAGATATTAATGATTTAAAAGCACTAAAAGATAGTTCTTCTTGCTCTTGGTCAAAGTCATATTGATAGCACTCTGGATTCAATAAGCAAAGAGATCATACAATTTTGAAACTAAAATTGTTCGTTTAGTGTTTGCAAAAAAAAACCTGCGCTCTTTGAATTTTTTCTTGGTCAATCTATTGGCTCAGTGTTTTTATATTTTGACTAGGGTGCAAAGTAATATACTGGTTCTTTGCTTCCAGAGTTGACTGATTGCGCCCATTATTTTTGGATTGATAGAGTGCTGTATCTGCTCTGGAGAGTATATCCATTATTTTATGGTCTAGTCGGTTGTACTCAGCCACGCCGATGCTAATGGTTATCCGGTGCTCATTATCGCCTTGTACGAAGAGGTGAGATTCTATTTTGTAGCGAATTTGCTCCGCAACTATCATTGCATTATTGCCATTGGTATCCGGCATAAGAATGACAAACTCCTCGCCGCCATAGCGACTCAATATGTCGCTTTTGCGAAGCTGGTATCTAAATAGTTCAGCGATACCCGATAACACAAAATCGCCAAAGGGATGACCGAATTTGTCATTGATCTCTTTGAAGTGGTCAATATCAATAATCAGGCAGCTCAGTGCATTATTGTGCCTTTTCGCGGTTGCAATACAATATTCACCGCGTTCAAGTAAATGACGATGATTGTATAGTCCGGTCAGCGAATCCAAAATAGATTGATGGTACAGCTCGCGGTTTTCGCCGGTCAGTTGGTCGTGCATAATTTTAATTTTTTGGGTCATGTTGTCAAATTTTAATGCGAGTAAACCAAATTCGTCTCGATGTTTTATGGCCTGTGAACGGCTCTCAAATTTACCCGTTGAAACATGATCTATACAGGACATCAATTTTTTCATGGGTAAGGTTATATAATATGCCATTAGCCAGGAAGCAAGGGAGACTGCCAGCAAGGTAAGTAAAGACAGTAAATACGACTGAGCTTTTAATTGCTGTATATTTTCAAAAGCCTCGTCTAGTGGTTTCTCGACAATTAACAGGGATTTAAAGTCATTAATTTTAACGATGATAGAAACACCGATAACGGCGGTGCCTAAACTGTTATCCCAAATGCCGTCGGTCTCGTTATTAAATGTTTTTGCCTGCTGTACAGGGTAGGTATCTATCACCGAGCCTTGATTGCTAAGCTCTGTGGAATGCGTTAATAATTGGCCGGAAAGATCAACCAAGTAGACCGCTTCCTTTACCGATGAATTACGGAAACTGGTTTTTCCACCTAAATCGGCTATTAACTTACCGCTGAATAAATCCTGTAATTTATCCATGCGATAGTGGTTGACCAGTACACCAATGGTGGCTGTTGAATTGTTGGATTTCTTGAGTGGAATAGCGATGCTTCCGGTTAAGTTACCCGCTGGACTGTGATCGACGTCTGATACGTAAACCTCCTTGCTGCCACGTTTAAAATTGAGTTGATCATGCAGTGCTAAACCTATTCGCTGCGCTATTGTAGAGGCGACTACCACCCCTTGAGTGTCCATGATATCGATTGATATTAAATCGTTATGGCTAGGTAATTTATTGTCAATGAGATGCTGATTCAACGCTGCAGCACTGGTGTTATAAAGCGATGACTGCTCCAGAGAGCGCTTTATAAAGCCATCGGTGGCGAAGTCTCTGGTATTGGTTTTTAACGTCTCCAAATACAAGTAAATTTCTCCGGCCTTGTACTCAGCACTCAAATTAAGACCTGATAAGGTGCTTTTTTCTAGGGAGCTTTGTACTGCCAAGAAAGACATCCAACTGCTGATGAACAACGGGAACAAGGCGAAGCTGAACAATAGTAAAGATAATTTAGCCCTGATGGGAAAGAACATTGGTTTTTTACTATCCATAATCAGAGTACCTGAAACTGGGAGATCATCTGTCCCATGTTCGATGTTAAATCATTGGTCCGACCGACTGCTAGCGAAGTCACTCGGGATTTTTTTAAGGTAGTTTCGGCGTCCAAATTGATGTTAGCCATCATCTGTACCGCATCGATAGTGCCAGTGCGCAAGCGCTCTAGAACGGTTTGAATTTCTTCGGTAGTCTCCTGAGTGCGCGCAGCCAAAGTGCGTACTTCATCAGCCACTGCATTCGTTTGGTCGGTGATACTGCTGATCACAGAGACGATACCATTGACACCCTCGGCCTCTGCGTCGAGTTTGTTGATGGTCGTCTTGGTAATATCTATGGTGCCTGCGAGAGACTTGATACTCGTCACCGTTTCCTCAACGGCTACACTGCCTTGCAGGGATATTGCCGAAGCTTGTTGAGCCGATTCTGATGCCTCTACCGTGGTGTAGGCAACCTCATGTACTGTATTGCTTATCTGGCTGATAGCAACGACGGCCTGCTCGGGCTCCAATATAATAAAAGCGCGAAGCCCGGCTAGAGAACGGTTAATACCAGTGATTAATATTTGCCCGCTAAACACGCTGGGCTGTCTTAAATCCATGATACGCTGCTGAATGAGGATGGTATTGTTTAGTTGCCACCAACTATTGATAGAAACCCCCGTCAATGACACCCACAATAGGGCAAAGGTGCTTAGTAATTTTTTGCGGATCGAAAAACTCATCAGAAAAGTTCCATCGTGGGTGTCGGGGTTAGCTCAAGCGACATCAGACATTTTTAGGTTGTGTAAACAGAACGAGCAAAGTGGTAGTGGGTGTGCATACCAGTAACCTTGTACCAAGATGCCATCAATACCACTGTTGCCAATGAGTTGATGTTGGTGTTGGTTTTCTATGCCCTCTATGACAGGAGTGACTCCAAGTCGTTTACACAGTCGCACTAAGGTCAATAGTGTATCGAGTTTTCTAGGGTTGCTCTCAATACCAGAGACTAAGCTACGGTCAAGTTTTATGAGGTCAACATCGAAGTTATTAAGGTAGTCCAAGGTCGAGTAGCCGGCGCCAAAATCGTCCATGGCAATAATAATTCCGTGACTGCGGATCTGATTAAAGTGTTCTGCAGCCTCAATGGTTGGAATGGGCAGTGAGTGGGTTTCAGTCGACTCAAAGATGAACATCGAGCGATCCAGACCACTGTCGTCTATCAGGTCCAACAAATGGGAGATAAGGTGGCTATCGGTTATCTGGGGTAAATTGAGATTGATTGCAAACTTGAGCGCTGCGCATTGGGGCTGGTTTAGCAGCATAAACTCGATAGTGCGCTGGGTGACAAACGAGGCTACCTCGTACAAAAATTGGTTATCTACAGCCATTTCTATGATTTTTAGTGGGCTTATTGCTCCCAGCTGCGGATGGTCCCAACGCAGTAACATTTCGACAGCGCTTATTTGGCGGCTGTCAAAATCAAAAATAGCTTGGGCTGCCAAATCCAGTTGCCCCAGTTGCAATGCCCGGTGTAAATCCTCAGCCAGTAGCTGCTCAGTGGAGAGTGCTAGGTGATAGGGTTTGATGTCAGCGTAGTGCCGCCAATGGGCATTTTCATCGTCGCTAAACTTAGCCGTAGCGGGCTCTTTAAAAATTAATTTTTCATTGTAATACTCTATGCTTCCTTGAGCATCTGCCAGTAAAATTTTTCTGCCAGATGCGTCTTTGAGGCAAACGAAGTGCGAATTATTTTGATTAGAAAACCTGATCATGAAAAACCCTCATATTATCCTAAAATCGACAGTTGACCGTTTGTGCTCAAACCAAGCGCCTGTTTTTCTTTAGTTTTATCGTATCCGGCGTATTCAATCAGAATGTGAATACACTACATTACTTTAGACTTGCTAAATCGCACCGTAACGTCGTTATGCTTACGTTTTAGGGAAAAGTTGTAAAAAACAACTGTTTACTAAAGATGAATTAGGTATTAAATCATCAAAGGGTGTTAGCTAATCATGCCTATTTAAATGGAAAATTTAATATTATTGTTGTTTTGGCTGACAATGTCGGGCGTTGATAAGTCTTAGTGAGCTGCACAATAAGGTAGAGTATTTTTTGATCTAAATCACAAGTGCTTGAAAATCGGGAGACTATCCCGCTAGATTATTGTCAATTTATAGTCTAAGTCGTTAAAATCTGACTCAAAAAATTGTATTGGACGGTAGTGTTAGAAAGATGATCGACAAGTTGAAGCTTCTATGTTGAAGGAGGCCAGAAGTTATTTTCTAGCGCTTAAAGGCATTTGTTTTACGGCAAGTTTGCCGCCTTTTATGTTAACGACAGAGCAAAATGTTAGCCGGCTGAAAGCTAAAACGCTGATGCTATTTACAGTACCGCTGTTGTTCTTTGTGCTAGCTTCGCTATTTATGGCACAAAAACAATCCCACTATGTGAACCAGCTAAAAGCTTTAGATACTTCGTTGCAACAAGCCATTGCACTCAGTGAACTACTGCACCAGTTGCAGAGAGAACGGGGTATGACAGTGATATTCCTGTCCAGCGGGGGAGCTCAGTTCTCCGCGCAGTTAACAGCCCAACGCCGCCAGAGCGATGCAAGCTTACAGCGAGTGCTCAATACTCGCTTTGTAGGCTCAAAGGGAGCTCTCGCCGGTATCAGTGACTTAAAAGAGCAATTAACAGCGCTGCGTATGGAAGTGAGTGAATTACGCATCGATGTCTATATCGCTATGCACCGCCACAATCGACAGAACAGTCAGTTGTTACAAGTGATTAGCAACATGGTTAACCACAGTATCGATTCAGAGCTAGTGCTGTCATTTCTCGCTTATATCAACTTTCTCAAGGAGAAAGAACTGCTTGGCATAGAGCGGGCTGTATTGGGGGGAGCCTTCACCCGGGATAACTTTTTAGTTGGGGGCTATCAATATTTTGTGCGCTTAGAGACAGAGCAACATATTTATCGTGAGGAATTTAAAGCCCTGGCCAGTACCTCTCTCAATGCAGAGTATCAGGTAATCCAATCAAGTGCAGATTATCTGCAAGTGCAAAAATTTCGTGATATTGCCCACGTTAACGCCGCCACTGGTGGGTTTTCTGTCGATTCATTGGTTTGGTTTGAAGCGATCAGTGTCAAAATTGAGCAGCTAAAAAATATGGAGGGTCATATCACAGAGGAGCTGTTAGCTAAGTCGCAGCTCAGCAGGTTTGATGCTGACCGAGGAAAATGGCTGTGGTTGGGCGGCCTATTGATTATCATTTGGTTAACCTTAGTCTATGGGATAAAGCTCATCGCTAATATCAATGGCTCTTTTTTTAGGCAATTAATAGAGTACCGGGTACTTTTGGAAAATAGTCCTGAGGGACTGGTGATCATAGACGTTACAGACCAGCGCATTTTGTTCTGTAACAAGTGGTTCTCGGGTATGACTGGCTACCCTAAAAGCGAATTAATCGGCATGAAAATAGCGGACCTCTACACTGAGGAAAATCGCTATAAAACGGTGCAGCTATTTGCGCAATTGGTCAGAGGAGCTTTTAATCATATTGACAAACTGACGCTGTTAACAAAAGACGGCGGTAGTTTGTGTACCGAAATATCTAGTTTTCCAATCAAGACCCACAGCGGCAATTATTGGGCGATTAATACTAGAGATATATCAGAAAAGTTAGCGGCTCAGCATGCTTTGCAAACAGCACAGCTAGCGCTGCAAACTGTTATAAACAGCATGGACTGCTCGGTGGCAGTGATTGATTGTAAAACGGCAGCCGTGATTTATCTCAATAAAAGCGCCGAGCTAGTCTATCGTGAACGCAGCCAAATGGATTCGCTCTGGTCGCAGTTGGTGCCTGACAACTGTGGGAGGGACCACCGAGTTAGGCGTCAGCCCCAACAGGAAGTTACTGAACACATCTATATTGCAAGCACCAAGCGTTGGTATCAAATAACCAGTAAAGAAATAGTTTGGTACGACAGCAGCAACGTTTATTTTCGAATGTTAGAAGATATTTCAGAGCGCTATGCCAACGATAATCGAAATCGAGAGTTATTGTTTGAGATTAGAAAGTTATCACTGAGAAATTATCAATTGCAGGAGAGTGAGCGCAAGAAAATTGCCGCAGACTTGCACGATCAATTGGGGCAGCTAATGACTGGGATATTGTTGCAGGCAGAGTACATCCATCGCTCGGTAAAAAAGCAGGACAGCGCCGTCAAGGTCCCCGCGCAAAATATTATAGATACAACTAAAACACTGATGAAGTCAGTCGGTGATATTACTGAAAGTTTACGCCCGCTACTGTTGGACCAACTCGGATTAGTGGAGGCATTGCGTGAGCTTGTGCAGCAGTGGCAGCAATTAAATTCGACCACCACCTTTAGTATCGAGGCACTTGATGTCTACAGACGACTGCCTGATTTGGTAGAGATCAGTATTTATCGGATAGTGCAGGAGACTCTCACTAATGCAAGCAAGCATGCACAAGCTAAGAATGTATCTGTGAGTTTGCAGCTAGTTTGCAAAGATCTTGAAGAGGGTGGTGTTTTAAGCCTGAAAATAACCGACGATGGAATTGGTTTTAATCGGGATGAGGTGCACTTTAATGGTATGGGACTAATTAATATGCGCGAGCGGGTAGAGGCATTAGATGGTGAATTCCGCCTGATCAGTAACACTGGAAAAGGCGTAGATACTTTAGTCAGCATACCTATAGCAGCGAGGGAAACCAGTGAAGATTGAAGTTGTGATTGTCGATGATCACCAGATAGTGAGGGACGGGTTAGTGCGACTGTTAACGTTAGATGGGCGCTACAAGGTAGTGGCTTGTTTGAGCACCGCGGAAGAGCTGCTGACTTTTTTACGCCAGTCTTGTGCTGATATTATCATTATGGATCTCTCGATGCCTGGGATGGGCGGGGTCGAAGCACTGCGCAGAGTGCTGTTAAAATGGCCTGAGCTTTTACTCATAATCTTTAGCATTTATCAGAACCCGCGATTGGCGAAGCATGTATTAAAACTGGGGGCCAAAGCTTATATTACTAAGAGCTCCGATAGTCATGTGCTGGTGGAGGGGATAGAAACCATCGCTGCAGGGGGAGAGTTTACTAGCCCGGATCTGAGGTTGGGACCAGAGGAGAGCGGTGAAGATTTACTGGCGAGTTTATCCGCTAAAGAGTTCGATATATTTTGCTGTGTCAGTGAGGGTTTAAGTACTCAGCAAATCTCCGAGAAACTGTTCCTTTCAACCAAAACCATTGCCAATAATATCTCTATTATTAAAAAGAAACTCAGGGTTAACAGTGGCAATCAGATGATGCACTTGGCCATTAAAGAAGGGTTGCTCTTATTGGATTGCTAATGCTGTTCGATAAATCAATTTTGAGTGACGTGTAAAACTAAAATATTAGCGAGAGAAGTATAAAAAGATGGGATAAAAAGGATGTCCCCAAAGTGTCGGTATCGGCTTTGGTCCTGAACCCGGAGGTTCAAGGAGGGAGCTACTGAATTACATTAGGCTTTCCGTAAACGGACATGCACACAATAACCACAAAACAGCACCCATGTTTGGAAGAATAGGCTCGAGGAACTACACCAACGATCGAGCACCCCAGGGACAAAATGATTATACTACTATTGAATCTAATTACTGCTAAAAAAGGTAAAAATAGAGAATTTATCGATTGCCGATGATATTTTGATCATTTGTTTTTATCAGAGTAAGCGCTAATTAATGTTGCCGCTTACTTCGAGTAAATAGCGATCTTTACTGAGTGTTTTGCTGGATATATTGGCCAGCTTCTCTGCGATCTGTTGGTTACTTGAACTCGCCGTGGTGCTGCCTTGAAAGTGGCCTTGTCGATCAATCACTACTTTACCTTTAAGCTGAGTGTGCGGGTCAGTGCTTCGGAAGTTTAGCTCAAAACTGGCGGGGTTAGCGCAGTGGATTGCCACATCAATTTGCTGCACTTTAATGCCTAGTGCATTCGTGTTCTTAAAGCGAATTTCGCCGGCGTTAGTGCCTTTTTCACAAGTAGTGAGGTCGACAAGTATTCCCACCGCACTAAGATTGCCGGAGATTAACCCTAAGCTTGAGTTAATAGCCGATAAGGTACTGATGTTAGAGAGTAATTCAAAGTGGATATGCTGTCCTAAACTTAATATATCAGTGCCCATATCTAACGCTATGTTTTGGCTCTCTTGTTTAATATTCCAATCTAGTTGGCCTTTAAACAGTGCTAGAGCTTTAAAGTCCCACTGCCAATTATCAGCATTATAGCGAGGAATTAATTGGGTTGTGTACACACTCGCATTGCCAGACCAGACAGAGCCTTGAATGTTAGTGAGTACAATAGGATCTTGGTCGCTTTTTATGTATTGATAAAGCCATTGCATAGGAAGGTTGTAGATTAAAGATATAACCAGCACCACAATAAAAAATAGAATAGCTCTAAACATGCTGTTATTCCTTAAAGGCGACCACTAAACGGGTGTTGACAATGCCTGTCAATTTAGCTTTAGATATCTGGATTTGAGCCACTTTTACCCCCTGTTTTTCAATGCGATCAAGCAATGCCAGCACGCTGCTAAATTTGGCGTTATTTAAGCGGTAACTGACATCAGTATTGTTGATGTTTTGAATACGATCAACAGATAACTGGTGGTTTTTTAACAGCCTATTCATCTGCTGGCGAAGCTGGCTTTTATTCTTTGGGGCGTTATTGGTGGTTGCGATATTTAAATTACCGGTGCGTGCGGCATTTTCCTGCATCCAAGTTAGCTTTACTCGATTGCTCTCTATGTTGCGGGTCAGTTTATCTTGAGTATCTATGATAGGTTTGATCACCAATATCCACAAAATGAGCAAAATGACAACGGGTGTGGCAAAGATCAATATTTGTTGCTCGCGCTTGCTCAAAGCATGGTATTTATCGATAAACATATTACTTCTCCAAAGAGGCCTTTAGTGTTAATAGCGAAGTCACAGTGTTGCTAAGCGATGATTTTTGCAATGTGCCTAAACGAGCGCTCAAAGGTGCATTGCTTTGTTGGTTGATAGTGCTGGCTAAATTCTCCAGCGAGTTATAGTCACTCGCCTCTATTTGTAATCTTAAAATATTTGGCTGCGTATCATATTTTAAATTAACCAACTTAATATTATGCTGCGTTAAAACGGGGGCGACGAGCGCCATCCAACTCAGGAAGTTTTGATTGTTATCAGAGGCTGAATTTTTAAGTTTTCCGCGCATTTGGGCGTAGGGGTCATGAATCCGTCTGTCTCTTGGAAATAGCGATTTATAGAGCGAGGTCATCTGTGTTTTTAACTGTTTATTTTGCTTATCTAATTGATAATTATCGGCAATAGAAAGGGCCAGTAATGTCAGCGCTAACAAGCCAAATGCAATAACCGGGGCGAAAAATCGCTTGAGTTGCATTTTGGATTGACTGGCTGCTTGATACTCGCCTTGCGCTAAATTGATCAGGGTGGCACTGGGGGTTTCGCTAAACCTTTGAGCCATCACATTTAACAAGTCAGTGTTGGTGCGGGTCGCTTCGCGGGGAAATTGCTCAAGGTAATCGCCAGCGCTATAAAAAGCCAGTTGGGCATTTAAATTAGGCCAAAACGTGGCTGAGAAACGCTGATAAGCGAGCGGGGATAAGCTACCTTGAAAGGCGGCGCTGTTAACCAAAATACGTTGTCCATCGCTCCATAAACTGCCGATATCAGCTGTGGATGGCAGCAGTGAAAAGTCAGGCACTATATAGCGAAAATTAATTTCACACTGCTCACTGAAGGTTTTCCATTGCTGCATTTTTTGGTGTTCAACAACCAATGAGCACACTTGTTTGTCGATAACTCTCCCGCTGGCTATATGTAGGTCTTCCAGCTTGCTGCACAATTGATCTTCCAGTTGGAAAGGGACAGTGCTGATTGCAGCTTTGGATTTATTGGGTAGCTTGACGCTTAAGGAGCGTACATTTTCACCGGGCGTGATCAATACATGAGTGCTGTGACTATGTTGCTGTGCTATTGCTGCAAGATCGCTTGGTTGAGCTTCACCTCGGCCCACGCTATAACCTAGTTTACTATCCCAGTGTAGCCATTGTACGCTAGAGGTTAGCGCGGCATTTTTACCGGCAGGTAATTGAATAAATAGATAGTTGCTCAAGAATTAACTCCGTATTTTCTTGAAATGACATGCACTTGTTTATGGGTATTGATCCTTATTAACGAGTGTAGAGTAAATTGGCTTTCTTTATAATTGACTTGGCTTTTTACTTGAAAATAGCGGTTATCAAGAACGATGGCTTTTTTTTGCATAATACTGATATTTAGGTCTTTAAATACCGGTAACTGCCAAAAATCCGTGAGGTTTTCAAAACCCTCATCCGGGCGTTCCTCTATAATGCTTTGTGCCGTGGCTGTATCTATCTTAGCCAGCAGTATCGCGCTTAATAAAGTGGCGTTTTCGCGGGTAAGCTGATTGATGTTGATCTGTAGTTTATTATCGCCTGGATGAATACATAAAAGCGGCATAACCGTGGAAAAGTCGGAGAGATCATCACCCAAAAAACCTTGCATTTCCTGTTTGATCATTAAATGCTGGTTGGGTGTTTCACGCGAGGGTGAAAGCGCTGCATAGTAAGTGTTTTCAGCACCATAGTTTGCGGTAGGAAGGTTGTCTTCATCTAACCAGTCAATCAATCGGTCGCTAAAAAACTGCGCACGGTCTGCGTCTATATCATGTTCTGAAAATAACGTTTCGATTTGCCTGCGTTTTAAAGGAATACCAATCAGATTTATATCTAGCGCCTGTTCAGCTTTGCTTTTAGGGGTGTCGCCACTTATTTTGGGGTTGTCAACCATATCAAAAACGGTTCTGTTCATAATATTGACGCCACTTTTATTTGACAGACTATTCAAGTTAAAGCAGTTTTGCAACGGCGTTAAAGTGATATTAATTTCGCCATCACTAATAGGAAAGTGCAAGTTGGTATGCTCTTTAAGTAGCATTTTTTTGTAAAGATAATCTTTAGATACAAGCTTGGCGTATTCTTCACCCGCTTTTGCGTACCAAAAGCTTTGCTGAAGTTGAGTTTGGCTGGCTTGGGCACGGGCCAAACTGTTGGCGGTATCTATCACTTGCACACTAAGCACGCTGATGATTGCCAGCACACCTAAGACTAAAATAAGTGCAGCACCACGTTGTTTGGTCGATGATTTAATCATGATCGACTCCACTTAAGAGGCTGATCAGTTCAATGTTTTGCCAGTGCAGCGTCTCTAGTTGTAAACGCACTGCCAAAGGGTATTTTTTGTCATCGGCTAAATAGCTTTCCCAGCGATTAAAAAAGAATGAAAAGTTTAAATCAGTTACCCCCGTTAAGATCAGTTGTTTATGCCAAACTTCGTTGGGGCTGGGGAAGTCGGTATTGATGCTCTCGCGAATGAGTTGCTGGTCTTCCAAGAAGTAGCGTACGCGTACTAGTTGTTGTTCAATTTTCGAGGTGCCAGGGTATTGGCTTAAACGACTGAATTCAAGCGAGCTATGATCGCCTTTGAGCTGGTTTTTATCGATATTTGGGATAAAAGTATCAGCGTGATAAATATCTTGAATGACTGGGCGCAGGGATATTTGCTCAATATCAGTGCGTATTATATGCAGGGCGCGCTCTAGGGTGAGCAGCTTTTTCTCCTGCGTAATGACTTGTGCATGGTTGTTCATCGTACCGCTGAGCATAGTCGCAGAGATAAGGCCGATCACTGCTGTGATAGATACCGCGATCATTATCTCTAATAGTGTAAAGCCTGATTGTTTGGCACTACTCATAGAACTTATCATTGCTCTGACTCATCTTTAAAGGCGATGAGTTGGGCCAAAGAATAATCTGGAACTTTTTTATTGGCGACTTTTATGGTGATTTTGTTGAAGTTCTTGGTGTCGGTGTTAGATCTAGATATTTTCCAGAGAAAGTTAATACCGGCAAAGTTGCTTTCCCCTTGCGTGCCTGATTGTGCGCCAATTAAATGTAAGTTTAGGTTGTTTTGTGCCACCCATAGCGCAAATTGACGCTGTTTTAGTTGGCCAATGTTACGGGTAGATTGAGTTACGGCAAAGGAGAGAGCCCCTACGACAACAGACAAAATAAGCAGTGCTACCATGACTTCAATTAAAGTGAACCCCGCGTGTTGAAGCGACTTTAAATGCACTCTAGCTTTCTGCATAAGGATCTCGCAACACTTCATCACTGGACTGATCGTCGCCAAAGCGTACTTCAAAGTGATTAAATAGCCCTGCAGGGGATACCAATATTTGCGGGCTATTAACGCTTGAGAGTCTTTCTTTTTCAAGATTGCGAGTATCGACAATTTCATTGTCAATTAACAATAAGTAAGACTGCTTTGGGCCTAACTCAACCGCTTTAGTATCGGGGATGTTTTGCCATTTTCCAGTGCTAAACAGCATTGGCTGATAGCTATTGTCTTCAAAATAAAGCCCGCGCCATTGCTGCTGCAACTGTGCGCTTTGAGCGAGAGCCCGCAATTTTGCTGACAATTTTGCCTTCTGTGTTTTATAGGCAGATGCATCAGGCGTATTATCTGTGACAGTCAACAAAACGGTGGTGGCCATCAGTGCAACAATGGTGATCACCACCATGATTTCCAACAGCGTAAAGCCTGATTGTGCCTTGCGCTTGATCGCGCCCGAGTGCATGTTACTTGGCCCAATTAGTGATGTCAGCGTCTAGACCTTCTCCGCCGCTTTCGTTATCTTTACCGAGTGAGTACAAGTCAAACTGCCCGTGCTCTCCAGGTTGTAAGTAGTGATAATCATTGCCCCAAGGGTCTTGATATAAGCGTTTGATGTAGCCTGAAGGGCGGTAGTTTTTTGGCTCTGGGCTAATCGATGGTTTGTTTAATAAGCTCTCAAGGCCTTGATCGGTGGTGGGGTAGTCGTTGTTATCTAGTCTATATTGATCTAAAGCTTGCTCAATGGAATGGATATCCGCCTTGGCTTTTTCAACTTTAGCGGTATCTAAGTTATCCAGCACATAAGGGGTTACTATGGTGCCTAACAGGCCAATAATTAATATAACAACCATAATTTCTAACAAGGTAAAACCTTGTTGCTGTAGAGGGTCTTTTGTTTTTCTGGTCATCTATCAGTGCCTCCTGGCGTTATAATTGGCTGAAATTATTCATTTGTAAAATTGGCAGTAAAATGGCTAATACAATGGCGAAAACTAATATGCCAAAGACCAGCATCAGTATCGGCTCTATGAGCTTAGTCGCGATGCCAATGCTATTGTTTAACTCGTTCTCCTGTTGTTCTGCTGCTTGTTCCAGAGCTTGTGCTAACTCACCACTGTGCTCTCCATTGGCGACGATATACACTGAAATTGGCGGGAAGATTTTGGCATTTGCCAGCATTTTACTTAACAGCTGGCCGGCTTTTACGTTTTGCGCCACCTCTACCAACACTTCACGAATAGAGCGATTGTGCAGCGTCAACCCTGTGACACTCAGTGCATCCAATAGTGTTGACCCGCCATTGAGCATGATGCTCACAGTGCCCAGCAAACGGCTGGTTTCTAAGTTAATAATGAGAAAGCCAACTATGGGGAGTTTTAAATAAAACCGATGCACTTTGAGTAAGAAATTTTCGCTCTTAAGCATTATTCGCCAAATAATGGTGAATACAACAGCTAAACCAGCCATCCAAAGACCGTAATCGAGAATGAAATCAGAGCAGCTGATCATGATCTTAGTGATCAATGGCAAGTCCTGCCCTGTGCCTTCAAACTGGGCCACCACTTTAGGGATAACAAAGGCCATCAGCAGTGAAATAATACTAAAAGCGACAATGGTTAATACCAGCGGATAGACGGTGGCTTGCACGACAGTGTTGCGCAATTTTTGGCTGCGCGCAGTATGCTCAGCTAATTTTAAAAGCACTTGGCTAAGCTCGCCTGTTTGCTCGCCCGCTTTTACCAGAGCCTGAAAAATGGGCGAAAACACAGTTGCGTGTTCACGCATACTTTCACCCACTGAATAGCCTTCGAGCACTTTAGCTCTAATTTCTTGTAAAGTGAGTTTGAGATTCTTGTTGCGTGTTTGCTCAGCAACGACCCGCAATGATTCTTCCAATGGGATGTTTGATTGTACTAACGCTGCAAATTGCTGAGTGAAAAGAGCAATGTCTTTGCTGGGCACGCGACGTTTTACACTGCGCTGGTTTTTTTTAACAACCGCGGTGTTTAACGATATTAGCAGTAATTTTTTTTCACGCAGCAGGGCACGGGCGCTGCGTTCTGACTCAGCCTCAATCTGCCCTTTTTGCTGTTTGTTGGCAGCATCAAAAGCGGTGTAATCAAAGAACGGCATGTTGCAGTGAGTCCCTAACTGATCGGAGGACTTCTGAGGTAGAAGTTGTACCTGCGAGTACTAGCTGGCGGCCTTCATCTAACATGGTATTGAATTTACCTTCCAAGTGCTGGCGCATTTTGGGCTCGCCAGCATTGTCGTGAATTTGGCGGGCAAGGATGGAATCCACGACTAACAATTCGTAAAGTCCTTGGCGACCAGAGTAACCCGTGTGGTGACATTCAATGCAGCCCGCGGTTTTATAGATAGGGCTGTCAGCTATATCGACATCGCCTAGTGCTATGGCATCTGCAGTACTGAGTGACGTGAGAGTTTTGCATTTTTGACAGAGTTTTCGCACCAAACGCTGGGCTAATACGCCTTTTAGCGATGTGGCAATTAAGTATGGTTCGACGCCAATATCCTTGAGGCGGGTGATCGCGCCGAAAGAGTCATTGGTGTGCAATGTCGATAGTACTAAATGGCCGGTTAAACTCGCCTGCACTGAAATTTGCGCGGTTTCTTCATCGCGTATTTCACCGATCATCACTACATCTGGGTCTTGACGCAAAATGGCACGCAGACCTTTAGCAAATGTCATGGCCGATTTTTCATTCACGGGTGTCTGGCCGATACCATCAAGCGCGTACTCAACGGGGTCTTCAATGGTTAATATATTGCGGCTTTTGCTGTTTAGACCACTTAAACCCGCATAGAGCGTGGTTGTTTTACCTGAGCCTGTAGGCCCTGTTACTAAGATGATACCGTTTGGCTGATTCAGTAAATGGGTGAATTTTTGGAAACAGTGATCGGGCATGCCTAAATGGGCGCAATCTAATTGTGCCGCTTGCGTGTCTAAAAGACGTAATACAATACGCTCGCCATACATTGAGGGAATGGTTGATACGCGTACATCCAATGCTTTACCCGCCATGCGCAGTGAAACACGGCCATCTTGCGGCACCCTTTTTTCGGCAATATCTAATTTTGCCATCACTTTAATGCGCGAGTTTAATAGCGGCGCAGCTTTACGCTGAGGTGTGAGTACTTCTTTTAGCACACCATCAACACGAAAACGCACCGACATGCTGTGCTCAAAGGTCTCGATATGAATATCTGATGCATTTTGTTGCAGCGCACTGGCAAACAGGCCATTGATCAGCCGGATAATAGGTGCATCGTCTTGCGCATCTAATAAATCAACGTTTTCAGGCATGTTTTCAATCAGTTCATCAAGGTCGATAACATCGTTTAGCTCATCGATGTCACTGAGCTGCGATTGTGCCGCTTGATACGTTAAGCTGATATCATCTTCAAGTTGCAACGGGTCCTTTTGATGATAATTAAAAGGTGGCAGACAACAGCGTTCAACCTCCAAAAAAGCATCTAAAGTGGTGGCGTCCGAATAATATATAGCTGTGCCACTATCGCTATCGGCCACCGCTAGCACTTGGTGGTTTTTAGCGAATATATAGCTGAAGATAGGCTCGTCATTCATGCTATTGAGCCTGAAACGAGTGATCGATAATAGGAATATCTTCAGGGGCAAGTGGCGGCGGTAATTGTTCTTGTTGCGTGTTATTTCGCTTTGATGTTAAATCAATTTTAGGAATTGCTCCCTGTTCTTGCCAGTGCTTAATGGTGTCTCGATCTTTGGGGTAAAGCGCTGAATTACTTGAGTTAAAGAGTACTTGCTGAGCATGCAAGTAATTATATTTACGGCTGCTTAACTCGTTGGCGACCGCTTGCGAGCGAATGATGGTAGGGCGAATAAAAACCATTAAGGTGCGTTTTTTACGCGTTGCAGTCTTAGAGCTGAATAATTTTCCAAGCAATGGAATATCACCCAGCAGAGGAACCTTTGAATGGGTATCTTCGATATTTTCTTCTATGAGTCCGCCTAAAGTAATGACACCTGCATCGTCTATCAAAACGGAGGTGGATATTAAGCGTTTATTGGTCACTATGTCGGCAGCGGTAACGTCAGTGTTTACGGTTGATACTTCCTGTTCAATATCAAGTTGTATGGCGTCGCCTTCATTTATTTGCGGCGTAACCTTAAGCTTGATGCCTATGTCTTTGCGAACCACGGTTTGAAAGGGATTAGAATTGGAGGATCCCGCAGTGGAGCCGGTGATAATGGGGATTTCTTGGCCGACTTGAATAGAAGCTTCTTCGTTGTCTAAAGTGACAATACTCGGTGTTGATAAAAGATTTGAATCTGTGTCTGTTTCAATGGCGTTGATCAATGCAGCAAAGCTGATGCCGTTTTTATTTATTTTACCTATTCCAAAGTTTAAGCCGTTGCCAAAACTGGGGGTAGTATCAGCATTAATGGCGGCAGCGGCTGACAGTATATTGGGAGTGTTAGTGCCACCAAAACCAGAGCCTGCGATACCGCGATTTTTGTTGGCTATTAGCCATTGTACGCCGAGTTCTTTGGCCTTATCTTCTGATACTTCTGCAATAATGGCCTCAACTAATACTTGTGCTCGACGAATATCCAGCTGGGTAATGATATTCTCTAATGTTTTAATAATATGCGGGCTACCAGACATCACCACAGTATTGGTTGGCTCGTGAATATCAATATTAATATTACTGCTTAAGGTCGTTCCGCTGGCTTGCTTTTGTCCCTCTTCTTTAATAATGGTATCGCTGATGCCTTTTAGAACATCAGAAATTTCTTTGGCTTTTGCGTACTTAAGGTAGATGACTTTTGTATTAGAGGTGGTTTGTACTTCTGAGTCCAATTGACTGACAATGCGGCGAATATTTTCCCGCATATTAGCATCAGCCTTCACGATCAGCATATTAGTACGCTGATCTGAGGTAATGATCGAACCATTCCCTACCGCTTGTTTACCGTTAGCTTGTTGCGTTAAGTTTTTAAGAATCCGCTCTAGTTCAGCCGCAGATGCGTTATAAAGAGGTATGAGCTCGAGTGTTTGTGAATCTGCTTGGTCTACTTTCGCAATGATCTGCGCAATACGGCGCACGTTTGATGATCTATCGGTGACCAAAATAACATTTGAAGTATCGTACGCGGCAATAATGCCCAAACGAGGGTCTATCAAGGGGCGCAGTGTGGCTGCCAATTGGTTGGCGTTAACATTCTTTACTTCGACAATTCTTGTCACTAGCGCTTCAGAACTACCTATCTCACCGCCCTCAGAGATACGCGTGCCTTCAAGTTTAGCCCCTTGTGAAGGGATAACCTTTAAAAGACCGTTTTGCGTGTCTACCACGGAAAATCCGTTAATACCTAGCTGTACTAAAAATATTTCATAAAGCTCAT
>Ga0209291_1001177_pt1 | contig 23813 bp, 20 predicted proteins | sample GOMGulsemesocosm_FD_184633 | JGI IMG/M metagenome (GOLD analysis project Ga0209291, IMG submission 184633) | Methane-oxidizing microbial communities from mesocosms in the Gulf of Mexico - GOM9B Gulf of Mexico (SPAdes) (version 2) | ecosystem: Environmental > Aquatic > Marine > Cold seeps...
CCTGCTACATTGGCCCAAACATAAACCCCGCACTGGTGCTGAATGTTTACCTATTGAACTCCAGAGCGCATGCATAGCGCAGAACAAACAACAAGAGAAATGGCTAGCGTGCTCAAGACTTATTACCTGCTGCGTTTAACTTATTTATTTCTTGCGCAGCTGACGCACAAGCTAGATCAATATTGACCATCAATATACAACTATATATGTGCAGCTCAATAAAACCGACCATAGCCGGTTTCAAACATCAAACTCAAAAACGTATTACCCATACAATAGGCACACCAAGCTTTATATCACCGAGTGGCTCAAGCCTTGATAAATGAGCTTACAATCACTACCTATCATACATTTCGCCAGCGTTGCGTACGCGATATCAAGCTACGACTCAAGTACCAATGGAGTGACTTCACCACTAGCGCTGTACCCATCAAAAGAACCGCCATCGCTGCAGCGGGGGCCGTATCACCCGCTTCATCCATATTCATAATAGCCACTGAAGCCAAGGTAGTGTCAGCAGAGTATAGAAAAACCACAGCGGACACTGTGGTCAATGCATTGATAAATAAATACATCGATACATCAAGCACTGAGGGTAAACACAAAGGTAAAGTGACACGACGAAATGTGGTATAAAAAGGGACTTTCAATGACGCAGAAACCGCTTCAAACTCCCTATCTATTTGTTTTAAGCTAGTGATTGCTGTGAGATGGCAGACCGTATAAAAATGTACCACTGTATTAAGTACTAAAATAGCTAGACTGGCATAGAGGAAGTTAAATGGGTTACTTGGCGAGTTGAAGAAAAAAATATATGCCAAGCCTAATACCAGACCTGGAACTGCCATAGGTATCATTGCCATAAAATGCAGTACGCCACGTAAATATGGCAGCACGGTCAGCTTCTCGTTCAAGTAAGCGAGAGAGAAAATAACTATTGTACCCAGAACAGCACTGAGCGTCGCCATTTGCAATGAGTTCTTATAAGAACCCCAGCCCCCGCCATCCATCATGTCAAAACGGTAATTATCCAGCGATAAACTCAAATTATATGGCCAAAATGTCACTAGGGAAGCATAGATGGCCATTGCTATCACTAGAACCAAAAATCCACATACCAATGTACAACAAAGCAACAATACCGAGTCTCTCAATTGATTTGCAGCGGGATGGTATATTGACGCACGTGCGTTAAGCTGAGCCGTTTGCTTTCGCTGCACTTTGCGTTCAACCCAGAAAGAGAGCAGCGCAGGCAACAACAGAACAACACTCACTACCGCTCCCATTTCAAAGTTTTGCTGCCCAACAACCTGTTTGTAAATATCAGTTGCAAGAACATTATATTGACCGCCTATAATCTTAGCCACGCCAAAATCGGTGATCGCTAAAGTGAAGCAGACAAAAATAGTATTCACTAAGCCATAACGAACACTGGGCAATGTCACCGTTAAAAATACCCGCCAGCTAGGAGTGCGCAGCGCAGCAGCCGCTTCATAGAGGCGCCCATCACTATTAGAGAAAGCCGTTGTCAATATCATTAATGCATGTGGGAACAACCAAAAACTCAAACCAATCACAATGCCTACAGGCCCATAAATTGATTCAACAGGTAACCAACTTTTCAAAATTCCTTGATTTCCAAAGAGATATATCAGGCTTAAGGCAGGCAAAAGAGAAGGAGCAAACAAGGGCAAGCTAGCAATGATCTTTACTGTCTTTTTTCCTTTTATTTGGCTTCGAGTCAAAGCATAAGCGACTAAAAATGCACTACTCACGACTATAGCCGTTGTCGCCAATGCCACTTTTAGTGAGTTGTATATAGACTGAAATAATATAGGGCTATCAAAATAGAGTATAAAATTTTCAAGAGCAACAAATTCCCCCGCTTGGTTCTGAACGCTTTTTTGTAGCATGCTTATCAGCGGTAATAACAAAAACAGCACCAGAAATGCAATACCCAACAGCAGTAATCCTTTTTGAATATAAGCTTCAGTATCTAAATATCGATACTTCTCCGATAGAGCGACAGTGTTACTCATTGCACTGCTCCCTGTACATTTAATAAGGAGCTTTGCGCAGTAGATTCCACCCCTGCCTTCACAGGCAAGACACGGGCTTCGTGTGGGTAAAAATGAATATCGTTTCGCGCTATAAACAAATCAACACGCTGTTCTACATCGGGTGGCGCTGTTCGCTGACTCGTGAAATCTAGTTCAATAGTAAGGCCTTTCAGCGCGATGCGTAAACGCACAAAAGCCCCCATAAATATCTTCTCTAGAACGCGGCCCTTTAACACTAACCCCAGATCGGTAGGTTGATTGGTATTTAATTGTATCGACTCTGGTCGAAACCCCAATTTTCCTTTGCGTACACCCGTTGCTACCGGTTGATCAAGTGTAAACTCACTGCCTGCAACGAGCACCGTAGCTTCATCGAGTAACTCACCATCAAGTATGTTCATACTACCGATAAAATTGGCGACAAAAGCATTACGTGGATGCCGGTAGATTTGCTCCGGTGTCCCTATTTGTTCTATTTTCCCCGCGTTCATCACCACAATGCGATCAGCCATCGTCAATGCTTCCTCTTGATCGTGTGTGACCATAATCGTTGTAATACCTAACGCTCGCTGCAAAGAGCAAATCTCCCCCCGCAAATGATGGCGAACATTGGCATCCAAAGCAGAAAGAGGCTCGTCTAGTAAGAGCAAACCAGGCTCCATAGCCAACGCCCGAGCCAAAGCGACACGCTGCTGCTGACCACCAGAGAGCTGCGCTGGAAATTTCTCTTCTATTCCAACAAGATCAACTTGCGCCAATAGCTGGGCAACACGATTACCCCGTGCAGTTTTGGAAACTTTTGAATTAACTAAGCCATAGCTAATATTATCGGCAACATTTAGGTTAGGAAATAATGCATAGGACTGAAATACAATGCCAAAGTCGCGTTTACTGGGAGATACGTTGCCGATATTGCGCCCCCCTTGAATAATCGTTCCACCATCACTGGGTTCTAAACCCGCTATGGCGCGCAGCAAGGTTGTTTTACCACAACCTGAAGGACCGAGAAAACAAATAAACTCACCCTCTTCTACTTGCAATGAGATATCGTCTAACGCGGTAAAATCACCGAAATGCTTATACAGCTGATCGATTGATAAATAGGCTGCGTGCATAGTACTCTCCAAATTAAAAAAGCGGCTATAACGCCGCTACACTTTAACAGACCGCTAGCGCATCACTGCCCTAACAGCTTTTCCATGGTCGTTTTACTTTTTAGGTTCACTCTTGACGTCGTAGCGCTGCTGCCATTCTTTTAAGATGCGCGATCTATTCATTGCAGACCATTGAAAGTCATTATCAATCATGCGCGATTCAATATCTGCTGGGTAATTTTCAATCGGTTTAGCCACACCAGGCATTGCTACTACTGCATAGCTCTGATTGTATAACTCGTTGGCCGAACGTGTTGCCACCCAATCCAACAAACTTTTAGCCGCTGCTAATTTCTCCGTACCTTTAACGATAGAAGCGGCCTCCATATCCCAACCCAAGCCTTCTTTTGGGAAAATAACGTTGATTGGAGCACCTTTGCTCATCAACTTAGCACCGCGATACGCAAATGAAACGCCGATTGCCGTCTCTCCTGAAGCCGCTAATTTGCAAGGCTTTGAACCTGAATGGGTATAGCGCGAGATATTGTTATGTAATTTATCCATATACGCCCACCCCTCTTGTTCTCCAAAATGCTGTAACCAACTAGATACATCGAGGAAACCTGTTCCTGATGAACTCGGGTTCGGCATAATAACGTGCCCTTGGTAAACAGATTTAGTTAAATCCTGCCAGCTAGTTGGCTTGGGCAAGTTGAGTTTTCTTGCTTCAATTGTATTAAAACAGATAGATGCTACCCAAGCGTCCATTCCAACCCAGCTAGGTTTTGCATCGCTATCAATGAACTTAGGACTAAGCTTATCAGCGCCCACAGGTTTATAACCTTGCAACATTTTTTGTTCTTTAAGCACTAAAAGGCTCGTCGCCGCTAACCCTAGAACTACATCTGCTTGCGGATTGGCTTTTTCAGCGAGTAGTCGCGCGGTAATAATACCGGTTGAATCGCGAACCCAACGAATTTTAACGTTTGGGTTCTTCTGTTCAAATGCCTTTGCATATGCCGGTAACTGATCGGCTTCTAATGCGGTATAAACTGTCAGTTCAGTTTGAGCTTGTGCTGATGCGGCTGCGCTTGCCACTAAAAGAGCTGACATGCCGGCTTTTACGATGACTTTCATGGGAATCCCCTGTGTATGAGTATCGAGTAGTTTCGTTAAAACATAATAGAGAAGTAGCAATGCTCTAATTTCAATGGGTGTCTAGAGACTAACTCGCTATTTCTACTGCAATCACAATGCATTATTACACTGCGACCAAGTACTAATCTGGTATACACCACTGATTATGCAGATAAAATATGACAAAGAAATTACAATTTGAAACAAATACAGCCCGGGGATAATTTTTCTTTCGGGGTAATAACTAACTAAGATACATAGATTCTAGCCAGTATTAATTCACGACAGCGATGAATGCAGCTGTGGATAAAAAACGCCAAGTCCTCCTCAGTGATACCTAGAGAAAATATGCTTAAATCCTCAACAACGGAGCACACTCACTCCGCTATTTTAACTGCTATCAATAGCCCCTTTGACAGCCAAGAAAGCCATTTTTTCGTTTTAATGCTATGCCTTATCTGTCTACCTTATATCATATAGAGGTTTCATAGATTCAATTACATTGATTGGCTATGCTCTGTAGGGGTCGCGATATGGAAAGTAGGATTATCAAACTGTTGATGCTTCATGGCGTAATAATCTTCATAATAATCGCCATCGGCTGCAGCATTAAACGTAAAAAACATTGCCCGACGCTTACTATCCGAGAGATTGGCGTGTGAAAAATGCGGCACATAAGAATCAAATAGAACAATATCTCCAGGTTCTGCAATAATGGCTTTCCAATTAATTTTAGCTTCAATCGCAGGAAGAATATTACCGTGGTCGCTACCTCCTTCAACACTCGGTAATATTGCCAGCTCGCCTGCTGGGGTTTTCATCAGCTGCGCTCCTACATCACCAATGGATGTTCGGTAATCCAGAGGGAAGTGTAAACAGCCGTTCTCCAAAGTAGCGGCATCGAGAAAGACAGCCACTGTCACATGATAATTAGGCTTGAATTTATCGTAAGCAATGACGTCTTGATGAGGTTTGAACGCGCCTCCTCCAGGATTTTTAGCATTACATTTATCTTTAAAGAGCACAAAATCACTGCCTGTAAGCTCTTTTATGTAGCGTTGTAACTTTGGCAGTAGCTGCTCGCGCATCGCTGAGTCGCAATGTTTAATGTATTCATAGCGGCAGACACTTTTTGCATCGTCGCGTTCAGGCACCACGATTAACTCTCTCTCGTTTTCACGATAAAAATCAGCAAAACTGATTCGATCTTTACTACACTGTTTCAATATTGCACTGGCTCGCTCGTTAAGCTGTTTATGACTATTCTCAAGCAATCGCATATCGCTCTGATCAAGTCCGCTCTCTAAAACGATAAAACCTTGCGCTAAAAACTGTTCTTGTTGCTCAGACATGATTAACCTCTGCTTGGTAATGCTGGTTTAGACTTGATTCTAGTTGCGGTAAGTAATCACTTACTGCACGCTCACTTAACTCTTGGACTTTCCCTTCATCATCCCAGCGACGTAGTTTAATGGCGTCACCGGCAAAGGGTTCAGACAAAAACTGCTGCTGCTCCTGTGGGTTCATCAACCCTCCTTGATGCTGCAACGAATCTAGTGAAGCCGCTGACAAACTTGATAGATAGTCTTTTTCTACCGAACATAAATAACGCTTGGCTTGAGCATGCAGACGAATAGGTTCTGTCACCTCTGGAGGGAAGTAATCTGTTAAATAGTCAGCGCCCAGCGCATCGTGTTTATAATTGCCAAATGCAATATCCGTTGCAGCCAGTAAATGACCTACATCATGTAATAGTGCTGCAGTGATAAGTGCATTACTTTCATTGGCACGCAACGCCAGTTCAGCACACTGAACAGCGTGCTCTGTTTGGGTAATATCTTCGCCATAGGTTTCTTGCCCATTGAGTGCAAATAGCTGCACTAGGCGCTTACTAATAGTTTCTGGCATGGGTTATCTCTTAGCTTTATTTAAGTTTTTTGGGACATTTACAGTCATAACTCTCTGTAGGCTGACCCACTATTTGCCGGTATCGTTATAACGACCACTGCAATATAGGCCATTCACATTGAATGGCTATTTTGTGTAACAACGGCTCAGGGTTAGTGACTACAGGATTAGCGACTTCACTGAGTAGCGGAAGATCTCGAATTGAATCACTGTAAAAGTGGCTATTTTCTGCACTGACATTAGCTTGCTCTAACCACTGTTTGAAGCGAGTCAATTTTCCGGTGCCGTAACTTGCAACACCTTGAATATGATCACTATAACAATATCCATTTGCTCTTAACTCAATCGCCAAAACATCATCTACCCCCAACTCTTTAGCAACAGGAGCAACAATAAAAGAGGCGGTTGCAGAAATAATCAACACCTGCTCCCCATTCATTTTCAACTGCGCAATTAAGGCTCTGCCTTGGGGGTAAATCAGTGGACAGAGAATGTTTGCAGCAAATTCTACGCTCAATTTTTCTGTCTCTTGTATTTTTAAACCCAGCAATGGCTCAAGTTGCAGTGCGATATAATCTTCAATGACATAATCTGAATGCCGCAAAGCAGCCTCGCGCTCAATATAAGACTGGTCAACCAGCCCTTTGGCATATAAAAACTGACAGAACAGGGCTGAAGAATCTCCATTTATCAAAGTTTTATCTAAGTCGAATATATGTAATGACATACAAATAGTATCCCTATTAACTCAATCAATTTATTGGTATAGACCAGATTATTTCAGCTTGCCATGACAGTTTTGTGTCTATTTGATGAAATATTCAATCAATGTGTGGCTTTAAGGAAGTTGATAACAGGCTGACAACCAACATCATGGCTGCAGTAATGAGCTTGTTTTACGCGAGAGACACCTAGATAGGTTGCAAAAATCGAAAGAAAAAATACGCACTGTACAGCAATGGCACATTGCAGGACTATGAATAGAGCCCTCGATGGACACCCATTTGCTTTGCTCGTCCTCTCTTTGAGAAGTTTGGCGCCTCAAGCTTCATTGGCTTTACAATTCACGCCCCACGAAGCTGAAAGCTAGCTGATGGATAATTCGGGCTTCCTCTATTCCTCGCTTTTCATCCAGAGGATTAGTTAGATTAGACATTGTCGCTATACAATTGTAATTACGCCTTTTAGGTGGCTATTAAAGCGGCCATCGAGTTAGTATTACAGGCGCTAAATATGGAAAAATATATTTGATGATCAATCAAACTCACGTCACTAACTTACTCTGTTCTGGCGATGTTAACCACCAGCTTCAGCGCGTCGTGAATCCAATACTCTTGATCGAACTCCAGAAAATTCCCATGCTGATCTGAGCTCTGCCTTTCTAAGTAAAGCCCAGCACTCCCCTGACTGATATTCAATAGCTCTGCTTGTTCAGCTAAAATAGCTTGTGGGTAAATTTCAATGGCGCGTTCTGCTGGGTTCAATTGGTAATCGTCACGTAGAATCTGCCATAGCGAATGGTCGGTATTCTTATCCAATAAACCCGGGCAACTAGCACTGGAAATGTAATTATGCTCTATAAGCACAGCTCTCTCATTGACATAACGACGTCGCACAAACTGATACACCGCTTCCCCGAGCGCAAGTTGCGTTTTTTCTGCTAACCATGCAGGAGTTTCAACGAGGTTGCGACTGATGGTTTTCGTCCTAGGTACCATTCCCTGATCTTTAACGTACTGATAAAATCCAACATCAATACTCGGGTCGTACGCTATACGTAGAGGGGTAATAAACCATCCACGACGGTTTGAACGATATACCCTACCTTCCGCCTCTAATTGAGATAACGCTTGGCGTAATGTCACTCGCGTTGTATTAAAGTGCTGCGCTAGCTCCCTCTCTGCGGGTAATTTATCTTGGCTATCGAGCTGTTTCTGTTCTATCCACAGGAGTAACTGCTGACGCAACTGTAGATAAACCGGATGTTGTTCTCTCACTTACTCTTCCTTACCTTTGAAATACATCGTCTTTCACAATGCACACTGCTTTGAACGCAACAATGACCATTAAAGCACTGATCTTGGCTGATTCGCCTAAAGCAGACTAGCTTTGTTCCATCAATGGAATGAGAGCAACATGATAAATCTGATTGACTAATGAATGATAATGTCATGATTATTAATTCTGCTTATATCTAATGATTCTTAATATTAAGAGCACTAGAGAAGCAACGAATAGGCCCCAAAATAAGCGCTGTACTTTTTGTAACGAAAGTCTAAGAGGCCAAATTATGGATAAGTAAACGCAGCAAATATAGAGCCCTTTACAATATTGTATGGTCAATGCATATCGAAAAGTTACTCTGTACAGGGTTATCTGTTGTTAAACCTGAATCAATGACAAGTACGACTATCCGAATTAGGAATTATCCTAGAATACAGCACCCTGTTTTCTTTATACACTAAAGATACTATCCTTTAATTTGTTACTTTATTGCTCTCGATACAAAATTACTGTGTTCTACAGTTAAAAATATTAACTGTTATCGACAGAGCAAGGAGGTGCTTGTGAATGTATTTGTATCATTATTTTGGGTTGTCGCTCTTTTAAGCTGGCCGATTATCGTGGAGGCAACGTTACCTGCCATGTATATGTGGCTCTATCCCTATGCAATTTGGCTGCTGATGATTGTTACTTGTATCATTATTAAAAGTAATCAACAGACAAACAGCCCCGATAATAGTGATTGACGCATGAGCATCGCTGCGCTTTTTCCTTTATTAACTCTTTATTTTGTACTGTTGTTTTGGATTGCAAGATGGTCTACTTCTAAGACAACGATGGCAAATAAAGTTAAAAACTCTGGTGTGATATATTCTTTGAGCCTAGCGGTGTATTGTACTTCTTGGACATATTATGGAAATATTGGGCAAGCGACTGGACAGGGAATAAACCATGTAGCATTATTTCTTGGCAGCACCTTAGTATATGTTTTTTTTAGTCCCTTATTAAAACGCATGATCCGCATAAAGAACCACTATCACTCCACCAGCATCGCCGATTTCATATCTGCACGGTATAACAACTCTTACACTATTGCAGCGCTGATCAGTTTATTTTGCTTGATCGGAATCATTCCTTATATCTCTATTCAATTTAAGGCTGTTTTTAGCACAGTTTCTCTGCTGACAAACAACCAGCTAGACGATGTTGGCCTTGCTGTCTTTTTTGAATGGCTAATCGTGCTTTTGGTTATCGTGTTTACCATTATCTTTGGTGTGCGCAAACTGGACCCAACAGAACGCCACCCAGGAATGATGGTTGCACTAGCTGCCGAGGCTATCTTTAAGATAGTTGCTTTTTTAGCGGCTGCTATTTTTATCTGCTTTTACTTATACAACAGTCCCTTTGAAATCATTAATCAAGCACAAAGCACCCTCCCTGAAACCTCTGCCTTGCTGACCCCTCCTAATCCATCAGGTTGGTTCGCTTCTATGTTCATTGGCATTGTCGGTGTACTAGCCTTACCCAGACAGTTTCACGTGGGCGTTGTGGAATGTTCAAATGAAAAACTAATTGATAGTGCCAGATGGCAGTTCCCACTGTATTTAATGGCAATTAATATACTCGTGATTCCCATCGCCATGGCTGGAAAAATGTATTTAGAAAGCGGATATCCTGCTGATTTAGTACTACTAGAAATTCCGTTACAGGCAGGCTATGGCATGATCGCCATATTAATTTTTCTCGGCGGGTTTGCTGCTGCCACTGGAATGATCATGGTAAGCGCTATGACATTATCAACCATGGTGACCAACCATATCGTCGTTCCTTTATTGGAATACTCCAAGCCCCTACAATTCATGAATAGATATCTACTCTATATTCGCTGGGCAGTCGTCGCCGGTATTATTCTATTGAGCTTGAAATTTTATGGCATTATTGGCGACTCAGCTTTATTAGTAAAAATTGGCTCTATTTCATTTATTGCAGTCGCTCAATTATTACCGCTTCTATTGGGTGCGATTCTCTGGGAAAAAGCCAGTTTACACGGGGCTATTGCTGGGATAATCGGCGGCGCAATGCTGTGGGCATATACATCTTTGTTACCCGCCTTAATAGGAAGCGGCTGGTTGGAAACAGATATCCTGCAGACAGGTTTATTTTCTCAGCCTTGGCTAAGGCCACAGAGCCTTTTTGGACTCTCCTTTGAATCATCAACCGCTCACAGTCTATTTTTTAGTCTTGTCTTTAATTGCTCGTTGTTTTTCTGGATCTCCAGCATTTCAAACAGGAGCCTCAATAACACTTTGGAGCATGCACGAGAATTTATCCGCATTGGCGAGGGAGAACAACAAAAGAAACGAAATATCACTTTGCCATTAGACATACCTCTTCAGGAAAAATATAACACCCTTTTAGCGTTGTTCTGCAAATACTTAACCAAAAACACAGCAACTGACAAATTAGAACGATATTTTAACGACAACGCGCTCAGCCAAAAGAGTAATGTCAACATTTTGCAGTTATCTAAACTCTGCGCTGACGCTACGGGTTTATTAGCAGGCATTATTGGCATGGCAAGCGCCAGCCGAGCAATAACCAAGATGGACCTCATTAATGATATTGAAAGAGAACAATTAAAGTATTGTTACTCTCAATTGTTAGCGCAGTCGCAATTAACCCCGGAAGAGTTATTAGATAAAGTCGATTATTATCAGGATCGGCAGAGAATGTTAGAGGATCATGCCAAGCAACAAGAACAAATAATAGCGCAACTTAAAAAAGAGCAATCACTCACCAATCTCGCTCGCAAAGAACTTAAAGTGTTAAATGATGAACTTGAAAACCGTGTTTTAGATCGCACTAGCGAGCTGTTTAAGGCGAATACTGAAATCTCTAAGTCACTAGAAAAGTTGCGCGCCATGCAACATCAATTGGTACAGGCTGATCGCATGGCTTCTCTGGGAAGCTTAGTTGCTGGGGTTGCCCATGAAATCAACACTCCAGTAGGCACTATGATGACCGCCTTATCCAAATTAAAGGAAGATTACCTTCATTTCGAACAGCGCTATATTACTCAGCAAGCAACAAAAAATGACATGGATACATTTTTAATTCAAATCCTCAATGCCAACAACATTGCACTAGACAATGTTAATAAAACGGCCAATTTAGTCAATAGTTTTAAGCAAGTAGCTGTCGACCTTAGATTTGAAGACCTACGCACATTTTCCTTGCACGACCTTTTACACAGCACCGGAAAAGAACTTAAATCTCAGCATCCTGAGGTCAATTTAACAACGGATATAAAATGCGACATTGATATCACACTTCATAGCTACCCGGAGGTTTTATCTAAGGTCTTTAGTTGCTTAACCTTGAATACCATCATTCACGGCTACAAGGGGCAAGCTGTAGGTAATAGTATTATCGAGGTGAGACAAACAAGTAAAGGTTTACGAATAGAATACTCGGATAAAGGAATAGGATTAACCGATGAAGGTAAAGAAAATTTTTTCGAACCGTTTTATACCACCATTAGAGGAGAAGGTGGCAGCGGCTTAGGCGGACATATCATATATAACCTAATCACCCAGACACTCAAAGGCGATGTAATCTTAGAAAAAAGTTATTCTACCGGCTTTAAAATAGTGGTTACTTTACCCTTGGATATCATTGTTTAATGAGTAAAAACGCAGCAGGATACCTTTTATTATCTTTCTCGAAACTCTTTAGCCTGAAACCCATTCGCCTTCCATGAAGCCGCAACCAATTTCATGTCCATCTGGATCACCAGAATAATAGTGCTGCTGATGGTTAGCGTAAACACAACTGCCCACAAGACCCGCTTGCTTACACGAATCATTGCTATACAAGGAATTTGAGTTTTCTTCAGTCACTCCTAGTTCTTTACAAGCATCTTCACTGACGGGCTCCTGACAAAGTTCAAATGGTCCTGCATAAACATTTTTTTGTATAAGGGTGCAACTCCCCTCTTTTGGCTCGCTAGCTTGTATGAAACAACAGAAGGCGGTCAGGGTTATTGCTAATATTTTAGAAAGCTGTCGAATAAGCATTTTGAAATGACCTCATTAAAGCGTATTAGCATCATAACAAATTTTCAAACATAGTTATCAAGTCAACTGTTCATTAAGTTTAAATAAAAACTGACTCTGATACTGAACAATCAGGCCCCCTGCATACAACAACGTTTAAACGTACACTGTGGATATGAATCAAGAAACAGAGATTAACATAGTGAGCATAGAACCGCTTTGACGATTAAACCTACTCTAGCATTCACAAGCTAATCACTGATAAGAAGCCGTTATTGACCTCACTATTTACGCCCGTATATATTGACTACTATAATAGAAGCCGCTGATGCCGCTATAGCAGCACACCTTTAAGTGTAAGCTAATGACTCAGTACCAACTTGATTGATATGACGATATTTTTCGATACAAAATCTTTCTAAACAAAGGGATAAAATATGAAACTATATGGCATGGGAGTTTCGCGCTCATTTAGAGCATTGTGGGCAGCACAAGAAGCTGAGGTTGAGCTGGATTATATTATCGTAACGTTTGGCAGTGATCTTGAAAATGGCACTCAAAGCGCCAAATACAAACAGCTGAACTATCAGGGAAAAGTACCCACATTGGTTGACGGTGACTTAGTACTCACCGAAAGCGCTGCTATCCTCAATTATCTTGCAAACAAAACAGTGAATCATAATCTTATCCCCACAGACGGCACCTTAGATCGCGCCAAATACGATCAGATGTGTTATTTCATAGTAACCGAGCTGGAACAGCCTCTTTGGTCAAAAGGAAAACATAAATTTGCCCTGCCTGAAGAGTATCGAGTTCCAGAATTAATCGATAAGACGCTCGCTTTTGAATTCGCTAAAGCTCAGTCGACCCTGCTTGGTTTAAAATCAGAGTCTGAGTTTGCTGTAGGCAACCATTTCACGATGGCTGATGTATTACTAACGCAAACCCTAAACTGGGCAGAGCGCTTTGAATTTGATATCGATAAGAGCTTGATAGCATACAAAAATCAGATGATGCAGCGCCCTGCCTATAACAGTGCAATGAAACGGACAGGCACTTAAACAATATTCAAAGTAATATGAGAGATTGATAAATGACGCTAGAGAGAAAAATAGCAAAGTTATTTAATTTAACTGATGAAAACTGGTTGAAACATGCTAACCCAATTAGCGTTTGGACACGTTATTCAGTGCTGCCGATTATCCTATTTAGTTTTTGGAGTCGGGTATGGATAGGTTGGTGGTGCTTAATACCGGGATTATTATCGATACTTTGGATGTTCTTCAATCCCGTTCTTTTCAACAAGCCTAAATCAACTAAAAACTGGGCGTCAAAAGCAGTGCTCGGTGAAAGAGTCTATTTGAATAGAGACAAGATTAAAATACCAGCAAGGCATGACATAGCTTTGCATGGTCTATTAAATACCATTTCTTCAGTGGGGTTAGTATTAGGCATTTGGGCAACGATAAACTACGCAATTTGGGGGGCCGTTTTGGGCACTTCATTAGCTTATCTTGCAAAAAGTTGGTTTTTAGATCGCATGGTCTGGCTGTATGAAGATATGAAGGATGACCACGAAATCTATAAAAGCTGGGAATATTAACAGAGGCCCCAACTGAGAATTGACTAGCCCTCACCTGTTGCAACTTGCTGTACAGCGGCCTCTTTGAGGCGACCGCTGTTTTGTTTAAACAGAACAGCAAGAGTTACCCGACACCGCAAGGATAACACCCCAGCAAATTAGCCTTAAGGTTTTACTTCACTCCCTAACAACTGGTTTGATAATCGCTGCACTGCGTCTTTTTTGCTAGATTGTGCAGCTATCTCTATGAAATAAACAGCATCGGTAAAGTCATTAGTAGCAGAAAGCTCATACTCCAGTTAAAACGTTGATTAAACTTAGGATCTACTAATTTATTTGATACAAGCTTGCCGATTGTGATCCACATAAAAGTGCCCGGTAGCGTGGCTAAATTAAACAGCAACAACCCCAGTATTGCCGATGGCCAAAACAGTTCATTCTCCAAGGTAAAAACTGAGCTAGCTGTGAGCAACATCGCCCAAGATTTTGGGTTAATTAACTGAAAACTTGCCGCCTGAGTAAACCCCATAGGGCTTCCTTGCTGCCCGTCTCTCGGTGGCGGGTTTAAGGCAATTTTATACGCAATATACACGATATAAGCGCAGGCTATAATACTTAATAAACGCTGCAAATTAGGCCAGAGAACAAATAACTCACCCAAACCCACTAAAATAGTTAAATGCAATGCGCTCATCCCAACGCGTATGCCTAAAACATGCGGCAAGGTTTTCTTAATTCCGAAGTGAGCTCCAGAGTGCGCGAGCATAATATTATTGGGCCCTGGAGTCAGCGTGGTTATCATGCAAAAAAATGCCAGTGTTGGAGCGAGATCAAGCAGCGCACTATTCAATTGAGTATCCTCTTGTATTCCATTAATTGTATGGGTACAATTATTGTTTTGTATTGATGCGTAATGTGTCATACACAACATAATTGAGCAATGGTTTTATTGTTATGGGTACAATGTGGAGAATTGATATTGAGTCCTTTGACCAGGACTGTCTCACGCAACCTAAGTACAAAGTGTTGGCGGATTATATTGAAGCAGCTATAAGCACAGGCACGCTTTTGGATGGGCAGAAACTACCTGCTCAACGCTTACTTGCCGATCAGCTAAAAGTTACGCATGGCACAGTCACCCGTGCTTATGCACTCGCTGAAAAAAGAGGCGCTGTGATTGCTAAACTAGGTGCAGGTACTTACGTTAATACCGGACTAATCATCCGAGATAGTGATCAGAGCATCGATTTTTCAGCCAGCATGCAACCGATGTTAGGGCAGCAAAATATCTTATCGCAAGCCATGCACGAACTGGCAAATGACTCTCACGCACTCCTACAAATGATGGCTTACTCCGCTGATGGACTGAAAAGACACAAGCGCATATTTAGTCAGTGGTTAAGTGCCAAAGGCATCGAAAACGATCCGGCACAATTGATTTTCACGCAAGGAGCGCAACAGGGAATTTTTACCGCTCTACAAGTATTGGCAACTCCGGGTGAATTAGTGATACACGAGCAGACCTGTTACCCAGGTCTTTTCAAAGCAGCATCAGTGTTGGGGCTAAATACTGCAGGCGTACCACTGAACAACGAAGGTCTTGATTTAGACTCACTAGATGAAATATGCCAAAAGAACCCAGTCAAGGTTCTGTATATTACGCCCAACATGCAAAACCCGACAAATACGCGATACAGTCATCAGGTTTTAGATAAATTGGTAAAACTAAGCCAAAAGTATCAATTTTACATTATTGAAGATGATGTCAATTACTGTCCTAGCGAGTTTTGGCGCCCTCCTTTTCAACAGCAAGCATCCGATCGTATAATCTACTTGTCCAGCCTGTCTAAATATTTTGCCGGAGGTCTGCGCATCGGCTATATGCTGGCACCTAAGGAGCTGCAAGCGAAGCTAAATCAGTATATTCACGGTCAGTGCTGGATGGTTTCTACGATGAACTTTGAGCTTGCTTGCCGATTCATAGAAAGTAAAGATTATCAGCAAAACCAACAAAAGCTGGAACAGGAACTAAAAATTCGTCAACAAGTGTTCATAGAAATGCTCGCACGACATAAACTGACAGCAAGGGTTGGTGGTTTAAATATTTGGCTAGAATTACCAGAGAGCATTAATATGCATCAATTAAGCGGCCTACTACTCGCTCAAGATGTAAAAGTGAGAACAGCCGATATTTTTACCAGCCACAGTAGTCACTTAGCCATTAATGCCTTAAGAATAGCCATCGGTGGCCCAGATACTCGCGAGCTCTTTGAGCAAGGAGTACAGATCTTCTCACAAGTATTAAGCAAGCTCCAATTAGACATTGATGCCGTGATCTGAAAAACAATTTTTAGAGTATTGCAGGAGCTGGAATTGCCTTTGGGAACAGCGATTAGGCGGAGTGATAATTATGGAAATATGATGGTTGTCGTGATTTATTTATTACCTTGTATCAGTCACTTCTACGGTTTCCCCCCCAAAAAAAAGAAACCTTTTTGCAAGGTTCTTGCGAGTAATTTGGCAGTGACACTCATGGTATTGATCAAGCACGTCGAAAGTCTTTCAATCCCGGTTTTTCAAAGTGTTTAATTTAGCGTATTTACCCGCTGTCAAGCCAAAGGTCGTTTTGAATAGTCGGCTTAAATGCGCCTGATCAGCAAAACCACATTGCAGCGCTAACTCTGTCAAAGGCATTTTACCAATCAATTTTCGCGCTTTATCCAAGCGGCGATTAACACTATAGCGATAAGGACTAGTGCCCAATAATTTATTAAACTGTCGCGATAGATCATAACGACTGAGTCCAGTGATGCTCTCCAATTCACTCGAGTGAACCACGCGATCATCGAAAGCATCTAAATACTCGCGCACTTTATCCACCGCTCGCGTATCAAATAGCACATTATTGGCAGGATCAATGCAACTGCTGTCGGCATTAATCAAACCTTGTGCAAGCAAAAGCATCACTTGATCTACCGCTAAACTCTCACTATTAGCTAATGAGCCATCAGCCGCCAACAATACCGCTTGAGCAAGATATGGGTTATCACAAACACTCTCTTTAACGAAAGGTAGTGGACAGTATCGTCCAGTAATATTACGCACTGCATCAGCAATTAACACAGGTTCAACATATAACATTCTATAGCCAAAACCTTCAGCAGAACCTGCTCGACCATTATGCATCTCATCAGGGTGCAACACCATGACGCTCCCCGGTGTACTACACTGAGTAGCACCGCGATAGTCATAACACTGCACACCTAGGTCAGTAATGCCTATAGCATAAGTATCGTGTCGATGATTTTCATAAGCATCCCCGGCAAACCATGCCTCTAGCAATTGCAACCCAGCAGTCGCCTCAACACTTTGCATCTGATCTTGTTTGCACAAACGTTCAATACGTTGGTCTTTATTTGCTTTTAAATAGAGATTCTTCATAACAATCTTTTAAATTATTTACCTAACAATGGATATAACTATGTCTGAGCAACAAAATTTAGTCAAATACCAGGCCATAAACTTTGAGCAAAAATTGAGTTTGTTTAGTGAACAGTGGCAACCAAAAGTGATCGCTAGTATTAACGATCACCAAGTTAAAATCGTCAAGATTGAAGGCGATTTCCAATGGCATGTACACGCTGACAGCGATGAATCATTTTTTGTTTTAGAAGGCTGTTTAAGATTAGATTTCAGAGACGGGTCGGTGCAGGTCAACCCGGGCGAAATGTATGTGGTACCCAAAGGAGTAGAACACAAACCTTACGCCGCCGCAGAAGTAAAAATGTTATTAGTGGTTCCTAATGGTGTTATAAACACGGGAGATGGTGAAACAAACGAGCGTACTGCGGCGAGTGACATTTGGATATAACTTGTTTAACAAGTCCCCGACAATCTCAATTAAGTTAAACAAGTCTTAGTTACCCAAATATAGCTGCTGGTGAAATCAGCGCTGCCTAGCCGTTCTTTGACGCCCACCGCGCTCGCGTAAGAAGTCCGGACTTGGCTCGCCCCATAAACAGCGGGGCACAAAAGGATAGTGATCAGTGAGGAAGTAAACATTATGCCCCTTTAGCTTACCCATATTGCATTGATCCAAGCTGCTTGATGAGGCAATGAAGTGATAATCTTCATTGTATGTACCGTCATAAGAACCACTTGAGGGTTTGGTGGGGCGTAAACCTTGTTTTAATTGATAACCAGAGCGCACTTTATTCCCGACATAATGAATCTCAAAGCCATCGGCAGCGTATCCTACCAAGGTGTTCTTCACTGCAGTTTGTTTACCTATTAGATTAACAGGAAGGCTGTGATAGTGATAAGAACCTAACCTACCTACGTGGGCATTATTTTTATCTAACCCTCGCTGATTAGGTGCACCTGATAGATCAAAACTCCAGTTTTTATCACCATTGCGACCATGCCCACGTGCTGTGCTGGGATCAAAGTAGCCAGAGGTATTAGGCTGGAACTGTATACCGTTTAACGCGACTCCCATGGAACCGTCTAGTTTGGATGGTGTTGATCGCCTGACAGGTTTAGTCGTGACACACAGCTTTAACTCGAGCACTTTCACCTGAGTACCATTGCGAAATGGTCCTGATTGATGATCGGGAATGCTGTTGGTTTTAATACAACGCTGGTCGCCAACAAGCTCCATTGAAGTATTATTGCTCTGTGCATTGACCGTTTGACTCAAGAATATCGCCAATAACAAATATGATAGCTTAAGCATTTAACGTTGCTCCTGTGTCTCGCTTAATCATTAGCATAGGCGATAAGCATTAGATTAAACAGCACTTTGCACACTACATTGATTTGATTATTGATGGTTTAACCTTTTTGAATCAGAACCTTCTTTAGTCATTTTTGCATGCAGAACAAAAAACCTGATTAATCCCATGCCCTACTAAAGAGTCAGCTTTACCAACCTAGCAACAAGATTGATATATCCAGCAGACTATAAAAGCATAGCTGTACAACCCTTCTTATAACTCACATTAAATTTGCGCTTAAGTTAGCGACATCCCACAGCTACGCTATTGATTTTACGATGGTTTATCTATATGTTCTCAGCTACTTAGCCCACATATAGGCCTTACCTAGTCCTTAAATAGGCCCTATCAATTAAAGGAATTAAAATGAGAAAACTATTGCTGATCGCAAGCCTTGTCGTCAGTGCTTCTGCCAGTGCATATACGATTGAAGAAAACAAAGCAGACTGTGCTAAAGGAGACCCAATTGGCTGCTATAACCTAGGCGTTAAATACGATAACGGCATAGAAGTTAAGGAAGACAAGGCAAAGGCGTTCAAGTGGTTCATGAAAGCAGCCCAGCTAGATAATGCCAGTGCCCAATACAATTTGGGTCATGCTTATAATAAAGGTGAAGGAGTTGAGCAAGATGCGGCTCAAGGGGTCAAATGGCTTACCAAAGCCGCAGCGCAAGGTCATGCTAATGCCCAGTTTAATTTAGCCCTCTCGTTCGATCAGGGCAACGGTATTGAGCAGGATAAAGTACAAGCCTTTAAATGGTATGAAAAAGCCGCAGAGCAAGGAGTAGATTCAGCCCAATTTAATCTAGCCACATCTTACGCAGATGGCGAAGGCGTTGAGCAAGATCATACACAAGCCATTAAATGGTACACAAAAGCGGCTGATCAAGGTTTAGCCACTGCTCAGTATAGTCTTGCGAGGGCTTACTATTCAGGAGAAGGCGTTAAGTCTGATAAAGTGAAAGCGGTTGCCTTGTTTAAGAAAAGCGCTGAGCAAGGTGATGAGTTAGCGATTTATGTCTTAAAGCAACTGGGCCTAATGAAATAAACCATCCTGTGTTAAAAGTTTCAAATAGTCAATATCGAGGGTGTTATTGATTCCGTGTAGCTGAATTTTTTGTTTTATATATGCGGAGCTAATTCACCCTCTAACTAAATCATAAATCTATTTAGTAAATAGCGGATATTTGAATAATGATGCAAAAAAACAGTGATAAGAAATTGTTAATGCGAGCAATAACAATTTCTTCATTAGTAAGTTTAGCGTTTATGTATATTTTATTTGAGACTAACCCGAAACTGATAGGTTTAGCATTATCAAATCCTGTAGTTACAATTTGCATCAGTTTGACAACAAACATCATTCTATTAATATGCGTTTTACAATATTTAGTAAAAAAACCTAAAGAATAAAATATATATTGGTTATCTAATACTGACAGATTCTTTTTAGCCTTCCATATATCCCAGTTAATTTTCTTGCCGTAACAAGCAATGCTGAACTGAAGCGGCACATCTTTCTTAAAATATTATTGATGCACACAATGACTGAACTACGGAGCTAGCATTCCCTTGTATTGCAGCCGGAACGGTTTGCTAAATTTGCGTGCGGAACGACAGGATGTCGTGAAGAGCGAAGTTGAGCCATGGATGGCGAATCTGAGCGGCCGTCAATTTAGTGAATCGCGGAGGTGTTTTTAGGCAATAGTAGGGTGAGATTTTCTTTGGTTTCGTTTCTTTTGGCTCATCTAAAAGAAATGAACTCGACGCAGTCGAAACTGCACTATAATCCTTTGACCTTAAACCACAAAAAAGAAATCACTAAAAATCTTTTGACCTTTTTTTAAAGTTCGCGGATTAAAGATTATCACGTAATAACAACTAATTTCGACCGCCCACAAAAAAGCCCTCACGAAGAGGGCTTTTTCTAAATCAGATGTCCATCAGAACATCTGATAAGTATCAAAAATTACTTAGTAATTTTAGATACAACACCAGCACCAACAGTACGACCACCTTCACGGATAGCGAAACGTAGACCGTCTTCCATCGCGATTGGGTTGATCAAAGTAACAACCATCTTAACGTTGTCACCAGGCATTACCATTTCTACGCCTTCAGGCAGCTGAACATCACCAGTGATGTCAGTTGTACGGAAGAAGAACTGTGGACGGTAGCCTTTGAAGAATGGAGTATGACGGCCACCTTCATCTTTGCTTAGTACGTAAACTTCACCTTCGAAGTCTGTGTGCGGAGTGATTGAACCTGGAGCAGCAAGAACCTGACCACGCTCAACGTCTTCACGCTTAGTACCACGTAGAAGTGCACCAATGTTCTCACCTGCACGACCTTCGTCAAGCAGCTTACGGAACATTTCAACACCTGTACAAGTTGTCTTAACCGTGTCACGAACACCTACGATCTCAACTTCAGATCCAGTGTTAACGATACCACGCTCAACACGACCCGTTACAACAGTACCACGACCCGAGATAGAGAATACATCTTCGATAGGCATTAAGAATGCACCGTCGATAGCACGCTCTGGTAATGGGATGTAAGTATCTAGCGCTTCAACTAGCTTTCTTACAGCTGTTGTTCCAAGCTCGTTCTCATCTTCACCATTCAGTGCCATAAGCGCCGAACCAGAGATGATTGGAGTGTCGTCACCAGGGAAATCGTACTGATCTAACAGCTCGCGAATTTCCATTTCAACTAGCTCTAACATTTCGTCGTATTCTTCAGTTCCGAAACCGTCACAGTCTTCTGCAAGAAGATCAGCTTTGTTTAGGAAAACAACGATGTATGGAACACCAACTTGACGTGAAAGCAGGATGTGCTCACGTGTCTGTGGCATAGGGCCATCAGTCGCGCCACATACTAAAATACCACCGTCCATTTGCGCAGCACCAGTGATCATGTTTTTAACATAATCGGCGTGACCTGGGCAATCTACGTGTGCGTAGTGACGAATAGTTGATTCATATTCAACGTGTGAAGTTGAGATTGTGATACCGCGCTCACGCTCTTCAGGAGCGTTATCGATACCGTCGAAAGCAACAGCTTCGCCGCCGAATACTTCTGCACATACACGAGTAAGTGCAGCAGTTAATGTTGTTTTACCGTGGTCAACGTGGCCGATAGTACCAACGTTAACGTGAGGCAGGTTACGCTCAAATGCTTGCTTAGCCACGAGCGTCGTCCTCTAAGTTAAGTTTAATAATGTTTCATGACCGCATCGGCGATCTTGGATGGAGCTTCGCCATAATCGTCGAACTCCATAGTATAAGTTGCTCGACCTTGACTTGCTGATCGAAGATCAGTTGCATAGCCAAACATCTCACCCAACGGCACCATCGCATTGATGATTTTTCCCGCTGTTGTATCTTCCATCCCTTGTACTAGACCACGGCGACGATTTAAATCACCCATGACATCACCCATATAATCTTCAGGTGTTACCACTTCGACTTTCATCATCGGCTCTAGCAGGCACGGATCTGCTTCTTGAGCGAAGATTTTCAACGCTTGTGAAGCCGCAATTTTGAACGCCATCTCGTTAGAGTCAACGTCGTGGAAAGAGCCGTCATAAAGGCGTGCTTTGAGACCCATTAATGGGTAGCCAGCAATAACACCATTTTTCATTTGCTCTTCGATGCCTTTCTCAATTGCCGGGATGTATTCTTTGGGAATAGCACCACCAGTAATCTCGTTGATAAATTCTAGCCCTTCATCATCTGATGGGCTAAATTCAATAACAACGTGTCCGTATTGACCACGACCACCATTTTGACGCTCAAATTTATGATTGGCGACAACCGGCTTGCGGATCTTTTCACGGTAGGCAACTTGCGGTTTACCGATATTCGCTTCGACACTGAACTCTCGACGCATACGCTCAACTAAGATATCTAAGTGTAATTCACCCATACCTGAGATAATAGTCTGGCCGGTTTCAGGATCTGTCTCGACCCGAAAAGAAGGATCTTCTTGTGCTAGTTTTCCTAGCGCAACACCCATCTTATCTTGGTCGGCTTGTGACCTTGGCTCAACCGCTACTGAGATAACTGGCTCAGGGAATTCCATGCGCTCTAATACTATCTGCTTTTTCATGTCACACAAGGTATCCCCTGTAGTCACATCTTTTAAGCCGATAAGAGCGGCAATATCTCCTGCCCTAACTTCGCTTATCTCTTCACGATCGTTAGCGTGCATTTGGACCATACGGCCAACACGCTCGCGTTTTTGCTTCACAGAGTTCATCACTGCTGTGCCGCTTTCCAGAGCTCCGGAATAAACACGTACAAATGTCAATGTTCCAACAAAAGGGTCTGTTGCAATTTTGAATGCGAGTGCTGCGAACGGCGCATCATCAGATGATGGACGAGAATCAGGTGTATCACCTTCATTTTCGACCACGCCTTCGATAGCCTTTACATCCGTCGGGGACGGCATGTATTCAATCACTGCATCCAACATGGCCTGAACACCTTTATTTTTAAAGGCAGAACCACATTGCATTAAGACAATTTCGTTAGTTAACGTCATAGTACGCAGAGCCGCTTTGATTTCGTCAACGGATAATTCACCTTCTTCAAGGTATTTATCCATCAATTCTTCACTGGCTTCTGCAGCTGTTTCAACTAATTCTTCACGGAACTCATTAGCCTGGTCTTGCATATCAGCGGGAATATCTTCCAGCTCAAAGCTCATACCTTGGTCTTGTTCATTCCATCGAATTGCTTTCATCGCAATTAAATCTATAACACCGCTGAAATTCTCTTCGGCGCCAATAGGAATATTAATGGGAACAACTTTTGCACCTAAACGTTGTTTAAGTTGGTCTGCGACCATATAGAAATCAGCACCAGCGCGATCCATCTTATTGACGAATACCATGCGCGGGACTTCATAGCGGTTAGCTTGACGCCAAACAGTCTCAGTTTGAGGCTGTACGCCGGATGAAGCACACAAGACAACCACCGCACCATCTAATACACGCAGTGAACGTTCAACTTCAATAGTAAAGTCTACGTGACCGGGAGTATCGATGATATTGATACGATGTTTGTCGTGCTGCTTATCCATGCCGCTCCAGAAGCAGGTGGTAGCAGCAGAGGTGATAGTGATACCACGCTCTTGCTCCTGTTCCATCCAATCCATGGTAGCGGCACCGTCGTGAACCTCACCGATTTTATG
>Ga0209291_1001179_pt1 | contig 23800 bp, 21 predicted proteins | sample GOMGulsemesocosm_FD_184633 | JGI IMG/M metagenome (GOLD analysis project Ga0209291, IMG submission 184633) | Methane-oxidizing microbial communities from mesocosms in the Gulf of Mexico - GOM9B Gulf of Mexico (SPAdes) (version 2) | ecosystem: Environmental > Aquatic > Marine > Cold seeps...
GCAGAGATCGAAGACACTGCAGAGAGCAAAGACACTGCAGAGTTTGATGTTGAAATGCAAATAGATGATGCGGCTGATCAGGGAGAAGATGCCAGTATCGAAGAAACTACCAATGAGCAGAATCAGAGCTCAGTACAAGATGAGTCACATGTGATCGAAACAACAGAACTTAGTATCAATTGCATCATTGTTAACATGTATGGGTTGAAACTCGCTATACCTTTTGAGGATATTGAAGGGTTAATCAAATTATCAAATGTCACTTTGTCATTAGACAATGACAGAAGTTGGATATTGGGTGACTTTACTTCCGCGACAATGAGAACACATGTTGTTGATACTGCCCAAATTCTTTTTGGTGATAATTATGATCCATTAAAATCAAATTATAATGAAATGCTGGTGTTAGGCGGTAAACATTGGTCAATAGTTTTTGATAAAGTTATAAAAACACAAAATATACTTTTGCGTGATGTTACGGAAAATGCCTCTCCACAGTTTAGACCATGGCTAACGGGCACCTATTTGCCTGAAAAGTGTGCCTTGGTGAATGTGCCTGCAATGGTTAAAATGTTTGATGATGAGCTTAACGCCAGTTTGAGAGATTAAACTCATGCTCAGGCATTGTTAATTTAATAGCGTTATAGGTAAAATATTCTATCGAATATAGGTGTGTGCGTTACTTTTGGCGCTAAATGTTGTTAGAAAAGCACGCTTAAATATTATAGATGGCAAGCTAACGTTATTTATCTAATCGGGGTCCCCAATTGGCACAAAATCTAGGGCTTTTAATTATCTTGTTAGCAGTGCTGATATTGATGTTTTTGTTTACAGTCTATCTGTACATAAAGCAAAAGCGAGCTCAAAAAGCGTCTTTATTGTTGGCTGATTCTCTAAGGAAAGAAATCCAACTAATGTCATCCACTACTATCGGTATGGGAAAGCGCATTGTCGATATGGAATCTAAACTTGAATTGTCTTTGGAAAAGCAGTTTGAATTAGAGCAGAGAGACCCTGACGAAGTCGTTTATTCACAAGCGGCTAGGCTTGTGGAAATGGGCGCAAATGTCGATGATTTAGTACAAAGTTGCGGTATAGGCCGGCCAGAAGCAGAGCTTATGGCGCTTATGCATAAGGAACTTGGGTCTGCTAATTCGCTTAAAAAGCAATAACTTTTATTTATAGAGCTTCTCTATACCAGTACGCTTTACTTAAATATGATGACTCCTATTTAGCAAATGCTTCCTTGAAACCTCAGCATAACAACTGTCTTTAGAAATACTGCGGTCAAGCGGGCATTATAAAATGAATTCGACTGAATCTAGCTCATTAAGCATGCATCTTTACTCCAGACACACCCATAAATAGGTGTCGAAAAACGACTATGCTCAATAATACAGCATCAAAAATCTGCTCATTTACTTTGTTAAGCTCCGCTATTTTGTCTGTTTTTCTATGTTTTATAAATGCCTGTTAGGTTATACAGAGATCACTCCTTAGTAATTTATTGTTTTATATATTTAATACAGGTGAAATAGGCAAAACCCAATTCTTCAAAGGTTAACCTAGATTAACGATTGAGCGGGGAAAAAGGAGTGCGAGTAATTGGTGTGAACAGGAAATCAGAAGAATTAGCTATCACTTTGTTGGTGATGAGAATTTACTCTGGTTTTCTTGGTGCATCAAGAGCTTGTGCTAGCCTTCGCGATTCAATCACCGAACCTAGGCTAAATACATCGCTTCGCAGAGTGAAAGCAAACAATGCGGATGGGCTTGTCCGGATAATCTTTATTTGCTAGATGATAAATATCTGCTAAAATGTCAAAAAAATGACAGTGACTCTAGTGATGAATGCTACCTTAAATAAAGTAATAGTGGTTGATGATAACGAAGCGCGAAGATTATCGTTGCAAAACAGTCTCTTATTTTTGAAAGTGCCACACGAGGCAATGACTTTCGTAGATTTTCTACAGGGAAAACAAAGTAATCTTCATTTCTCAGTTGCATTAATAGGCGACTGCAGTCTGCCAATATCTCTGAACAAACTCATTCAATTTATTCACGATAATTATCAAGATACACCCGTTTGTCTGCTTGAAAGCTGGAATGAGCTTGAAAAACTCACGCAAAACTCAAAGCGGCAGTTGCTGCGTGTATTAACCCAAAATCTTGATGACGAGATTTTGACAGATCTTTTGCACGAGGCGCAAATATACCAATCGGTAAGAGGGCTCTCTGCTGATAAGCAGAAGTATCAATTTCCACTATTAGTGGGTGAAAGCGTAGCACTCGATGAATTAAAGTTATGTATGTCTAAAGTTGTTGATAGAGAGGTCAATGTTCTTATTACTGGCGAATCAGGAACGGGTAAAGAATTAGTGGCCAGGTCCTTGCATAATTTATCAGCAAGAAATAAACAGCCGTTTGTACCTGTTAACTGTGGCGCTATTCCGCCGGAGTTGTTGGAGAGTGAACTTTTTGGGCATGAAAAAGGCGCATTCACTGGTGCGGTCTCTAGCAGAGCTGGCCGGTTTGAAATGGCCGATAGTGGTACGCTGTTTTTAGATGAAATTGGGGATATGCCTCTACCTATGCAGGTAAAAATCCTCAGAGTATTGCAAGATCGTTGTTTCGAGCGAGTGGGAGGAACCAAGACCATTAAAGTGGATGTTCGAATTGTTGCTGCGACTCATAGAAATCTTGAGGGTATGGTGGCTGAAGGCGATTTTCGAGAAGATCTCTTTTATCGGCTTAATGTCTACCCTATTGAGGTGCCGCCGTTGAGGGAGCGAAAGAGTGATATTTCGATTTTATTGCAGCATTTTGCAGAGAGAGCTTATGATCAGGGATTGGGAAGATTAAAGTTTCATTTGTCGGCTATTGATTCGCTTGAAAGGCACTCATGGGATGGGAATGTAAGGGAGCTGCTAAATTTAATTGAGCGTTTAGCCATTATGCATCCTGACGGTGTGGTGGGTGTTAGTGAGTTACCCAAAAAGTGTCGCCACGTCAGCGAGCCAGATCCTTCAAGATACCAAGTGCAATCAGATATGAACTTAGATGCTGATAACGGTTTTATTAGTGCTCTGGTGGATGCCCAGGAGACTGCAAATGTTGGGGTGTTAGAATTGCCTGATAAGGATTTTGATCTAAAAGCTTATATAGAGAAAGTCGAGACTTCATTGATTAGACAGGCGTTATCTAAGAGTAATCAAGTTGTTGCGAGGGCGGCAACTTTATTGTCAATTCGTCGTACGACGTTGGTTGAGAAAATGCGTAAATATGGAATACAACGCGCATGAGTGCAATCACTAAAGAGCAGTTACTTGCAGAAAATGCACATCTTAAACATGAGCTTGAGCGGCTAAAAAAAACCAGCCCTGACATAGACGATCGTTTTGAAAAACTGTTAGACATTCTGCCGGCTGGAGTGGTCGTTATTAATAACCTAGGTGCCGTCAATTTATGTAATCCAGCGGCATCTCATCTGTTGTGTGATCCACTGATAGGAAGGCAGTGGCGGGATGTCGTCAGTTTATGTTTTGCGCCTCAAGCAGATGATGGCCATGAAGTTTCGCTCAAAGATGGCAGAAGAGTCTCTATAGATACTCGAGCGCTATTAGATAATCAGGGGCAATTGGTATTATTGAGTAACCTGACAGAAACTCGCCGATTACAGGGGCGTCTAGCTCATTTGCAGCGCTTAAGTGAGATGGGAAAGATGATGGCCTCACTTGCACACCAGATAAGGACACCTTTATCTGCAGCGCTTTTATACGCTAGTCATTTGGTGCGTGCAGATCTAAGTGATGCACAGCGTTTAAAATTTGCCACTAAAGCTAAAACAAGATTGCTGAATATTGAACATCAAATTAGTGATATGTTGGTGTTTGCGCGCGGCGAAAATGCACAAATGGAGAAAGTTAGCCTACAAAGTGTTTTTCAGTCCCTAGAAGACGAGCTAGATATCCCGCTCTCGCAGCATGATGCAGATTGTGATATCTATAGTGATAACATAGAGTTGGATATACTTTGCAATAAAGATGTATTAATTGGCGCCATTGTTAATGTTGTTGTTAATGCGCTGCAATCGATGCTAGAAGGAGCGATGATTAAGATTAGTGCAAAACATCACGAAAATTGGCTGGTTATCTCAGTGGTTGATAACGGCCCAGGCATGAGTGCAGAGACATTGGCAAAAGTACAAGAGCCATTTTATACCACAAAGTCCCATGGTACCGGGCTGGGGCTCAGTGTCGCAAAAGAAGTTGCGAGGGCTCATGGGGGGCGGTTTAACATTGTATCAGAACTGGGTAAGGGAACAGTCGCTGGTTTTTGGTTGCCTGTATTAGCAGATAATAGCCATTGAATAATATTCAAATCAAAGCTTTATGTAGGGTCTATAGGTCGAGGTGATAATGTCGAATAAAATACTTTTAGTAGAAGATGATCCTGATTTGCGAGAGGCGTTAATTGATACGCTTGAATTGGCGAACATCGTAGTAGAAAGTGCGAAAGATGGTGAATCCGCGATTGTTTTGTTAAAAGATAATAGCTTTGACTTAGTCGTCACTGACGTCAACATGCCAGGGATAGATGGGCATGAATTGCTGGATTATATAAAGAAACATCACATCGCGTTACCGGTTGTTTTGATGACTGCGTATGGACAGGTTGAAAAGGCTGTGCAAGCTATGAGAAAAGGAGCTGTTGATTATTTGATGAAGCCTTTTGAGGCGCAAATACTGATTGATGCCGTTGAAAAATATACTTTTACCAGTACCACGGTAAAAGAGGAGGCAGCCATTGCACAATCACCAAGCAGCCATCGATTACTGCAGTTAGCTAGGCGAGTCGCTCAGACAGATACAACTGTTTTGATCACCGGAGAGTCAGGTACCGGTAAGGAAGTGTTGGCGCGTTATATTCATAGTAATTCCCCACGAGTTGATAAGCCTTTTGTTGCTATTAACTGTGCTGCTATACCAGAGAATATGCTCGAATCAATTCTGTTTGGTCATGAAAAAGGGGCTTTTACCGGTGCGGTAGCCACGAGCATAGGGAAGTTTGAGCAAGCGAGTGGTGGTACTTTATTGTTGGATGAAGTCACGGAGATGCCATTATCTTTGCAGGCAAAGTTGCTCAGGGTGTTGCAGGAGCAAGAAGTAGAAAAGGTAGGCGGTAAAAGCGCTATTGCAATTGATGTGAGAGTGCTGGCAACGACAAATAGAAGCTTGTATGAATATGTTTGTGAGAAAAAATTCAGAGAAGATCTGTATTATCGTTTAAATGTATTTCCGTTAGAGTGGCTGCCACTGCGTGATAGAAGAGAAGATATTTTGCCTTTGGCAAGACAGATTTTGGCGAAGTACGTAAAGAAAATGGGCCGCTCTAAGGTGGTGTTTAGTTTGCATGCTGAGAGTTTGTTAGTGGCGCACTCTTGGCCTGGGAACGTGAGAGAGTTAGATAATGTTATACAAAGGGCATTGATAATTCAATTAGGCGAAGAGATTCAGGGCGATGATTTACACTTGCAAGCGGGGCCTATTAGTTTGTCTGGTATAGAAACAAGCTCTGTTTCAATGAATGCAGTAGAATCAAAAACGGTTCTAAATGTGAGTGAGGATAATAGTAATTTAGGCAGTGACTTAAGGCAGCATGAGTTTCAAATTATTGTCGATGTGTTGAAAGCGACTCAAGGAAGCAGAAAAGAAGCCGCACTGAAGCTTGATATTAGTCCTCGAACGTTACGTTATAAACTGGCTAAAATACGAGAAGCGGGTATAGATTTGGACGCTTTAATTAAAAATAAAGATTAGCGTTGAAATGTTTTTATAGTGTTAAGGTTTAGTCTATGAAGCTTCTTTATGGCCTAGCGAGTCCAATAATTCAAGGAGAATAGGAAAAACCAGCGGAGTCAATATCCCTCACTTTTGAGGTACTGTGTGCTTCTTGTTCTGAGTGTTACTGACGTATATGAGCATGCTAAAAGAGTTAGACACCGCCTAGTTTATTTATATCGAATGCTTGTTGTAACCCAGTATTATCAATGTAGCCGTGATGCAAGGGCTCGCTGTCGCTTTTGATGAAAGCTTTGATTTGTGAGAGAGGCTATACCAAGGTCTAATTTATATCACTTGTTCTCTTGGTTATATTTATTTGTAATTGCTCACGGAATAAATTGAATAAGCTTCAAGGGCACTACTGGAAAACTGCAGTTTTAATGTGCAGTATTTGAGTGGAAAGTCGGTCGATATTTTGAAAAACCAATAAAAATAAGGACACTAAAATGAGTACCAAAACTGTATATGCAGTCGATCCCCAGTTTGCTGAAAACGCTGTGGTGAATAGGGAAAAATTTCAAGCTATGTATCAACAGTCGATTAGTGATCCAGAGGGGTTTTGGGGCGAACAGGGTAAGCGAATAGATTGGTTTAAGGATTACTCTAAAGTTAAAAACTGCTCATTTGAGCCGGGCAATATTGATATTAACTGGTTTGAAGATGGTACGCTTAATGCTTCTTACAATTGTTTGGATCGTCATCTGAAAGATCGTGCTGATCAAGTGGCGATTATTTGGGAATCTGATGATCCCAGTAAATCAGAATCTATAACTTACCGTGAATTGCATCGCCGTGTTTGTCTGTTTGCTAATGTTTTAAAAGCAGAGGGGATAAAACAGGGAGATGTGGTGACTTTGTATATGCCTATGATCCCGCAGGCAGCAGTGGCTATGCTGGCTTGTGCGCGCATTGGGGCGGTTCACTCAGTGGTATTTGGTGGTTTTTCTCCAGATGCGCTCGCTTCTCGTATTGTAGGTGCGCAGTCAAAATTAGTGGTCACCGCTAATTATTCATTGAGAGGTTCAAAAGTCATTCCCTTGAAAGCAAACGTTGACGCTGCTTTGCAAAATGCAGCTGCGGCGCAGTACTGTCAGCGAGTCGTCGTGGTGAACCACGTTGACCAAGACGTTGCTTGGAATGATGATCGCGATCGTGATTATGATGGTTTAGTCGAAAATGTTAGCGAGCACTGTGAAGCGGTTGAGCTCAGTGCAGAAGCTCCGCTATTTATTTTGTATACCTCGGGTTCAACAGGTGCGCCAAAGGGTTTGAAACATACCACTGGCGGTTACATGGTTTATACCGCCATGACACATGAGTATGTGTTTGATTATAAAGAGGGTGATGTTTACTGGTGTACCGCTGACGTGGGTTGGATTACTGGGCATAGCTATATTATCTATGGTCCGCTAGCCAATGGTGCAACGACGCTTATGTATGAAGGGGTGCCTTCTTATCCTGATAATAGTCGCTTTGGCCGGGTCATCGAAAAGCACAAAGTGACCCAGTTCTATACCGCGCCAACGGCTATACGGGCTCTAATGCAGCATGGTGAAGATGTATTGGGTGATTCAGATTTAAGCAGTTTGAGGTTGCTTGGATCGGTAGGAGAGCCAATAAACCCAGAGGCATGGGAGTGGTATCATCGTGTTGTCGGTAAGGGGGCGTGCCCTATTGTTGATACTTGGTGGCAGACTGAAACAGGTGGAATAATGATTGTGCCACTTGCTGGAGCGACAGATGCGAAACCAGGCTCTGCTACTCAGCCGTTTTTTGGAGTTCAAGCTGCGTTAATGGACAATGATGGTGTTGTTATTGAAGGTAAAGGGGAGGGTAACTTGGTTATCACGGATTCTTGGCCTTCCCAAGCGAGGTCAATCTGGGGAGATCACGAGCGATTTGAGCAGACCTATTTTTCTACTTTCAATGGAGTGTATGTAACAGGTGATGGAGCGCGTAGAGATGAAGATGGAGACTTTTGGATAACCGGGCGTGTAGACGATGTGTTGAATGTATCAGGTCATCGCATGGGAACAGCGGAGATCGAATCTGCCTTGGTCTCTCACTCAGCGGTCGCCGAGTCCGCTGTTGTCGGTTTCCCACATGAGATAAAAGGGCAAGGTATTTATATATATGTCACTTTAATGGCGGGTGTCGATAGCAGTGATGAGCTGCTTGCCGAGCTAAAAGCTTGGGTAAGAAAACAAATTGGTCCGATAGCCACTCCGGACTTTATTCAAATTACATCGGGTATGCCAAAAACGCGTTCAGGAAAAATCATGCGAAGAATATTACGCAAGATTGCAGAAGATGATTTTTCAGCACTCGGAGATACTTCTACCTTAGCCGACCCAAGTGTGGTTGACGAGCTAATTGCACACCGTTGTAATCGCAGTTGATCGCACTGCTATCTAATAGGTCTTTCGGGCACTAGGCGGTAGTGTACTAAGCGCTAAATATGATCGATGAGTAGGCGGCTATTTAATTATAAATAGTCGTCTTTTTTTTGATCCCTTCTTTTTTTATCCTATCTATTTCAATGCGGTTCCTTAGATTATTTGAAGTGTCTGTTGCGCTCCCTGATAGTGGAACTATAGGGTGCTTAAAATTGGCTTGATAATTGCATAAGTTTATTTTGAAGTCCTATATAGTTTTTTTGACACGATAAATGCCATAAAATTGACATTCGTTGTTAGAGTGCTAAAATATTTTCAGTATATAGGATGAAACGTCATTATATTGTCGAAAGTTGCGGGGTCGCCATGATAGAACGTACTGATATTAACAGCGTGTTGTTGCAAATGCGGGAAATAAAAGCGCAAGCTCAGATGCAAATCCCGAACGTCAACTTTTCGGCTAATGAAACTAACATTCAAAATGTGCAAAAGGCGGATTTTGGTGATTTACTTAAATCAGCTGTGGATAAGGTTCACGAAGCACAGACGGTATCAAAAAACCTTGCGACAGCTTATGAGAAAGGTGACCCTAATGTGGAGCTGACACAAGTAATGATCAGCATGCAGAAATCGTCGGTAGCTTTTGAGGCGATGGCGCAAGTGCGCAATAGGTTGGTAAGTGCTTATGAAGATGTTATGAAAATGCCAATATAGAGTCGATTTGTTCTAATATTATAATTATTTAAATACGGGTTAAGAAAGAATGGCAGAAACAGCAGGGGTTCAAGTAGCGAAAGGCAATATGATGGTCGGCTTTAACAAGCTGTCTCTCATGCGTCAGCTTGGCTTGATGGTCGGCCTTGCAGCAAGTATTGCCATTGGTTTTGCTATCGTTTTGTGGTCAAAATCGCCAGATCAGCGCGTATTGTTTTCGAATTTATCTTTCGCTGATGCCAATCAAGTGATTGAACAGCTCAAAATTTATAATATCCCCTATACCTTTGAGGCAGATGGGCGTGCAATATTAGTCCCTCAAAAGAGTGTCAGTCAGGCGCGATTGCAGTTGGCTGCTGATGGTATTAGCTTTGATAAAACGGTCGGTTTTGAAATCATGGATAATACTGACAGTTTGGGGTCTAGTCAGTTTATGGAAAATGCTCGCTACAGGCGGGGTCTCGAGGGTGAGCTAGCCCGTACAATTTCCAGTTTAGTGGCAGTCAGGCATGCACGTGTTCATCTTGCAATCCCCAAAGAATCTGTCTTTGTTCGCGAGCGAAAAATACCGACTGCTTCTGTATTTGTTGAGCTTTTTTCAGGGCGAAAATTAGAGGCGGATCAAGTAAGTGCAATAGCTAATCTGGTAGCGTCTTCAATTAGTTCATTAAGTGAAAAAGATGTCACCGTTGTGGACCAGCGCGGCAGGATGCTTAATGCAAATGATAGGAACAAAGATTTACTCTTAGCGGGAAGGCAGCTTGAATACAGTTTGAAAATTGAGCAAAACTTGTTAGAGAGTGTTAATAGTATTTTGCTACCTGTCGTGGGACAAGGGAGATTCAAAGCACAAGTCTCAGCGGAAATTGATTTTACCGCAATTGAGCAAACAGAAGAGCTGTATAACTCTGACCTTCCTGCGCTTCGTAGTGAGCAAACACTTGATGAAAACCGTGTTGGCAGCAAGCCTCCTGAGGGTGTTCCGGGGGCGTTATCGAATCAGCCACCTGGACCAAGTAGTGTGCCAGAAGTCGCTAATGGTGGCGGAGATGCAGGAGATGGGAGTGTACCGGGAAGCTCAAGAAAACAAGCGACGAAGAACTATGAGTTGGATCGTAGTATCTCGCATACTAAATCTCAAATGGGGCGGGTTAGCAGAATTAGCGTAGCTGTTGTTATCGATGATTTAAAGATTCCAGGCGCCGAAGGTGTTGTAGAAACCAAACCTTGGACTGCTGCTGATATTGAACGCTTACGAATATTGGTAAAAAGTGCTGTTGGTTATTCAGCGCAGCGCGGGGATGAAGTAAATGTCGTCAATTCTCCTTTTGTCCCTGAAATTGCGTTGATTGATGAAGAAATTCCAATTTACATGCAAGCATGGGTTTGGGATATTGCAAAACAAGTTGGTGCCGGTCTGTTTTTACTCTTAATGGTCTTTGGTATATTGCGGCCTATCCTAAAGAATTTAGTATCCACTGGAGTTCAACCTAGTGGTATGGGCTTGGGGGCTGCTGGTGAAGTTGCCGCAGAGCTTGAAGGTTTAAATACGGATGAAATATCAGAAGACTCTGTTACTTTTGGTGGGCGAGATGATGGGTTGTTGCCAACGCCCAATGAAAGTTTTGATTATCAAGTGAACTCAGTGAAGAGTATGATTGCTGAAGATCCAGCAAAAGTCGCGCAAGCGGTGAAGCAGTGGGTAAAAGACGATGAGTGATGTGGAAATAGAACTGACGGATATCGAAAAAGCCGCTATTTTAATGATTAGTTTAGGGGAAGATGACGCGGCGGAGATATTGCGTCACTTAGGGCCTAAAGAGGTGCAGAAAATTGGTGTGGCGATGTCAAATTTGGATAACATTGCTCAAACCAGTGTCGAATCAGTCGTTTCCGATTTTATGCATTTAGTCAGCGATCAGACCGGTATTGGTATCCACAATGATAAATACATTCGTCGCATGTTGAATCAGGCCTTAGGGGATGAGAAAGCTAAAACTTTGATTGATCGTATTTTGATGAATACTAATACTTCAGGATTGGATACTCTGCGTTGGATGGACGCTCTGCAAGTTGCAGAACTCATTCGTTATGAGCATCCTCAAATTCAAGCAGTGGTTATATCCTATATCGACCCCGATCAAGCAGCGAGCGTGTTGGGGTATTTTGACGACAAAGTAAGGCTGGATATTATTCTGCGAATTGCGTCGTTAGATAGAATTCAGCCTGCGGCGCTGCAGGAGCTTAATGACATGCTAGAACAGCAGTTCAGTGGTGGTAGTGGTCAGTCCTCTCGTACTTTAGGTGGCGTTAAACAAACTTCTGATATTATGAACTACATTGACTCGACGCTAGAAGAAGAGGTGATGGTCGGTATTAAAGAAGTTGATGAAGGTCTAGCTGATCAAATATCAGAAATGATGTTTGTCTTTGAAAACTTGATTGACGTGGATGATCGGGGCATTCAGGTGATGATGCGTGAGATTCAGACCGATCAATTAGTTATCGCGCTCAAAGGTGCTGATACGGCTATGCAAGAGAAAATATTCAAGAACATGTCCAAACGTGCGGCTGATCTTCTGCGCGATGAGTTAGAGGCTAAGGGCCCTGTGCGTATGAGTGATGTTGAAGACGCTCAAAAAGATATTCTTGCGATTGCTCGTAAGCTGGCTGATGATGGTGAAATCATGCTCGGCGGCGGCGATGATATGGTTTAAATGTCCGTTTTATCGTTGCTGATCAATGTTTTTATTTGTGCATTACAAAATAATTTAAAGTTGTATATCTAAGTACTATTAATTTTAATCTAGAAAACTGCTTGTTAAAGTGTCATTTTGATACTGGAAAACTGAGATTTTATATGTCCGAAAAGCCTCCTATTAGAATTCGTGCTTCTGAATCTGCTGCCAGCATGCATTATACTACGTGGGTCTTGCCGGAAGTTGGCAGTTCTCATGTTATTGGGCTTGAAACGAAAGAAGAACTTCCTGAAACCGAAGTAAGTGAAGTCACGGTTTTAGAAGACGAAGTTGATTCTGGCGCCCGTATGACGCTTGCTGATATTGAAATTATCAGAGAGCAGGCTTATGAAGAAGGGTTTGCAAAAGGACGTGAGGACGGTTACCAGTTTGGTGAAAAGGAAGGTGAGCAGCGAGGAATGCAGCAAGGTCTTTCTCAGGCGCAAGCGTTAATAGATCAGAAATTAGCGCTTTTAGATGCGGCTATTGCCTCTTTGCAAGATCCTCTGGAAGAGCAGCGCCAAAAAGTATCAGAGGTAATGGTTGAGATGGTTGAGCACGTCGCTGCAGCCGTCATTGATTACGAAGTAAAAGCTAATCCAGAAATTGTAACTAAGGCATTTTCTAGTGCGTTGCAGTTGTTGCCCAAACAGGCTGACGAAGTCGTTGTTCATGTCAATCCCGCAGACAGGGAGCATATTGAGGACGCTATACCTCGTCGCCACTCCCACTGGCAGGTCATCAGTGATGATGATATATCGCAGGGCGGCTGTACCATAAAAACGGGCGCTAGCCTGATTGAGTTTCAATTAGATAGTCGTTTTCAGGATGTTGTCGAACAGCTTTATGAAAGATTGTATGAGGACCCTATCGAGCAGCTTTCTCCTGAAAGCGATCAAGAGTCATCTTAGATACTCATTTGTTTTTTTAAGCTCATTCTAATTGCAGAAATTGAAAACCAGCCTATCGATAGATCAAATATGGATAAATGTTTTGAATGTATTAGATCGAATTAGTCAGCTCTCTCACTCGCTAAGTTCACCAGAACCTAAAATTGAGGGGTATATCGTTCGTTTGATCGGAATGACGATTGAGGCGAGGGGGCTGCAAGTCGCTATTGCTGATAACTGTCGTATTCTTTTGGCCGAAGACGACAGTATAGAGGCGGAAGTTGTCGGTTTTTCAGGCGATAGTATTTTTCTTATGCCGCTACAGCCTGTTGAGGGCTTAATTGCCGGGGCGCGCGTTGTGCCATTGGGTGCTGCTCGTAAAGTACCTGTTGGTGAAGGTCTGTTAGGACGCGTTATAAATGGCGTCGGCGAACCTTTAGATTCGCTGGGCCCAATTGATGCCCAGCAACGAGTTTCTCTCGCGGGGGAGGCAATAAATCCGCTAGATCGTTTTCCAATTAGTGAGCCGTTAAATGTTGGAATTCGCGCTATTAACGCCCTGCTAACTGTTGGTAAAGGACAGCGCATTGGTTTATTTGCTGGATCCGGAGTGGGTAAGTCGGTTCTGCTAGGGATGATGACACGATCAACTGACGCTGATATTACCGTTGTTGGTTTAATTGGAGAGCGTGGAAGAGAAGTTAAAGAGTTTATTGAGCACAATTTAGGTGCAGAGGGTTTGGCAAAATCTGTTGTTGTGGCATCCCCAGCTGATGATTCTCCATTAATGCGCTTAAGAGCTTCACAATTATGCACTAGAATTGCTGAGTATTATCGAGCACAAGGTAAAAGCGTGCTGTTACTGGTTGATTCACTCACCCGCTATGCGCAAGCGCAGCGCGAAATTGCCTTGGCAATAGGGGAGCCGCCAGCCACGAAAGGGTATCCACCATCGGTTTTTTCCAAGCTGCCTAAATTAGTTGAGCGCGCAGGTAATGATGCGACAGGAAAAGGCTCTATAACGGCATTTTATACTGTGCTTACTGAAGGTGACGATCAGCAAGATCCAATTGCTGATGCGGCGCGTGCAATACTTGATGGGCATATTGTTCTGTCAAGAACTCTGGCAGAGCAGGGGCATTACCCCGCTATTGATGTAGAGGCTTCTATTAGTCGAGCGATGCCGCAAATTGTTGATGAGCAACAATTGAGTGCTGCAATGCGCTTTAGACAATTGATGTCCAAGTTTAGTCAAAATGAGGATTTAATATCAATAGGGGCTTATGTAGCAGGTAGTGATCCAGATACAGACACTGCTATCAGCTCAATGCCAACTATGCGAAAATTTTTGCAGCAAGGATTGCGCGAAGCTGTCAATATGAGAGATAGTCAGCAGTGGTTGCATGTTGCTCTACAGCCTCTTGAGCCTCCTTCTCGGCCAGCGGTTCCAAAATGAAAAAGAAGCGCTCTGCTAGGCTTTCTATCGTCGCGGATTTGGAAGAGCGAAAAAGAAAGCAGGCCGATAAGTTTTTGGCGGATCATGTTACGCGGGTCGAAAATGATAAAGTTCAACTGGTGCAATTGGAGAACTATTTAACAGAATATCAACAGCAATACAAAACGACCTGTAGTCAAGGTATTAGCGTTCAGAACTTAATGAGCTATCAGGCGTTCATGGTGAAAATTGGTAACGTTATAGAGCAGCATAAAGTCTCGATGAAGCATAACCAAGAGCAGTTGGCTGGAGTCAGGGTATACTGGAGTAAAGTGTGCGCAAGGCAAAATGCAGTGGATTCATTGATTGTGAAAGTAAAAAACAAAGAGCAGCAAGCTGCAGATAAGGCGTTGCAGCAATTAATAGATGAAGCGTCACAGCTTCGTTTTACTAAGCTTCCGGGTTTTTAGAAACCTGTCTATATTCCTCTCATTAAACCTCAATACACCGGAAAAATTTAATTTTTGGCACTAAAATTGCTTTATTAGTATATTTGATTATTGATAGGATTATTTTATGGCAGCTCCGATTATCAGTGTAGCAACTCAAGTACCAGCTGAATTAACGGCCCCAAACCCTGTTGTTGCCAACAAAGCAGCTAATGCATCCAATCAAGCTTTTAAAACCGAGCTGAATCGTGCGCACGAACACTCTAAAACGTCTGAACAAGGCTCTCAAGAGAAAGCGACTACGGTTAATGCTAATAAAAATGCAGCAACATCGGCGAGTGAAAAACAGGCTTCGAACAGTGTCGATAACAGTGAAAAAACGCCGATTCAACAAGATAACAACGTTCAAAGTGAAGAGACGGGCGAGAGAAAAGTCGTTGAAGCGAATGCGAATCCGGTAGTTGAGCCTTTCGCAGAAGAGCCGTTGAAGGCTGCTGCAGTGCTTGAAAACGGAACGGTATTGCCGTCAACTGGCGATCAATTGCCGCTTGTTGCTCAAAGTATAGAGCCAGTCGCCAAAGTAATATCGCAACCTTCAGCGCTGGCTGTTGGTGTTGGTGTTGAGTCTGATGATGCTCCCGCGGCTTTGATTAAAGGTGCTGCTTCTATAAGCAATGTATCTGTTCAAGCAGCATCAGTCGTTGATAAAAGCATAAACGCGGCCCTTAATTCAGAGATTAATGCAGAAAAACTGCCTAAAATTGATTTGGCATCTCAGGCAAGTGATAAAATATCTCTTCAAGCTCAAGCTCAAGCTCAAGCTCAAGCTCAAGCTCAAGCTCAAGTTCAGGCTCAAACTCAAGTTCAGGCTCAAGCTCAAGCTCAAGCTCAAGCTCAAGCTCAGGCTCAAACTAATGCTAATACGACTACTGTGGTTGAGAATATCCAAGGAGGTAAGGAATCTGTTAATAATCAGACATCCGTGCCTGCTGTGAGTCTTGCAGAGAAAAGCTCAAATATAATTCCTTCGATCGATCAAAAGCAGAACCTAGATGCTTTGCAAAAGGCCCCCGTTCCTACACCGGTTAGCTCTGCGACTAATGCAGAACCTTTAATGGCAACAGCGACTAGCAAAAATGTTGATATCTCCCCTGTGAAGGAGAGTGGTGTCAGTGCTGTTGATACTAATAATAAGGCGATTGAAATTGCTGTAAATAACCGTAATACAGTAGACGCAGTAAAGCCTGTAGTAAACTCTGTCGCAGAATTATTGCCTCAACCGACAGCTCCTGTGTCCATTGAGAGTGAAAAAGTGATGGCTGAGGCTTCCTTAAAAGCTTCAAATGTTGTCTCTCCTGAGCAAAAGCCTGCTGTCTCTGCACAAAACGTAGAAGAAATAAAGCCAACAGGTGAAAGTGTTGTTAATGCATTGCCTAAGGTTGAAGCGGCCAAGCAAGAGCTAAATCCCAAAACTAACTTAGATATAGCTTCTGAATCTAAAGCCAATGTGACAAATATTGCTGTACAGAGCAAAGAGGTTAAAGTTGGCGCTCAGGAAGTGGTGAGTGTTAATCCTGAAACAGGCAAACAAGCTTTGCCAAATACTCCAACAGTTGCGCCAGTTACGACCACATTAAATTCAAACCCTACTCAAAACGAGCAAACTGTTTCTCTTAATCAGTATTTGGAGAAGATGCGCGCTGGTATTGATTCTGTTAGCCCTGAAAAAGCGATTGAAGAGAGTGCCTCAACAAAACCTTCGGCCGCTAAACTTGTGGACTCATTGCAACACTTAAATGGATTACAAAATAATCTAAGAACAACAAATCCAGTGCAAATGCAGATGCCTGTAGGAACCCCGCCTACCGCAAAAAATTGGAGTAGTGCCGTTGCTGATAAAGTATTTATAGCGGCTTCTCAAAATTTAAGAGTCGCCAACATACAGTTAGATCCCCCAGAGTTAGGTGCGCTGCAAATCAGATTGCAAATTTCAGGACCTGATCAACAACTCAGTGCGACTTTTAATTCGCCACATGCAGCAGTCAGAGATGCGTTGGAGCAGCAGCTTCCACGTTTAAGGGAGATGTTAGCAGAGCAAGGTATTAGCTTAGGAGAATCCTCGGTTAACGATCAGGGCGCACAGAGTGAAAGCGGATCAGGCTTTGGTGGACAGCAAGGTGCTACAAGCATTGCTGATGGCGATAATAATGATGCTATTGTCAATCCATTAAATACGCAAGGAACAGTCTCTTTGGTTGATTTCTATGCCTAAATGATAAGTCTGATGTAAAGCTAATTTATATAGAGTATTAGCGTTCGATGTTTTTCCTGCCTTTTTCTACGAAATAGTTGGAATTACATCGACTATAAATTTTGAACCTTCCACTATTGATGTTATGTTTGACGACAAGCGACTTTTCTAAGTATTTTGTCTCAAAACGCATGAATTCTTTACAGTACGCGCGATTATTAAAATATATTTAATCTAAGGTATTACTGCCACTGGATATAATTCGCTATAATGAGCTATATTTACGTTTTATAAGGATTTATTGTTTTCTTTTTGTCTCATTTGTCTCATTGAAGCTATCATTGTAGAGGGTGGTGCGACAAGGGAATGAAAATCTATTAGTACTAATATTAAGGAATTACAATGGCTGAAGATAAAACAGAGGAAGGACAGGAAACTCCTCCTAAATCGAAAAAAATGTTAATTATAATAATCGCTGCTGCTGTTGTTGTTTTATTGGGCGCAGGTGCTGCTGGGTATTTTTTTCTTATGGGGGGAGAACAGGAGGAAGCTGTGGTAGAAGAGGTACGGCTACCCGCAGTGTATACTAACATACGCACTAAGACAGGCCGTCCAATGTTCGTCTCTACTGTTTTATCGGACGATGACAGAGCGCATTACCTGCAGGCGTACGTTGTTGCTAAATCTCGAGACCCTCTCGTAGCGCCTGCTTTAGAAAAACATATGCCTTTGATTGTATCAAGATTAAATACTATGTTTTCAACCCAGGAATTTGCTAAGCTAAGTACCTTGGAAGGAAAGCAAATTTTGCGTGAGGATGCGACTAAGTTATTGCAAAAAATAATGAAGGAACGCATCAAAATAGCAGGCGTAGAAGAAGTTTTATTCACTAATTTTGTTATGCAATAGCGGTTGCTCTTCATGATATTAAACCTAATAAATAGTGACCATAAAAGGCAAAGGGCATAATGTCGGTTAAAGATTTACTTTCCCAAGATGAAATTGATGCGCTGTTACACGGTGTAGATGATACAGAGGATAGTGGTAGTGAAGATGAAGCGTCTGTGGAAGATGCTGACGGTGTTCGAATTTATGATTTAGCCAGTAATGAGCGGGTTGTACGTGGGCGAATGCCGACGCTTGAACTTATTAATGAACGATTTGCCCGCAATGCCCGTAATAGTATTTATAATTTGCTGCGCAATGCAGCCGACGTTGCCGTAGAAGATGTACAATTTTTAAAGTACGGCGATTATATCCATACCTTGTATGTTCCTAGTAGTATGTGTGTTATGCGTGTCGAGCCCTTAAAAGGTTCGGGGTTATTTATACTTGATGCAAAATTGGTCTTTAAACTCGTTGATAGTTTTTATGGTGGAGATGGCAGGCACGCAAAAATTGAAGGGCGTGATTTTACGCCGACCGAAAATAGACTGGTTTTTAAATTACTAGAATCGTTGTTTCATGACTTACGTGATGCGTGGGAACCAGTTATTGATCTCAAATTCAAGCGCATAGGACATGAAGTGAACCCCGGCATGGCAAACATGATCAATAATGATGATGTCGTAGTTGTTAGTACTTTTCAAGTGGATTTAGAAAGCGGCACCAGTGAGTTCCATGTTGTCTATCCCTATGCCATGTTAGAGCCGATTAAGGATGATTTAGTTTCAGGCAGTAAAAAAGAAGAATCGACAGATGATGAGCGTTGGCAGCATTCACTGCAGCGTGAAATGTTACGAGCATCGATGCCATTAACATTACAACTTACTGAGAGACAAGTGACGCTGGCTGATATTGTCGAATTGCGTGCGGGAGATGTTATTCCTGTTGAAATACCTGAAGTTCTCACGCTAAAAGCGAATAAAGTTCCCGTGTTTTCATGCAAGTTAGGTACCTCTAGAGGGAATTTGGCTGTGAAAGTGCTCGAAAAAATAGATCATTCTGAGTGATATTACATGTGTTTTAAAACCAACCAAATAAAGTTAATTGTCTGTAATATGGAGTCAGTATGAGTGATGAAACAGATGGTGCAGTAGATCAAGATGCGATGGCTGATGATTGGGCCTCTGCTATGGAAGAGCAAACAGGGACAGAAGGCGTTGATGTAGATATTGACAGTATTAATGATGCCGCTAAGCCGGTTGAGTTAGATGAGTTGGCGGATGATGCGCTTCCTTTAGGCGATCCCAAGCTCGACGTAATCATGGATATCCCTGTCACCTTATCAATGGAAGTGGGTAGTACCGACATCGCCATTCGAAATTTGCTGCAATTAAGCCAAGGTTCCGTTGTTGAGTTAGATCGTGTTGCTGGTGAACCATTAGATGTAAAAGTAAATGGCACACTCATAGCCCACGGAGAAGTGGTGGTTGTAAATGATAAATACGGTATCCGCTTAACGGATGTGATTAGCCCGCAGGAAAGAATAAAGCGCTTACGTTAATGATAAGTCCAAACTGTTCTAAAACTATCAGTACATCTCTTTTCCTGTTATTTATCAGCGAAGTGGGTGCAGCCGAAACTGTTGAAAGCCTCTCTAAGAGTGCATTACAAACCCAAATGCTTAGCCCTTCACCTTTGAGTAATTCTATCTGGCAGATGGCACTTGGCTTAGGGGTGGTATTAGCAATTATCTTTATACTTGCATGGTTAATGCGCCGAGTGAGTGGCGTTCAAAACTCTAAGGCACATATAAAAATACTTTCAGCGGTTAACGTAGGGACTAAAGAACGTGCAGTGCTAATTGAAGTTGGCAAAGATCAGTTACTGTTAGGTGTAGCGAGTGGGCAGGTGAGCTTACTACATAAACTTGAAACACCTGTTCTCGATCAGCCAGGTAACTTTTCTAAAAGTTTGAAAATGGCGAGTATTAAATTATCTCAACAAAGCGATGTTAGCGAAAAAACCAAGAGTGATTAAACTCTCTCAATTAATAGGTTTCAATTTAAAGGATCTCACCATTAATGATTAAGCTGTTAACGATTAGTTTGGTGTTAATCTTCCCGCAGTTATTATTTGCAGCAGATGTTGGGATACCTGCTGTTAGTTTGTCTATCGCAGAAGATGGCACGCAGAATTATTCGGTGACGATACAGATTTTAGCGCTGATGACCATGCTGACTTTCTTGCCAGCAATGGTCATGATGATGACCTCTTTTACCCGTATAATAGTGGTATTCGCTATCTTACGTCAGGCGATGGGCCTACAGTCAACACCGTCAAACCAAGTGCTAGTAGGGCTTGCTCTGTTTTTATCCTTTTTTATTATGAGCCCTGTTCTGGATAAAGTGAATACTATCGCTGTGCAGCCGTATATCAATGAAGAACTAGCGCCTTTGGAGGCGCTTGAAGCAGCTCAAGGGCCGTTTAGGACCTTTATGATGGCACAAACTCGTGAATCCGACTTGAATTTGTTTTTAAAAATAGCGGATGTTGGCGATGTGGAAAAAGCTGAAGATGTACCGTTTACAGTATTAGTACCGGCATTTGTCACGAGTGAGCTAAAGACCGCGTTCCAAATTGGCTTTATGTTATTTATTCCCTTTTTGGTCATTGATTTAGTGGTTGCCAGTGTGTTGATGGCGATGGGCATGATGATGCTTTCTCCTGTTATAATATCGCTACCTTTTAAAATTATGTTATTTGTCTTAGTTGATGGCTGGGCGATGATCGTCGGGACTTTGGCTTCAAGTTTCAGAATGTAGGGAATAAATATGACGCCACAGTTCGTATTAGACCTTTTTGGTGAAGCTTTCTGGGCCGTTGTTGTGTTGGTGAGCATGATCGTCTTACCCAGTTTAATAATGGGGTTAATTATCGCTACCTTTCAAGCGGCCACCCAAATAAATGAGCAAACGCTCAGTTTTCTGCCGCGTTTACTGGTTATTATTTTCGTTATTATGATTATGGGCCCTTGGATGGTAACCAAGCTCACGGACGTTTTTAAATTAATCTTTGCGTCTATTCCTATCGTAATTGGGTTATAAGCAATGCTGGATCTCAGCTTTCTGCAAATAGAGCAGATGGTGGGGGATTACCTGCTACCTTTTTTTCGCATCGCGGCTTTCATGATGTCAATGCCGCTCATAAGCACTCAATATGTTCCCAAAAAAATCCGGCTCATATTGGCAATCTCTTTTTCTTTAGTCATCGTCCCTACGCTACCTCCCGCACCCTATATCGAAGGGTTATCTCTGTCCAATTATTTGCTGGTGGTAGAACAAATGCTTATAGGTGTTGCGATTGGTTTCTCGCTGCACATCATGTTTCAAATATTTGCCATCGGCGGTCAAATGATCGCTAACCAAATGGGATTAGGCTTTGCATCCGTCAATGATCCAGCTAATGGCGTGTCAATTGTTGTGGTCGGACAATATTATATGATGCTGTCTATGATGTTGTTTATTACCATGAATGGACATTTGATTATGTTTCAAACCTTAGCGCAAAGCTTTAGTGTATTGCCTGTAGGGGTTTCGGCCTTAGATAATATTAAGCTTATGGATATCGTAAATTCGGGCACCTGGATGTTTCAATCTGCAGTGGTGATGGCATTACCTGCTGTCACTTCGTTATTGATTGTAAATGTCTCTTTTGGAGTAATGAGTAAGGCATCTCCACAGTTAAATATTATCGCGATAGGTTTCCCCTTTACGATGACCTTAGGTATATTTATAACCTGGATGACATTCTCTGGCTTCTTACATCAATTCGAGCAATTTAGTGAATACGCACTAAGTTTTGCCGGTCAAATTCTAGTCGCACCGTGAGGGCATAATGGCAGAAGACAGTGGTCAGGAGAAAACCGAAGACCCCACCCCCAAGCGCTTAAAAGAAGCGCGTGAAAAAGGGGATATACCGCGCTCAAAAGAGCTAAATACTACTGTGCTTCTAATGGTTGCTGCTGCTGCAGTGTTGGTCTTTGGCGCAAGCGCCATTTCTGAATTAGGGGCTATGATGATCGATAGCTTTTCCTTATCGCAAGAGGAGGCATTTGATACAAAATATTTGATTATTAACTTCGGTGCCGCTCTTTTTGATGCATTGTGGGCTGTTCTAAGCTTTATGTTGGTGGTGCTTGTTGCGGCTTTTGTCGGACCAATAAGTTTAGGTGGCTGGAATTTTAGCACTCAAGCCATTGCCCCAAAAGGGAGCAGAATGGATCCGCTTGCTGGCCTTAAACGTATGTTTTCTCTTAAGGCATTGGTTGAGCTTTCTAAAGCCCTAGGGAAATTTATTATCGTTACCTCGTTGGCACTATTCTTTCTAAACGCGGTACAAAAAGATCTATATGACCTTGGAAAAATGGATGTTTTTGTGGCCATGTCTGAGTCAATCCAATTAATAGGTTGGGCTTTTCTTATTATTAGTTTAAGCCTGATTGTGATTTCTTTATTAGACGTTCCCTATGTATTGTATGAATCTGCTGAAAAGCTAAAAATGACCTTGCAAGAAGTCAAAGATGAGATGAAAAATACAGAGGGTAAACCTGAAGTTAAGGGTAGAATAAGGCAAATGCAACGTGAGATTTCTCAGCGTCAAATGATGAAAGACGTACCACAAGCTGATGTTGTGATCACTAACCCAACTCACTTTTCTGTCGCATTAAAATATGAAGATAATCACAGGAATGCACCGATTATCGTGGCGAAAGGCAGCGACTTTGTCGCGCTTAAAATTCGTGAAATAGCGAAAGAAAATAATGTACCAGTACTGTCCTCCCCACCTCTCGCTAGGGCTCTTTATTACAGTACTGAAATAGGGGATGAAGTCCCAACAGGCTTGTTTAAAGCTGTAGCACAAGTCCTCGCTTATGTATTTCAACTCAAACGTCATAATCAGAGGCAGGCTCAAAAACCAACTTTGCCTGCTGAAAATGATATAGAGATACCGGATGAATATCGCAGAGATGATTAATCTAACCTGGATATTGCATTCAATGCCATGATAATAACCCGGCTTATTGTTTTTGCGGGCTTTTTTTCGATTGAGTGCCGTACTGGTGTGTCCGCTCGATTGAGCAAGAAAAGTCTGTAAAATCAAGAAGCAAGTTAGCATTTGCGCAATTGGGTGCAATATTCGGGCTAAGTTTTTGACTATATACTGAATCCAAAAAAACGCTTTAATGAGTATAAATAGTAAATTGATGTCGCTTTCTTATTTAACTGTCAAGTATAAGCAGTGAGGTCATATTATTTTAAGTCTTAGGGGATCAATATGAAAAAAATATTAGTGCTTATTAGCTTTCTATGGGCTAGCGTCGCGTTTGCAGCAGATCCTATCTATACTCGGCTCTTTAGCAGTACTGCTATCAGTGGGTACGATGCAGTCAGTTACTTTATTCAAAAGGCTCCTGTAAAGGGAGTAAAAAAATATTCAATACAATACAAAGGGGCTAATTGGTATTTTTCAACCCCAGAAAATTTACAGCTTTTTAAAAAATCGCCTGCGCAATATGCACCTCAATATGGTGGTTACTGTGCATGGGCCGTATCAGAAAAAAATGACCTAGTGTCTGGTGACCCACTGCGTTGGAATATCGTCGATGGGAAGCTGTATCTTAATTACGATCAAGATATTCAAGATAAATGGCAGCAAAATATATCGGGATTTATCGCCAAAGCGGATAAGGCATGGCCAGTGCTTCTTGCTAAGTAAAGCGGGCTTAATAGACGTAAGAGATTTAATCAAAGAGTGGGCTTTGCTGATGCTCTAATTTCTAAGTGAGCTCTTGCTGTAACATTATTACAGGGGCTCTTAGCAAAAAACTAAGATTGTTTAATGTTAGCTTTTCAGCTTACGCTTGCACACATGGACGATACTGAATTAAATTAAACCAGCGCTGTAAGTTTGTTAACTTTGCAGGTGTTCCTACTTCTAGGGCTTTGGCGACATATTTTAAAACCAAGGCACTGATATCAACAATTGAAAACGCTTCGCCTGCAATGTCATGATTCTTTGAAAGTTGCTTATCAAGTAGCCGGAGGAAGTTTACTAAGCGAAACTTAGACTCTTCTCCCCAGCTTGCAATAATGTTTTCACCGTCACCGTCACCGTCACCGTATGCACTTGATATATTACG
>Ga0209291_1001185_pt1 | contig 23742 bp, 11 predicted proteins | sample GOMGulsemesocosm_FD_184633 | JGI IMG/M metagenome (GOLD analysis project Ga0209291, IMG submission 184633) | Methane-oxidizing microbial communities from mesocosms in the Gulf of Mexico - GOM9B Gulf of Mexico (SPAdes) (version 2) | ecosystem: Environmental > Aquatic > Marine > Cold seeps...
TTGTACAAGCTTCGAAACGCCTGCTTCAAATAACGGGCTACCTTGTGTAGTAATTTCGATTTTGGCTGGCTCTAAACCTGCTGATGTCGCTTCAATTACAGTGACACCACCATGGTATGAACGAAACTCAGTGGCTGCATGACCATCTAAAATTTGAATATCATTACGGGTAGTGTTTTTAAAGGTAATACTTCTACCTGTCGCAAACTCACCCGGCCCAGAAATAATCGTTAAGGTAACTGTTGGGCTGTTTGAAATATGTATACCGCTAGCATCTAACACCTGCACGTTGATATGGGCGTCATCCGTGGCGTTAGTGCCCTGAATAGTTGTGTTGTCAGTAAATAATTTTAGACTTTTAGCTGTGCCTTTCTCTGGCCACTGTGGTGGCGCGATACCTTTAAAGTAATTGCGATACCAATACCAAGCACGTTTTGGAATGCGAGCAAAATCGACTATGCCCATTTCACCCATGTTGCCGGCAATGCTGCCATGGTCAAAGCCACACCATATTGCATGACCGCTGCGCCATTCTGGTTTTTCGCCATCTTTTATATGAGAAGTCCAACAAGCATCATAATCGCCCGGTCTGTCGGTAACACAAGAGCCATATTCACTCACCATATTGGGAATGCCTGGATCTTTATCTCTGGTGGCGCCATCGCCGTTATAGCCTGCAATGTCGCCTAAAACATCAACACCTGCTCGTTGTGCTCCGCCAATCATGGCTTTTCGAGTTGGATCCAATTTATGAGATAAATCGACCATATCTGATAACAAACCTTTCATATCATCGATGACTTCATTGGCGCTAAAGAAAGCTTCGTTACTCATACTCCATGCAATAACTGAAGGACTATTTCTATTGATCAGAATAAGTTCTTCAAGACCAGCCGCTGCGCTTTTTTCGTAAGCGGTTTTGTCTTTTTCATGAATAGGGTAAGTACTTGAATCCCAATAACCATCATCTTTAAAGCCACCAATGCCCCAAACGGAATTTTCAGGGATGAACATTAAGCCGAGTTCATCACACACTTGGGTAAAATACGGGTGGTGAGGGTAGTGGGAGCCGCGAATGAAATTAAAACCAGCATCTTTCATTAATTTCAAGTCACGATAAACACCTGCTTTGGTTACTGCATCGCCCCAACCAGCATGATCTTGATGTACGTTTACGCCTTCAAGATATAAGTGTTCACCGTTTAAGAAAAAGCCTTTGTCGGCGGTCCATTCTACCCATTTAAAACCAAATTGAGTTTGGTAACTGTCAACAAGGGAATCAACTTCAGCATTGTTTTCATAGAGAGTGGTTATCGCTTTATACAAAGTAGGAGAGTCTGGAGACCATAACTTTGGTTTGCTTATTTCAGCACTGAGTTGTTCAATATCGAGAGTTTGGTTTGCATCAATACTTCGACTCGAAACCATTTCAGTGATTTTTTTATTGTTGCTGTCTACAATGACGGTTTTCAACGTAAATTGTATGGTGGTAATACTGTTGTTTTCTATCGTTGTTTTTACGTTAACTTTTGCTGATTCTTTGCTTATCTCAGGTGTAGTAACAAAAGTACCGTTCCATGCAACATGCAATGGGTTGGTTACACTCAAGTAAACATCACGGTAGATACCACCACTAAAGACATGTTCGCCAGCACGAGGGGCGAGTTGAGCGTCCCAAATATTGTTTACCCTAACGGTTAATAGGTTTTCGCCAGCTTTAGCTGCATTACTAATATCCACTGTAAAACCGGTGTAACCACCACGGTGTGAGCCGACTTTTTTTCCATTTAAGTAGATTTCAGCTACTTGAAAAACACCATCAAACTCAAGGGTTAATGTCTGGTTTAACAAGCTTTTATCAATTTTAAGTGACTTCTTATACCAGCCATAACCCACATAAAAACTTTCAGAGCGGAAATAGGGCAGGCTAAAAGAGTGAGGCAATCCGATGTTTTGCCACTGTGCGTTTTTGGCTTGTTTGTCGGCGGATAGTTCAGTTGAAAAATCGTCAGCTTCAGAACTAAAGGTGAACTGCCAATCGCGGTTAATATTTTCTTTTAATCGACCTTCGTGGTTGTTGCCACTATTTTGGTCATATGAGCAGCTCGATATAAACATAATGCTCATGGCGAAAATTACGATCAGAGATTGTTGTAAAGTTTTCATGCTTATTAAATTCACTCTTTAGTGTTTAAATATATTAAAGGTCAACTCAAGGAATAGTCGCTCTTTGAGTTTTTATATTGCTTATTTAATAGTTCATAGGTGACAGTAACTAAACTGTACTATATAAGGGAGAACGTTACCATATGTTTTATTATAGATAATAGTACGTAAATTCTACGTACTATTACCTCTTTATGCATTTACTCAGCAAGCGTTAATTTTAAGACTTAATGCAAATCATCAGGCCCAGCAGCGGGGTTTTCGATAACAAGCTCACCCTTGTTATAATGAAATTCAATGGCTTCACCAGTACATAATAGTGTGATTGTTTTAATTGCCGATAGATCTTGAACTTTGATCGGTTTGCCAGGTTCAGTATGAGTGTAATAGGGCTTTTTCCATATTCCCCAGCTGTGAGAATCTCCTTGAGCGCAAGGTCTGGCATGTAAATACCAATCCTAATAACTAACGGGTCATTTTAAATGGCTAAAAGAAATAACTACTGCGTTATAAAATTTATAAGTAGAATAGCTACTTACCTTAATTTTATTTCTTGTATTTATTCCTTTTTCCTCATGAAAAAGTAGAACACTTAATTAAGAAAACGGGTATAACCGTTCGAAATAATAGTGAATGACTATTTAGTGAGCTTTAATCCCCAAACGAATTTACCGCTTTTCTTTTTAGGAAGGTTAACAACAAGGTTGTTACCTAGCTGAGTAAAGGCTAAAGCGCCTTTAGCATCTGCTTTAGCAGATAAGAGTTCGATGTTCTTGGCGTTAAATAGAGCCGCTTGAGGTAATTTAATTTGGCCACTTTCTGGCCAAGAGACAAACCAGGCATAAAGATCACCGTTCTTTTCGGTATAACGGATAGCCGCTATATCATACTGCCAAGTGTCTTTTGAACCCGCCTGTAAACTATTGAGTTTACCTTCACCCCAAGTAACCCAAGGTGTAGATTGATGAATACCAATCCCATTAACTTGCATCCACTGGCCAATTTCAAGTAGCGCGGTTTCTTGGCCTTTGTCTAAGCTGCCATCAGCTCTTGGGCCTATATTCAATAGTAAATTGCCATTGCGACTGACAATATCAACAAAGCCACGCAGTAAGGTATCTGTTGGCCAAGCTGCTTTATCTCCGGTATAACTCCAATTACCATTCACCGTGTAATGCGCCTGCCAAGGTCGCGCTTTAATGCCACCTTCAAGCGAACCTTCGCTATCATAAATCGCTTCACCGGTTTTTAGCGCGTCGCGTTTCCAAGATAATGCCACGTCTTTATTCCAGTCTGCGCTCTCGTTGTAATAATTTGCGGCCACTCGCCTGAATGCATCGCGAAATATTTCTGTTTTATATTCATTATGGGCATCCGCAATACCGCCATCGACAAAAATATAGTCAGGTTGATAGTTGTCGATAAGCTCATTCATTACCCGCTCCCATTGCAGGGCATCTTCAGGACGTGGTGGCTCGGTGTCGCCACGGCGTTTGCCGTACAGGCCCTCATTTTCCTGATCCCAGGTGTCGAACTGCTCGCGGAAATTATAATATTTCCAGTGCCGACCATAATGGGTGGAAACTCCGGTTTTAATGCCTTTTTTACGCATCGCCGCGGTTAACTCTCCAACCACGTCACGTTTGGGCCCCATTTTTGCGGCATTCCACTCAATTTCCTTTGAGTCCCATAGGGCAAAACCATCATGATGAACCGCTGGCGCGGCAAAATAAGCGGCACCCGATTTTTTAATTAAATCTGCATAATAATCAGCATCAAATTTATCTAAGGTGAACAGGGGAATAAAATCCTTATAACCAAATTCTCTGCGATCGCCATAGGTTTTTGTGTGATGATCACTAAATTGCTTGGTATATTCTGGATATTTCTGCATGTGCGTATTATCGGGGCTGTAGTACATACTAGTGGCATACCACTCACTTTTGTACGCAGGAACCGAGAACAGACTTAAGTGCATAAATACACCTAACTTACCTTCTCTATACCATTGCGGTACATCATAAGAAGATAATGAATCATGGCTGGTGTTGTACTTTTCTTCGGCAAAAACAGTATTGCTGGCGAGCAAACTTGTGACAATAAAAAGCGTAAACATGTTGCTATGATAATTTTTCAAATTTATCATTATTGACCTTAATTAAATGTATAAAATGAAAAAATCAATAGTTTATGAGCCTGTTTTACTATATTTTTTGCTGATAAAGGAGAATTGTTCAAAACAAAATAATTTGTAAACTTGCTCCCGCCATCTGCGTATATTAATTATTTTCAATAATGTCCGTCATTTGCTTTATAAGCTCAGTTTTAATTAAATCGAACGTTTTATTTAGTGCTAAGTTATGCCATTCATAGGGATCATCTCGGTGGTCATATAGCTCTTCTTGACCATCTTTGTACCTGATGTATCGCCAGTTTTGAGTGCGATATGAATAGGTTTGTTGCCATATATATTCATCAGGTAAATCTTTTAAAACCTTTACATGCCATAAGGCATGTTTGTTAGTGCCAACCGCTAATCCTTCAATGGGCTTATCAATACCAACGCCCATAACCGTTAACGCACCTTGTGGCCCTTGCCATCGCGTTGTTGTATTGGTGTTGAGTTCAGATGAAAGTAAGGGGGCTATTGAATGGCCACCTAAAGGTGCTGCGCCTTTAGATTTACTGTTTGAACCTCCTAAATGAGCCAAGTCTATAAAAGTAGGGTAGAGATCAATGAGTGACATAGGCTGTGGTTGTTTTAGTCCTGCGACACTTTTACCCGGAACTTTGAAAAGCATAGGGATTTTTGCACTTTCCTCCCAAGGAGAGTTTTTGTAAAGGTAGTCTTTTTCACCAAACTGCCAACCATGATCGCTGGTAAAAACAACGATAGTATTATCTTTTAAATGGGTACTATTGAGCGTATCTAAAACTACGCCCACTTGTTCATCCATAAAAGCAATACAAGCAAGATAGGCTTGAATAACTTTCTTTAAGCCTTCGTCATCATCTTCATAGGAGTCTTGCAATGCTTTAAAATAAGCTAAACCCATTTGTGTCATCGGGTAGTTATCTTTAAAGAATGAATCATTGAGATCATTCTGTTTAATCGTGGGCAGCTGGATAGTTTCTAATGGAAACATATCGAAGAAACGTTTAGGTGCATATAACGGGGTATGTGGGCGAACAAAGCCAATACCCATAAAAAATGGTTGCTGAGTGTTAGCTTTGGCTAGCGCTTTTAATTTACTACTTGCCCATATAGCATGTTGTTCATCAGGTAGGCGATCACGGTTATTTTCATCAACATAATTGAAAGGTTTATGTGGATAGCCCCAGCCAGCTTCGTGTTTTACTTTAGCTGTTGAGTCGCCACTAAACGTTGGAACATCGGTTAAAGGCGCAAATGAACCATCAACAATATTAATACTTCTAAAGGGCTCAGGCACAGAAGGGTGACCAACAATTTTATTGCCATTAAAGGCATGAGGGCCATAATTTATGCGCTCAGGAACCCCCCATTCATGCCAAAGTTTTTTCTGGTTTTTATGAAGTAACTTTCCCGTTCCCAGCATTTGATAACCATTTTCACGAAATAATTGTAAAAAGGTTTTATTGTGCTTTAGTACATGTTGTTTAGTAAGTGGTGTCCAAGCAAAATCTTTTGATACATGAGGGTATACACCGGTAAACAAACTATTGCGAGATGACTGGCAAACAGGCGCATTGGTTTGCGCGTTAGTAAACTGCACTGACTGAGCCGCTAGTTTATCAATGTTAGGTGTTTTACTTTGAGGATGGCCGCCAAAGGTGCCTAAATAATCATTAAGATCATCAACAATGATAAATAAGACATTTGGTTTTTCTAAGTCATTACCTTGTGATTTATCATCAGCAATCGCAGGCGAAACTATGCCTAGAAGACAACCAACAATAAAACAGCTTATTAATAAGTGATTTATACGCATTTTGTTTCCTACAGCTTATGGCCAATAATGGCGCTTACTTCACTTTTAAGCGCGTTTATAACATCTTTACTTTTGTTATCACTGGCTAGGTTCGTCCATTCATGCGGGTCGTTATTATGGTTATATAACTCTTCTTGTCCGTTGGAGTAACGAATATAGCGAAAATCTTTGGTGCGGTAGGAATAATTTTGTTTAGTAACGGATTTTTCTCTACCACTGTTGGCATAATTACCAACAACGGTTAATGCACCGTTGGGCCCTTGCCAGTTTGTTGTGGCTGGATCTTCAGACCCTTTATTTTCTAACAAAGGACGTAAACTAAAGCCGCCTAACTTACCGCCTTTATTATTATTTCGGTGATCGCCCTTTAAATGTCCGTAATCGACAAGTGTCGGAAATATATCGATGAGTGATACTGGTTGTTCAACAGAAACATTGCTAACTTCACGATTAATCGGACGAATAATAAGCGGGATACGCGTACTTTCTTCCCAAGGAGAGTTTTTAAATAGATAGTTTTTTTCACCCATTTGCCAACCATGATCGCTGGTAAAAACAACCATCGTATTTCTATTGAGGTCTGGGTGAGAGGCTAAAGCATCAAGCACTTTTCCTACTTGTTCGTCCATAAAAGTGATGCAGGCTAGGTAAGCTTGTAAAAAGTGTCTGATCGCAACGTCTCTATCGCCATCATAAGAAGCTAATAATGTACGGTAATACTTTAATCCTTTGCCGTTAGCGGGAAAGTTTTTATTAAAATGCGTGTCATCAACATCGCTTTTCATCCAAGGCGCTAATTTGATTGATTCAAGCGGGTACATGTCAAAGAATCGATCAGGCGCATAAAGTGGTGTATGAGGTCTAACGAAACCCACACCCATGAAAAAAGGTTGTTGACTTGTTTTCTTAGCTAGTTCTACAAATTTGTCTTTTGCCCATTTTGCATGCGCCTCATCGGGAAGTAAATCACGATCGTTTTCATTATTGTAACGAAATGGCGCTTTTGTCCACCCCATAACCCAACCGGCTTCACCTTTCTTACCTACAGAAATACCACCTTCTGAAAGTCGTCCAAATGAGCCGTCAATAGCACCTATATCTCTAAAAGGGGCAGGAACATTTTTAGTTGCGGTTAACTTTTTACCATCGAATATGGTCGGGCCATAATTATGCTTAACATTGTTGCCCCATTCTTGCCATTCTGGTGTTTTGTTGCCGTGCATTAATTTACCTGTGCCTAGGCTGAAATAACCATTTTCATTAAACAGTTCCATGATGGTTTTATTATGCTTCAACACCGGGTGTTTATATTTAGCTGTCCAGCCGAAATCGCCGGAGTCGTGCGGATAAACGCCGGTAAATAAACTATTACGTGAAGGCTGACAAACAGGGGTGTTTGTTTGCATATTAGTAAAGCGAATGCCACTTTTTGCTAGTTTATCAATATTAGTCGTTTTCACTTGTGGATGACCACCAAATACGCCTTGATAATCATTAAGGTCATCAACCATAATTAACAAAACATTGGGTCTAGCTTCAGTTGTTGATGCAAAGGAAAAGCCCGAAATTATGCATAATGTGCTTGCAAGCATTAACTGTTTTAAAGTCATATTATTGTCTCTGTTCATTTTATTGATATTATTTTGCATTTTTCGTCAATTGCTCAAGCTTACGTTTCAAGCGCGCTTTAACGGCAGCGTATTCGCTATTATCTGCTAAGTTAATTATTTCATTTGGATCTATCTTGTTGTAATACAATTCTTCTTTATTATTACCGTATTTAATATAACGCCAGTCTTGTGTTCTGACGGCAAAGCTCTTTAAGCCTTGTTTTCCCCATTGTTTTACTACCGATAAAGCGTAGCGCTCGGTGTTGTCAGTAGGGGGGGGAGCCGAAGTCTCCTTGCCATCTATTAAGGGTTTTAGAGAGGATCCACTTATTGGTAGGCCTTTATCATTTTTACGGTTATCCCCTTGTACTTGGGCATAGTCCATAAAAGTAGGGTATAAATCGATTAAACTCACTGCTGCTGAAATAGTTTGTTTCTTGCTCGTGCGAGGGTCAAATATAATCATTGGCACTTGGGTAGAACGTTGCCATAAGTTATTTTTAAATAAGTTGTTCTTTTCGCCCAAGTTATAACCATGATCAGAGGTAAATACCACAATGGTATTGTCTTTATAAATACTGTTATTTAAAGCATCGAGTACTTTACCCACTTGTTCATCCATAAAGCTGATACTGGCTAAGTAAGCTTGATAATATTTACGCAGTGCATCATCTTTACTGTTAAACGATGCCAGTAGGGTATTGTAGTGTTTTCTACCTAAAGATGTTTTAGGGGCATATAAACTTTCAAAATGGGTATCTTGGTGATCATTTTCAATAAAGTCAGGCAAGTTAATATCGGCTTGCGGATACAGTTCGAAAAACCTGTCAGGCGCAACTAACGGCGTGTGTGGGCGTATAAAACCTACACTTAAAAAGAACGGTTTGTTAAGTTTTGCTTGTTTAAACTCGGCTAATTTATTTACAGTCCACTGCGCATACATTTCATCAGGCAATGGATCTCTGTCTGTTTCACTGACATAACGAAATGGTTTCTTGAAACCACCGTAATACCAACCATTATGTCCGAGTTTATTGCCGTTAGCTTTTACGTTGGGTACTTTTGAAAGCGGTATAAAGGTTGAGTCTAATGGGCCTATGTCCTTGTTATATGGCGAGGGCACATCAGGATGGCCAACCGGTTTTATACCATTAAAAGCTAAAGGTGTGTAATCGGGTCTAATGCCAAAGTCATCCCACGCTTTGGCCCATTGGTGGTGGGTTAGTTTTCCTGTGCCCGCACTGTGGTAACCATGATGGCTAAGTTGCTCCATTATGGTACGTGAATTGGCCAATATTTTATTTTGTCGCCAGTTACCAAAAGCGTATTGACCCGATTCATGAGGTTGAATGCCTGAAAATAGACTCGCTCTTGACGGGCTGCAAATTGGCGCATTAGCGTGGGCATTGGTAAATAAGGTGGCTTTGGCGGCTAACTTGTCAATATTAGGGGTTTTAACACCGATGCTGTTATTCATTACCCCAATAAAGTCATTAAGATCGTCGGCCATAATAAATAAAATATTGACCGGCTTTTCTTTAACCACCATTTTAAACACATCATTAGCTATCGCTGAATTTGTCAATAATAAAGCTAGGCTAGTTAGCGCCATTTTGTTCAAGCTGTTCATGTATTTTACTTAGTATTTATGGCTGACATAAGCCCACTGATTGCCCAGCCAAGTATTGACCTTAAAATCCACAGTGCCACGTTTAGCCTCAATGAGAGTTACGCTATCAGGTTTGGTAAAGACAAAACCTTTTTGTTCTTTAAGTAAGGTGGCAATATTTAACAGTTCTACTTGCTCTAGATCATGTGTAGCTTGAGCATAGAATTGATTAAAACTTGTGGTAGGGTCGTAATTATCGACTAAAGTTAGGTACTCTAATGCCCGTCCTTTTACTCTAATGCTGGTTGATGTGGCTAATAATTTTTTAACTAAAGGTGCAAACACAAGACCTTGTTGACCAAAGCTGGTTAACGCAATTAAACCGCGATAAACCCTGTCTTCTTGTTTGTGATTCAGCGCTGAAGCGAGTTCCGCTTTAGCTTCATCAAAAGGCATTAATGGTAGATTGGCAATATCAATTAATGCTTGAATATGGGTGTTTTGCGCATTGCCATATTCATAAAAGCTGGTGTTAATATCTGTTTGTACTAATTTTGATTCTGCAATAAAACCTAAATCAGGAGACGTTTGTTGCTTTTTTCGTAGTAGATTACGTAGCTGAATTAACTTAGGTTGAAACTTAGCATCGGCTGCCAGATTGTTCGTTTCATAGGGATCGTTGCTTAAATCAAAAAGCGCTTCAGCTGTTTTAGGTTCAAAGAAGGCGGCCTGTTGTGCAGTGAGCTTGCCTTGTTTAAACAAGTTACGCCATTCTTGAAAAGCGAGTTGTTTGTAACGATAGTAATTGTGTAGGCCATCAGGGTAATAAGGTTGATAGTTACGAATATATTTAAAGTTGCCTTTTCTGATACTGCGCACTAAATCAGACTTTTCATCGAACCTGTCTGCTTGGCCAAAAACAACATCACGTTTATTTAAGTCATGTAAACTGGTGTCAGTTGATAAGAATGATTGACCGGTATACTCGCTAGGTATTGCTATACCGGCTAAGGCCAATGCCGTTGGCGCAAAATCTATAAAGCTGACCAGTCCAGAAACTCGGGTGTTTTCTTTTGCTAAACCTTTACCTAATAGATGTTTAAAATTTTCAGGCACTCTAACGACCAAGGGCACGCTCAGGCCAATTTCGAATAAATAGCCTTTACTGCCAGGTAAAACACCACCGTGATCACCAAAGTAAAAGATAAAAGTGTTTTCTAACTCGTGGTCTTTCTCAAGTTGTGCAATGAGGTTAGCCATTTGATTGTCAGCTTTTAGATGATTATCTAATGTGCGGGCATGGGTATAACGAAACGTAGGCGTGTCTGGGTATATTGGCGCTAGGGTTATATCTTTAGGATCATGCTTTGTTGCAACGTTTGTGATTGCGCCTTTTTTAAAGTGCAATTTACTTTCATGAGTTATAGCAAACGTTTGAACATGGAAAAAGGGTTGGCCTGCTTTTCTGTTACGCCAGTTAGCCGTTTTTGATGATTGACTCCACAGCGTTTTATCATCTTTAAAATTATAATCTGTTTTTACATTGTTGGTGGTGTAATAACCTGCTTGTTTTAATATCTTACTCAATGGGTTGAGGCCTTCAGGCATAGCGACCTTTTTGTAACTACGATGGTTCATTGTGCCTAAACGTGAACCGTATAGACCAGTAGCTAAGGTACTTCTCGCTGTTGAACAAACGGGCGAATTAGAAAAGGCATTGTCAAATATCAAGCCATTTTTTGCCAGCTTTTCGATAGCAGGCATTTTGGCGCCACTTTCAGCATATAACTTTAAATAATGCTTAGAATTATCTTCGGTAATTAACCAAATAATATTGGGTTTTTTTTCAATTGTTGTCGTTATATTGGTGGGCGAAGAGTCAGCATAACTGTTACTCATTATGTTAAAACTCAGTGTTACTAAAAATGCTGTTTTTAGTACTCTGAATGATATGAATTTTCCCATTGAAACTCTCTCGTTATTGTTAGCTGCTGTTGATTGCTGAATGTTTTTTTACCCAAAAGAGTCCTTTTTTAACACGTAGAGAGTAATAAATGCAAGCTAAATGATATCGTTTACCCTGTTGTTTTTATCAGTCGCAGATATCAATAATTAATATCGTTCATTGGTTTTATATGTTTTTAATTCTTTGTTTTGTATGGATTTGCAGTGCTTTTTTTAATATTAATATTAATGTTAATATTAATTTTTAACTTTCTTATTCAGATAATTAATTGTTGATGATATGCTGTGGTGGTATCGTTATCCTCTAGGGTTTGGGATGTCAAAATAAAGTAATCATTGGAAAGTAATTAATAGGTATCATGATGTTAAATAAACAAATATTCAAATGTATGTTGTCAGCTATTGTAGGTTTACTGGCAATGGTGTTAACCGGCTGCGGTCAAGACTCAAGCAATGCCGATGAAAAAGCCGATGAGAAAACCACTAAAAAACCAAATGTGGTTATTTTTTATGTCGACGATTTAGGCTACGGTGATATTAGTAGTTATGGTATGACAGCAATAAAAACACCCAACGTTGATGCTCTTGCTGCTGACGGTATTCGATTTACCGATGCGCACAGTTCTGCCGCTACTTGTACACCATCACGTTATTCTTTATTAACAGGCCGATTTGCGTTTAGAAACAATGCCGCAATATTACCTGGTGATGCACCCCTTATTATCGATCATACCCAACCAACATTACCTAAGATGATGAAAAAAGCAGGTTATAAAACCGCCGTAGTCGGTAAATGGCACTTAGGTTTAGGCGATGGTTATGTCAATTGGAATCAAGCGGTTAAACCCGGCCCAATAGAGCTGGGTTTTGATTATTCATTTTTAATGCCGGCAACGGGTGATAGGGTGCCAACCGTATATTTAGAAAATCATAACGTGGTTAATCTAGACCCCAATGACCCGATAACCATCAGTTATGAAAAACGAATTGGTAAGCGCCCTGTAGGAACTGAATCACCAGAGTTATTAAAACAAAAAGCTGATTTACAACACAGTCGTACCATTGTTAATGGTATTAGTCGTATAGGCTGGATGTCTGGGGGGAAATCAGCTGAGTGGGTTGATGAAGACTTTCCTATAATTTTTACTAATAAAGCCATTGAATTTATTCAGTCTGCCAAAGACCAACCTTTTATGTTGTATTTTCCCTTTCATGATATTCATGTGCCCAGAGTACCTAATGAAATGTTCGCAGGTAAATCAGGTATGGGACCTAGGGGCGATGCAATATTACAAATGGATTGGATGACAGGTCGTATCGTTGATGAACTTAAAAGGCTCGATTTATATAATAATACCCTGATAATTTTTTCCAGTGATAATGGCCCTGTGATGGATGACGGCTATGCCGATATGGCTGAAGAATTAAAGGGTAGTCATGATCCTGCGGGTGGCTATCGTGGTGGTAAATATAGCGCTTATGAAGCTGGCACTCGTGTACCGATGATCGTTACCTATCCTAATGGACTCATAGCAAAAGGGGAAAGCAAGGCCCTTATTAGCCATATAGATTTTTATAGAACGTTAGCGAGCTTAACGGGCTCGACATTAGATAAAGGGGAAGCTATTGATAGCGTTAATGTACTACCGGCTTTATTGAATAAAAACGAAGCAGCAAGAGTTGAAATGCTAGAAGAGTCTTTCACTTTGTCGTTACGTTCAAAAAACTGGAAATATATTATGCCATTTAATGGAACAACACCCGGTTGGTTAGCTAATAAAACAGCTATTGAGAATGGTTTATACAAAACACCACAGCTATTTGATATTGACAAAGATCCTAAAGAAATGATCAATTTAGCCACAATGCATCCTGAGATAGTACAAAGATTACAGCAACAAATTAATCGATTGAAAGCAAAGGAAACTCACTAAACATATTCGTTATTAACCTTAGGTTACGGGTTGTTAATGATATCGTTCTCCTGAATGTGTATTGTTGTTTATTGAAATTCAAGAACAGTACATTGTATTTGTATCCAGAATAAGTGTATCAAAACAAAGGTTTGCGTGTTCGCGCAAGCCTTTGAAGCTATATTTTTATTTCTATATATATTTATTTCACCCATTAATTTCCAATTGTAGTTGTCGATAAAAATATTGTGTGGTAACGTTATCCCTACATGATGAGCGACTACATGTTATGTGCTGCATAAATTAGAATGCAAGGCATAGGTAGAGTTAATAAGATAAATAATAAATAGACCAAAAAACGAATTAACGATAACTTGATACATTCAAGGTGGGGAAATATGAAAAAGTCCAAATTAAGTTTAGCATTACTAGCAGCACTTTATGTGCAGGCGCCATCTTACGCTTTGGCTGAAGAAGCTGAAGTAGCAAAAACAGAGCTAACAGCGAGAGAAAAAGCAGCTAAAATAAAAAAAGAACAAGAACAGGCTACTATTGAAGTTATTACTGTTGGTGGTATGCGCTCAAGTGAAGTTGCCGCTATCAACATGAAAAAATTCGCAACAACAATTTCTGATAACTTATCTGCAGAAGAAGTAGGTTCATTACCCAGCCAAAGTATTGCCGAGTCACTAGAACGATTAGCCGGTGTTACTGGTAACCAAGAACAAGGTCGTAGTAATACCATTTCTGTACGTGGTATGGGCGGTGCTTATACATTAACCACTTTAAATGATCGTGAAATAGTCAGTTCTTTCGGCTCTCGTTCAATTAACTTAAGTTTATTTCCAGGTGCGGCTATTCGAAGAGCGCAAGTGTATAAAACAGCTCGTGCTGATGGCTTAGAAGGCGGTATTTCTGGTCAAGTTAATATGGAAACCTTTAAACCACTAGAGGTAGACAGAAACGTTGCATCATTCTCTGCTTCTGTTAACAGTAATGAACTTTTACAAGATCAAACCAAAGGTGATAAATACGGTAAGAGGATTGAAGGCTTATATAGTTACCATGTGAATGACGAATTCGCTTTTTCAGTGGGCGGCTCTTATCGTGATGAACCAGAGTTTTTTGAAAGTATAAACAATGGTGAGATTGTAGGTGGCGTTTGGGCGCCTGATTTTAACCAAGATGGCATTGACGATTTTGCTAGCCCCGCAGCTACACTAAATTCAAAGAAAAGAGAAACCTCACAAGACTCGCTTTTCGTTGCCGCACAATGGGCACCCAGAGATAATTTATTGATAAGCTTTGATGCTTTGAGCTCAACTTATGAATATGAAAATAGTGTGTTTACCAACAGTAACTGGGGCATAGGTAGCCCAGGAAGACAACTGGCAGACCCTGCCCTTGCCGATGTTGACCCCAACACAAATTATTTAATGAGTGGTATGGCGTGGAGCGACGGTGTCGGAAAGTGGGATGCCAGTGTTTTAAATGTAGACAAAACTAAAGCATACGGGATTAACGTTGATTATTTAATTAGCGATGATCTAGCTCTTAATTTTGATGTTTCTCATTCATCAGCTGATCGAGTTTATGGCTGGCGCTCAGCCAGTGGTAGATACGGTGACGATGGTAGTATGCGTCATTATTTTTCGTTTACCCACCACAATGAAGACTTCGGTTATAGCTACCTAGGCAGTGATGCTGACGGTAGTGCCTATAACCCTGAAACCTATACGTTAGATCAAAGTCTTCTAACCCAGAACATGAATAATCCAGATTTATGGGAATTCAACCGGCTGAGTAATAGTCGAGCCCTCACGGAAAGTGCAGTGTCAGCGATTAAAGTTGATTTAACCTATGATGTTGATTACGGCATAGTTCATCAGCTAAAATTTGGTGCTAGATACTCTGAAAACATCAAAGATCATAGTGCAGATGATGAACTGTACGACGAAAACACCGAGAATTGGGATCAAATCAGCGATGTAGATTGGCATGCTAGAAATACATCACTGAGCAGTAAACCTTATCAAAAATTAACCGGAATTACTGGTTTTGATGACGCTTTCTACTTTGATGTCGGTCAATTATTAAGTGATAAAGCAGCGTTCTTTCCAGACCGTGTCATAGACGATAATGACAAGTATGAAAGTTATGAGATAGAAGAAAATACCAAGGCATTTTATCTTCAAGCAAGTTTTGCTGGTGATTGGTATGACGGCGTATTCGGTATTCGTTACTATGAAACTGAATTAGAGGCAACGAGTTATCAGAGTGATTTCACTGTTGAACAAGCATTTGATGAAGACACCGGACAACCTATCGAAGACGCTTACTATTTAGTACCTGGCGATAACCCCGGTTTTGTTACCAGTACTAACAAATATGATGGTTTTTTACCGACGTTAAACGTAAATTTTCGAGCTATTGATGATGTGATTATTCGTCTCGGTATGGGTAGAGCGATGATCCGCCCAAGTTTAGGGGAAATTAATTCAGGTATACAACTAAAAAATCCGAACGATCCTCAACAAGATATTGAACAAGGTGAAGACGGCGCAAGTTCAAATAAAACATTAGGTACCGCCGGTAACCCATATTTAATGCCAATTATCTCAGAGCAAGCGGATCTTTCCTTTGAATATTACCCGACCCAGTGGGATATGTACGCGTTTGCAGTATTTTATAAAGACTTAGACGGCATTTATGAACAAGGCGCTACCTATATTCCTATTGAAGGCTCTGAAGACAGACGAGGTGAACAGATCAGTTTACCATTGACTGCACAGCAAAAAGCAGACGGTGGTTCGGTGAAAGGTTGGGAATTCTCATTTAGGCAGCACTTAGGCGCTTTAAGCCCTTATTTGGAAGGTTTGGCAATTTCAGGTAACTACATGAAGTTTTCCCATGATGCGGTTCAAGATTGGAATGTTTCTAACCCTGGACAAGCACCAATGACGAGAAAAACTGAATTGTATTATCAACCAGAAGGTTGGTTAGACAGTACTTATAACGTTACCTTAACGTATGATTACGGTAAAAAATTCTCTGCCAGAATAAATCTAAATCAGCAGGAAGGTGGAGCTCGTAACGAAGGCAATGATGGTAAAGGTTCATTGGCAGAGGCAAGTAAAAACTTGAGTTTTCAAGTGACCTATAAAGCAACTAAGGAAATTACTGTATTTGCTCAAGCGGCTAACTTGCTCGATGAATCAAGTAAATTTGGTAATCTTTCAAGTAGTAAGCTTGGTGAATATCATCCAAACATGCCTTATTTTACAGAACATCGTGGCGTAAGCTGGTATGGCGGAGTACGTGTTAACTTCTAATGTTAGCGACTCTGAATGAGAACTACCTCACGTTGAGGCAGTTCTTCATTCTTCAAAAAAGTACAGAGAGCTCTTTAACTCAGAATTTTTTAAAGAGCTTTCAACTTTCTTTTTAACTTAACTTTCAACTTTGCTTTTAATAATAAACAAATGTGCGTCTTTTTAGACTCTGGTTTTAACGCTTACATTAACTATCACATCGTTATTAACTTTAATGTAATTCACCTTGTTAAACCTCAAGTCTTATCATTAATTGTTTAGCTCATTCAAATACTAAAAATAAGTGCCTCTGATGATTAAAAAAATTATTCTTGTTATTTTGTTTCCCATTTTATCAATGCTTTTAACTTTCCAACAAAGTCACGCTTCCAATAATGACACGCCAAGAGTGCGTACTAACATCGATTTTGACTGGAAGTTTTACTTAGGTGATAACCCCCAAGCGAAACAAGCCAATTTCCAAGATAAAGACTGGCGTACGCTAAACCTTCCTCATGATTGGAGTATCGAAGGGCAGTACGATCAAGATAACCCTGCTGGTATCGCTGGAGGATTTTTGCCTACAGGTACTGGTTGGTACCGTAAACATATAGCTTGGGATGAGAGTTGGTCAAATAACCTAGTCAAACTAGAGTTTGACGGTGTTTATATGAACAGTGAAGTATGGGTTAATGGCAACTACTTGGGTAAGCGCCCTTATGGTTACATTAGTTTTACTTATGATATCACTGAGTACTTAGAAAAAGGCGATAACGTTATCTCTGTTAGAGTTGATAATAGCAAAGCTCCAAGCGGTCGTTGGTATACCGGCTCTGGTATTTACCGACATGTTTGGTTAACAAAAGTTAGTAAGCAGCATATCCCATATCATGGTGTTTTTGTTCGAAGTAGTAATATATTAAAACAAAAAGCAGATATTGCAATAACCACCGAAATCACGAATAAAGACTCAAAAAGTCAATCGTTAAAACTATTATCAGAGTTGGTCGATGCAACCGGTAAAGTTGTCGGCACAACTAAGCATGAACTTGAGCTAACGGCTAATAAAACTACTAGCATTGAACAGTCTATGACACTCAAAAAACCAAAATTATGGGATGTCGATAACCCCTATTTATATACCTTAAGAACGTCAATTTTAAATGACGATAATGTGGTTGATGTTTTGGATACCAAAACAGGTTTTCGTTCGATTGAATTTACCGCTGATAAAGGGTTTCTTTTAAATGGCAAACCAACTATTTTACAAGGTGTCAGTATGCATCATGACGCTGGCCCTGTTGGAGCTGCGGTACCCGATGACGTATTGAGAAAACGTTTGAAAACTTTGAAAGACATGGGCGTGAATGCGATACGTACAACACATAACCCGTTTGCCCCTGAATTTTATCAAATGGCGGATGAAATGGGCTTTATGTTAATGAATGAAGCTTTTGATGGTTGGTGGGATGCTAAAGCAGATTTTGACTACGGTTTATACTTTGATAAATGGTGGCAGAAAGATCTAACCGACTTTATGCGTCGTGATCGAAATCACCCCAGTGTAATTATGTGGAGTGTGGGTAATGAAGTACCGAACTACACACCAGAGCAACAAAAAACTTTAGTAGAATTTGCGAAGAAAATTGATGATACCAGACCTATTACGCAAGGACATGGCTATGAGGGGGGCTATTTAACTATTGCAGGCTTTAACGGCTATGGTGAATTTAAAGGCTCGATAGAAAAATTCCACGAAGAAAATCCTAATGTGCCAACAATCGGTACTGAAATGACACATACCATACATACACGTGGCATTTACCGTAGTAAAACGGCCTATAGAGTTAGAGATTTTCCTGCTCCTTGGGAAACAAGAAATAATCAAGACCCAATGAAAAAGTGGCAAAGAATTAAAGATAAGGTCTATGATATTCCTGACTTAACTCAAGAAGAGGTTTTTCCGGGCATTAATGGTGCTTATGGTTCATCGTTTGACAATTCAGTTGTACGTATGCCTATACGTGATGAGATTAAACTTGCTAAAGATCTACCTTATTTGCTTGGCACATTTAGATGGACAGCATTTGATTATTTAGGCGAATCATTTGGCTGGCCAGCAAGAACAGCAAACTTTGGTGTGTTAGATTTAGCTGGTTTTGCCAAAGGGCCTTATTATTTATATCAGAGCCAATGGACGACTAAGCCGATGGTTCATCTAGATCCTCATTGGACTCATCCTGGGAAAGAAGGAGTCGAAATTCCAGTCGTCGTTTATACCAACCAAGAATCTGCAGAGCTTTTTCTTAATGGAAAATCATTAGGTGAAAAGCAGATTAATGATGATATGCAGTTAGTTTGGTTAGTACCTTATCAAGCGGGCGAACTAAAGGTCGTTGCGAAAAATGAAGGGAAAAATATCATTAGTAAAACCATTTATACAGCGCAAGAACCGCATTCTATAGATATAAGTGTTGACAAGTTTATGGTGCTTGCTAATCAAACGGATGTTGTTCACTTAGAACTCGATGTGATTGATATACATGGTAATATAGTGCCAGAAGCAAACAACTTGATAAACATTGTCGTATCAGGTCCTGCCAACCTTATTGGGGTTGAAAATGGAGATATCCTTGATCTTGAACCACATAAAATACCAAGGCGTAAAGCCTTTATGGGTAAAGCATTAGCTTTGTTACAAACGACTGCTGAGGCCGGAGTGATTACAGTAACCGTGACCAGTGAAGGCTTAATGCCGAAACAATACGTCATCGAATCTTTAGCAACCTCTAATGAGTGGTCTGAAAATGAATAATAAAATGACTCGCAATAATAAAATATTTTCATTACTTCCTTTAACCGCTTTAATTGGCATGACAGTATCATTACAAGGTTGTAATGAGTCTGGAAATAAAACAAGCCAAGTAAGTCAGAGTAATGAACAAGCAGATAAAACCTTAACACGTACAGACCAGCGGCCAAATATCATTTACATATTGGCAGATGATTTAGGATACGGTGATATTGGCGCATTTGGTCAAAAGCACATTGACACTCCCAGCTTAGATAAAATGGCAGCACAAGGAATGCGTTTAACGCAGCATTATGCGGGTAGTACTGTTTGTGCACCTTCAAGAGCGTCTTTAGTTACCGGTAAACAACCTGGTACTGTGCAAATTCGGGGTAATTTCGAACTAGGATCTTTTTTAGATGAGGAAGAGTGGGGACAAATGCCACTTCGACCGGGCACTAAAACAATTGGTACTGTCATGCAAGACGCTGGTTATGAAACAGCGTTAATCGGTAAGTGGGGCTTAGGCGGTCCAGGCTCTTATGGTACACCTAACAAGCAAGGCTTTGATTATTTCTTTGGCTATTTAGATCAAAAGCAAGCGCATAATCATTATCCAACCCATTTATGGCTTAATGAAGATAGCTTTCCTCTTGATAATGAATACTTAGATGTTCATCAGGATTTACCGGCAGACGTAGATCCAAATAACCCAGAAAGCTACTTACCTTATCAGCGTAAAGATTTTGCACAGCAACGTATAGCCGATGACGCACTTCGTTATGTTGAAGAAAATAAGAATAAACCGTTTTTCTTATATTTGTCTTTTGCGGCACCTCATGCCGCATTACAGGCACCTGAAGCTGACGTTGAAGCTTATAATCATAAAGAGTTTAAAGAAACTCCGACTTCAGGTGGATACTTGCCCGTATTGAAACCTAAAGCAACGAGAGCCGCGATGATCACGCACATTGACAAAAGTATTGGTCAACTGCTTGCAAAGCTAAAATCCTTGGGTTTAGACAAGAATACCTTAGTGATGTTTAGTAGTGATAATGGACCTTCTTGGGAAGGTGGCGCTGACTTAACATTCTTTGACTCAAATGGTCCTTTAAGAGGGTACAAACGTGATCTGTATGAAGGCGGTATTAGAATGCCAACCATTGCATGGTGGCCGAGTAAAATAAGCCAAAATTCAGAGACTGACCATATGTCAGCATTTTGGGACATTATGCCAACCATTGCTGATGTAGCTAATGCGAAAATACCAGATGACATTGACGGTATTTCAATGTTACCCACGTTATTAGGTAAAAATAACCAACAAAAACATAACCATTTGTATTGGGAATTCCACAATAATAATGGTGAACATTCACAAGCTATACGGTTAGATGACGACAAAGGGCATTGGAAAGCGGTGCGTTTATATAATAAAGATAACCGCACTAATCCACCGATTGAACTTTATAACTTAGCATCTGATTTAGAAGAATCGATTGATCTTGCTAGTAACAATCCTGAAATAATTGGGAAAATGAAAAAGTTGATGGATGAGTCTCGTACTCAGGCTGATATCGATGCGTGGAACTTTGATTATTGGCCGAAGGGCAATTAATTTCTGTAGTACAAAATGAGTAGAAGTTAAATTAACAATATGGGAATAAAAATGAATAAATTCGTAGTGCTTACATTAACATCAATACTATTAGCGGGTAGTCATATAGCTGAGGCGGAAGATCTCGTGATAGTAGACTGGGAACAAACTCGATTTAATGAGCTAGATACCAATAAAAATGGCGCATTGGATAATATTGAGTTTCGCGGTACAACAAGAGATTGGATGACAAAAGCAGGTTTAAGCGAAGAAAAACAGATAAAACAGACGAATAATAAATTCAAAAATTATGATGCTAATAAAGACAATAACGTAACCCTTGAAGAATTTGTTATTACCCAAAGAATGAATAATGCCAGAGTAAAAGAAAATAAAGCATCAGCAAATAATAAACAAGCAGCCAAGAAACCAGCAAATAACCATGCTGATTCATTGTTACAAATAGGTGATATTGCGCCTTATTATCTAGGTACAGATAAAGATGGCAATAAGGTTAATGTTGATGAGCTCAAAGGGAAAATAGTTGTTGTTTCATTTTGGGTATCCTGGTGTAAGCCCTGTAAAACTGGGTTAGGGATTTTAGAAAACCTGCAGAATAAGATAGGCAGAGACTTTTTACAGGTTGTAGCGATAAACTATAAAGAAAGCCATCGTTCATACAATAAGTTAAAAAAACAGTTGTCAGCAATGAATTTGACGTTAACCCATGATAAACGTGGCACCATAAGTAAGAAGTACGGTGTAGAAAAAGCGCCCCATCTATTTATTATTGGTAAGGACGGTAGAATTATATTTATGGAAAGTAAGTATAATAATACCCCCGTAAACGCTATTGTTGAGGTCTTAAAAAAGGAACTGACATCATAATAAAATATTGAAACAATATTCTTTGTAGAACATTGAGATTAAGGGGGATAGGGATTTCATTTATTGGCGAAAACAAGCTGTTTTTCAATATATTATGATGTATTAAAGTCAATGCTATATTGTCATTAAGGTAAGTTTGTGGTAACGTTCCCTGCTAAATTTTCCCTAGTGAATAACACATTTAATTTTGTGCTGATTTGGATTAGCTAAAGTACTTTTAAAATTGATGGAATGGAATTATGGTTACAATTAAAGATGTTGCTCGTGTCTCGGGTGTTTCAACGTCAACAGTATCTCGCGTTGTTAGAAAGCAAGGGAAGGTTGGTAAGGTTTGTCGTGCTAAAGTACAAAAAGTTATTGATGAGCTTGGTTATCGGCCTAATATTAACGCTCAGGCTTTAGTCAGTAAAAAATCTAATACACTTGGTGTGGTTATTCCTGGTTTAGTTGATCCATTTTTCGCTACTTTAGCTTCTGGTGTAGAAGAAGCAACCAAAGATAATAAGTTTCGGGTATTAATTAGTAATGCATACGGCAGTGAACAAGCCGAGCTTGATGCTATAGATTATTTAATTCAACATCGTTGTGGCGCGATAGTTTTTCATAGCCTGTATTGCAGTGATGAAAAATTGAGCGAACTAGCAGATAAAATACCGGGATTGGTACTTATTAATCGTCTTGTCACTAAAATTTCACATCGTTGTGTATGGTTAGATAATAATATGGGCGCACAAGAAGCGGCTAAGTATCTTATCGATAAAGGGCATAAAGATTTTGCAGTTATTACTCGAAAAGATGTAAACCCTGATGCAAGAGTTCGCCTTGATGGTATTCGAACGGCTTTTAATAATGCGGGAATTAAGTTTGATCAATCGATGGTAGGCCATGGCACAACAGCTGATATGGCGGGTGGTAAAGAAGCTATTAGTAACTTATTAGATTCAGGACTGCAGTTTAAAGCGGTACTCTCATATAACGACAATATGGCCGTTGGTGTTGTTCACGAACTACATGCTAGGGGTATTAAAGTTCCTGAAGATGTAGCTGTTATTGGTTTTGATGACCTTCTTATTTCTGTTGCTTGCATTCCAGAGCTTACTACGATGCATTACCCTGTGGGAGAAATGGCTATATATGCGGCTCACTTAGCGGTTGAATTATCAGAAAGTGAAAATTCAACCGGACGAACTCACTTATTTATGCCTCACCTTATCGAGCGAGATTCGGTTAACGATAACTTAGCGAAGTAATTCATACCGTTTAATTACACGTTTTGATCAATAAAACTGCTGTAGCTCTACCTCCCTCGTAAAACTTGCATTAGCAAGTTGCTTTATTATTTTTGGAAAAGAAAACAGTGAAAAATCAGCGATATCTTTTTATCAGATGACACTAGGGCTTGGTCCTTTTCTGTTTAGTATAACTTAACTATTGCTCTTTTCTTTTCAACTATTCTTACTCCCTTGAGTTGGACAAAGACCAGACAACTTCTCTAGCAAGTTTGGCCGTCATAGCGCCTTTATTTTTATATCTTGATGGGGTAGTGCCATTCTTTTGGCATGATGTGGATGGTGCCTTAGCATTGTAAAAGGCCTTGTTAAGTTGATTTTCGATAAATAGTAATAAATCTTTTACTAAAAAAGTAGCCATTAGGAAACTGTGGTGGTAACGTTGTCATTTTGGTTCTCCCGTTTGTCAAAATATTACACATCTAGAGTCAATAATTAACTATGAAAATTAAACAAATGGAATTAAATTATGGTCACAATTAAAGATGTTGCTCGCGTTGCCGGAGTCTCAACATCAACAGTATCTCGTGTTGTTCGCAAAGAGGGAAAAGTCGGTAAAGTTTGTCGAGCTAAAGTGCAAAAGGTGATTGATGAGTTAGGTTATCGGCCAAATATTAATGCTCAGGCTTTAG
>Ga0209291_1001186_pt1 | contig 23718 bp, 15 predicted proteins | sample GOMGulsemesocosm_FD_184633 | JGI IMG/M metagenome (GOLD analysis project Ga0209291, IMG submission 184633) | Methane-oxidizing microbial communities from mesocosms in the Gulf of Mexico - GOM9B Gulf of Mexico (SPAdes) (version 2) | ecosystem: Environmental > Aquatic > Marine > Cold seeps...
GGTACGACGTTAATTAATAACAAAGATAAAACAGTACTTATTCCGAATATGGAAACTGGTTTTTATCAAACGATTGATGCTGAAGGTAACTACATTGGCGATCCATTATCACCTGGTTTTACTGTGGTGATCGGTACGGCCAACTTCGAACGTATCTGGCAAGATGATGGCATTAAAGAACCTTTCATTAGCATCTTCTTTTGGACCATTATTTTCTCTGGTTTGTCTGTGATAGCGACTGTGATCATTGGCTTAGTTCTGGCGAGTATCGTGCAGTGGGAAGCTTTACGTGGTCGCGCTGTTTATCGCATGCTGTTAATTCTACCATATGCAGTACCGTCATTTATTTCTATCTTGATTTTCAAAGGGTTATTTAACCAAAGCTTTGGTGAAATTAACATGGTGTTAGAAGCCATGTTTGGTCTGTCACCAAGTTGGTTCTCGGATCCAATCTCGGCTAAAGCTATGGTATTGATGGTTAATATTTGGTTAGGTTTCCCGTACATGATGATCTTAAGCATGGGCATGTTGAAATCAATTCCGGATGACTTATACGAAGCATCGGCACTGGATGGCGCAGGACCACTGCAAAACTTCAAGAACATTACTTTCCCGATGATGCTGAAACCATTAATGCCGTTAATGATTGCCAGTTTCTCGTTTAACTTTAATAACTTTGTATTGATCCAGTTGTTAACGCAAGGCGGACCAAACATGATTGGTACCAGTGAGCCTGCGGGTTATACCGACTTGTTAGTGAACTATACCTACCGCATAGCCTTTGAAGGTGCTGGTGGTCAAGACTTTGGTTTAGCTAGTGCAATTACGACGCTTATCTTCTTGTTAGTGGGTGGTTTAGCGCTCTTTAACTTACGTTTCACCAAGTTGTCAGAAAAATAAGCGCAATCGTAACTGGCAGCAATAACTGACAAATTTGAAGGAGTAATAATATGGCTATGGTACAAGGAAAATCGTTAAAATATCGCGTGTGGGCTGCTCATTTGGCACTGTGTGCGTTGCTGGTGGTGATTATTTTCCCTTTGGTTATGGTAGTGGCAATTTCGTTACGTGAAGGTAATTTTGCAACAGGTGGCATTATTCCGACATCACCGACACTTGATCACTGGCGTTTGGCGTTAGGTTTCTCAGTCACCAATGCGGATGGCAGCATTACGCCGCCGCCATTCCCTGTGTTGCTGTGGTTGTGGAACTCGGTTAAAGTAGCGGCGATATCATCGGTGATGATCGTGGCATTGTCGACCACCTCTGCTTATGCGTTTGCACGTTTACGTTTCGGTGGTAAAGACACTATTTTAAAAGCGATGATGATCTTCCAAATGTTCCCTGCAGTATTAGCGCTGGTGGCCTTGTATGCCTTGTTTGATAAGTTAGGTCAGTATATTCCTTTCTTAGGGTTGAATACCCATGGCGGTCTGATCTTCGCTTATCTTGGCGGTATTGCACTGCATGTATGGACGATTAAAGGTTACTTTGAATCGATAGATGGCTCGTTAGAAGAAGCGGCAGCATTGGATGGGGCTACGCCTTGGCAAGCATTCCGTTTGGTGTTGTTACCACTATCTGTGCCAATTCTAGCTGTGGTGTTTATCCTAGCGTTTATTGCCGCGGTAACTGAAGTGCCAGTGGCGTCGTTATTATTATCTGACGTGAATAACTACACCTTAGCAGTAGGCATGCAGCAGTATCTGTATCCACAAAACTACCTGTGGGGTGACTTTGCAGCGGCGGCAGTGCTTTCTGCATTACCAATCACAGCGGTATTTTTAATTGCCCAACGCTGGTTAGTTGGCGGTTTAACGTCAGGTGGTGTGAAAGGATAGGGTTAGCTCATTTTGTCATGATACAGATATAACTAAACCGGCGGATGGTACTCTTTGTTAAAAGTAGTATTTGTCCGCTGGTTTTTTTGCAATCTTTTTACATTAAAGTGTTTCTGTAAGCTGTATTGGTTAAGCTATAGTTTTCACTTCCCTCTTCAACCTCACTGATTTAATCATTCAAAAGAAATATTGTTGCTATAATAAAACTAATTTTGTCTTAGATTATTAACAATGGATAAAAGTAAAACGTCTCATCAGAAGAGTTTAAAAAAGCGCATATTAGGTTATGTTGTGATGACTTTTTTCAGCTTGTTTATGGCTAGTATCATGCTGACCCTGCCTTTGCGTTGGTTGAATCCTTTTACCACCACCTTTATTATTCAAGAGAGCTTTGCCGATAAAAAAATAATCCCTTTAAATTGGGTACCCTACGAAAACATTGCTAAAACGCTGCCAATCGCGATCGTTGCATCGGAAGATCAGAAATTTCCCGACCATTTTGGCTTTGATTTTGACTCTCTTTATAAAGCATTAACAGAAAACCGTAAACAAACGCGTGGAGCGAGCACCATTAGCCAACAATTGGTTAAAAATCTTTATTTGTGGCCCGGACGAAGCATATTTAGAAAAGGGCTAGAAGCGTACTTCACGATCTTGATCGAGATGTTTCTGCCAAAACGCAGAATTTTAGAGATTTATCTTAATGTGGTTGAATTTGCACCTAGAGTGTATGGGGTCGGAGCTGCGAGTCGTAAATTATTTGCCCGATCACCGGCACACATAAGTGCTTATCAGGCCGCTCTGTTAGCTGCAGTATTACCCAACCCAAAGCGAATGTCTGTTGCAGCCCCTTCTTCCTATGTTTTAAACCGTGCAGCACAAATTCAAACCGCGGTGCGCTCATTAGGCGGAGTTACTTACCTGAAAAATTTATAACAAAAGCCAATACCTTGAAGGGTGAGCAGGCTGTAGTGGCTAAGTTTATTGGCCACTGATTTGTAGTTTTGTAAGGCGCTTTTTGCCACAAGTTTTGAAACCCGAGAGCAATTTTAGTGTTTAGCATTCGCCAACCAAGGGGTGTTTAAATACAAACAAGATAAGAAATAAATAAGTTCCAGCATCTCTGCGCTCACAAATATCATAAATAGCGGTGTTTCAATATGCCCTTATTAAGGGTAATAAGGAAAAACATGATGCATCTATCATTTAATTAAAATACAGGGAGTAGGGTGGAGGGCCTAACTTCTTGTTTTTTTGAGAAGTTATTTAATGACTATTCCCATCACATTAGAGAGATATTATGAAACAAGCAAATGTTTACCATCCATTTTTGTTTTCAACTTTCAATCATGATCACAGCCTAAAGCTAAGTGATTTAAAATGGAAAGCTTTTGAATCTCATGATTTTTTAGGAGATGGTGAAGATTGGGCGTTGCTGTTAGAAAATATGCTTTCAGAAAAGAACCCAAGCTTATTAGAAAAACTGACATTTGGTGATGAAACGCTGATGTTTAGCATTCACAGTGAAGACAAAGAAGCATTGCATGAAATTGCTGATATGGTCTTTGAATTTTATGATGATGATGATTTATTAGATGCATGTATCACCCGTTATGCTCAGTATGAATTTGAACCCGAATTAACAAATAACAATTAACAATTAACAATTAACAAGTAAATCCAGTTGCTGTCTTCAAAACGCAGTACCTATTTAAAATGTGCTTATAACTTAACAAGTTATTGAAAATGACAATGTATGTAGTGGAATAGCTAATTTGGCCACAAGATAATAGGCTAATACCTGTGTGACGCGCTTAACGCATGTTATGGTTAATTGAATGAGGATATCATTTCGATACCTCCACTACCCCTACAAAATAAAATTAAGACGCAAGACTTGCCTGTTTGTGTTGTATCGCTTGTTTTAAATATACCCCGATGACAATAAACATAATTCCCAGCACTTTGATTAGTAATTCACGGCTTGAGTTCGTTGATGAGTCCAATAATAACCCGAAGCCCATTTGACCTGTAATAACCAAAATCATGGTATTAGTTGATCCTAGGCGACTCATGACAAGGCTATTAATTGCGACATAAAAAGCACCGATAAAGCCACCTAAATACACAAACATGTTTGAACTCGTGGAGAATTGTGGAGGTTCAAGTAATAACAGCATTACCATTGAAAGGAATATAAAACCGATAATGTGATTAACATACGAAGCCTTAAACGCGCCGTAATAGCTAGCCAGTTGTCCGTTCCATATGCGGCTTATCGCGATGCAAACACCGTTCAGTAGCGCGAGTAAAATATACAACGTCATCCTTAATACCTCTGTGAAATAATGAGTATCGAACCGAACACAACAAATGTAATAGGCACTAGATCTATAAAATTGAATTTCTTTTTTTCTAATCCAAATAACCCCAATGCTTCACACAATATAGAGCAAGCCAATTGTCCGATTAATCCTAATGCCAGTGTTCCTGACAAGCCGATCGCACTATTCACTGTGATGGACGCTAAAATTACGGTAAATGCGCCAGGTAACCCGCCTAAATAATATAATTTAGGCACACTTCCGTGTATTGGCGAGCTTGAGTCCATCGTCTCTTTTGTCATATAAAAAAGTCCAAATGCCAGTAGGCTACCTAAGCCATGTGCAATCCATGACGCATTCATGGCGGATGTTTCTAGTGACAGTTGGCTGTTGATATTAATCATTAGCGCCAGTAAGCCGCCACCGATAATAGCTAAGATTGAATACCTGTTTATACTTTTCATTTTGTACTCCATTGTTTTGAAGTACTTTAATTGATCGCAAAAGAAATGATAATATCTAATTATGATAATCATTGGTGAGTTTAAGTTGACAATATGAAAGACAATTTTGCGGCAATACCCGTGTTTGTGGCTGTCATTGACAGCGGAAATTTTTCGTCAGCGGCGGAAAAGCTAGGCATGACAAAATCAGCAGTGAGTAAAAGAATATCGGTTCTGGAAGATAACCTCGGGGTGCGGTTATTTAATCGTACCACCAGAAGTATCGCGTTGACTGAAGCTGGCGAACATTTTTCAGATTATGCTAGGAATGCTGTCGTCATTGCCAATGAAGGATTTGCTGCTTTACATAACCAGCAAGACATACCTAAAGGAACGTTGAAGATCAATGCGCCGATGACTTTTACGCGCTTACATATCGTTCCTTACATTAAAGAGTTCTTAGCACTGTATCCTGATGTGAAGGTGGTCTTGAGTATGGATGATCGCGTTGTCAGTTTAGTTGAGGGCGGATTCGATGTTGGCATTCGAATCGGTAAACTTGAAGATTCTTCATTGGTGGCTAAAAAACTAGTGGATTGTAAAAGTGTGCTCTGTGCATCGCCGCAATATATCTCAGAGCATGGGGAACCATCAAAGCCAGAAGAGCTATCTGATCATAATTGTATTTATTACAGTCTGTTTCAGGGCGGGACTGAGTGGACTTTTTACAAAGATAATAAGAAAATAGGCATCGAACCTAAAGGCAACTTTATTGTGAACAATAGTGATGCCATTTCTGAGGTATTACTGAATGGACTGGGTATTTGCCAGATGCCGACCTTTATTGTTGCTGAACACTTGAAATCGAAAAAGCTGATGTCATTAATGAATGACTATACACTGCCAAAACATGCAATATATGCCGTGTATCCAGAGAGAAAACACCTTCCTGAAAAAGTCAGAGTATTTATCGAGTTCATGAGTAATAAATTAGGCGACAAATTTGGTTATTGGGATAAATAAAAAATGAATAGACAACAAGCACTGCAGCAGATAATAGCCTTTGGTGAACAGCGAGACGCTGCGGTTAGCGCACTGGCTCAGTTTGGTTGGGATCCGAGTTTCGAGGTGATTAGCATCGATAGTCACGCGCTTATTGTGGTATTAACCAAGTATATGTCAGGCGAGATCAGTGCTGATGATTTAGAACTTTGGGCTAACTTTATTGAGTGTCGAGATGAACTGGATTACAGCGCGATAGACGGTTATATCTATGCCTTAGCAGATCCTGAATTAATGGGTGGCATTAGTCCTACGAGCATAGAAAAAATGCTAGCGGTGCTATGTTAACGATACGATGCTAGCAGAACCGTTAACATCGGCTGCTAGCATGTAAATCATCACTCGTTATTGTTAATAGCCAATCATCTTCAATAAGTTCTCTGCGGTCTCAATTGCTTCTCTACGATTAGCAATATTCAACTTTTGATAAAGATTACGAATATGAGTTTTGATGGTTGTTGACGCGACGTCTAACTCTATTGAGATCTGCTCATTACTGTAACGAGAGTAAATTAACCCGAGCACTTGCCACTCACGATGGGTCAATGGACTAGTACGTATCAACTCAGGCACATCTTGATTGTTCAAGAGTTTATGCACAAATGCTTTATCAAAATAAACTGCGCGGTTGTGACGTTTTATCGACATTTCCGCCAGTAGTTTCTCAGCGCGATAACGTTCTAACTCTGCCATGTTGCCTTGTTTTAATAAACTGTTCAGCAATTCAGCAATCACTTTTGCGTCAATTAAAAAATCACAAATAGAGCTGGTAGTATTGGCCATCGTCAGTGCAATCTGTAATTTGGCTAACGCTTGAGTTTGGTCGCCTGCTTGGCTATAAACCACGGCTTCTAGGGTCGCGTTTTTTTGTTGTTCGAAGAGTAGTTGATGTTGTGTTGCAGCGTTTTGTAAATGCGCTAGCGCCTGCAGTGCTTGGCTATAGTTCCCCGTCAACATATAAGCGCGGGCGATATTACGACCGTGGCTCTGGGTAAAGTGATTACAGGCATTATCAGCCACTGGCTGGCTTTGTGTTAGCCATAGTTCAATTGCTGTGTTGTTACCTTTCGCTTGCCAATACAACAATTGCGAAAAGTTGGCATTGGCTATCCAATCGGCATGGAAATCGGATTGTTCGATAAGCTCGCCACATAAATCAATATAGCGACCGGCTTTATCCAATTCACCACGTGATATATGCACGCGCGCTAAGATGGCATACGATTGTAAATACTTAGACTGGCAATATTTTGGCAGTACATTTAGTCCTTTGTGGGCAAATTCTTCGGCTAGGTCTAAATGATTCCAGCGCCAATAAATCTGGCTGCGAATACGTTGTAAAAACTCATATAACGGCAATTGTTGTAGATGTTGCTTGTCTGCCAATTGGTCTGCGCTATCAAGTAGGTCAAACGCGGATTGGATATGACCTTGAGCAATTAAGATCTCACTTTGTTGTAACAGCGACCATAAAGCTTGTGGATAAACATGGTACTGGCGCGCCATGCGTTCTGCTTGTTGCATCATAGATAACGCGCGGTCTAAGTGACCGAGTACATGGTTTACTTCGCCAATCACCGAGGTCGCGACAATGCGACTACGGTAATTGCTCGGGTCTAACTGTTCCAAGGCATTTTCAGCCAATTGCAGGGCCAGTTCTGGATTGTTTTGGTTCATTGCCACTTGTGCACGCAGTGCATTGAACTCGCCTTGTTGGGCTTCTGTTAGCTCGATATTACGCTGTTTTAATTCGATTAATGCTTGCGCCAATAAATCACCGACTTGATCATAACTGTGTTGGCTTTGCGCTAACCAAGCACGTAATAATGGCAGGCGAGGGCTTTGATATAAAGTATCCGGTTGCAACAGGCTGATAGTGGTTTCTAAGTTCTCTAATTCCCCCTGATTAAACATGTGCCAGCCGTGTGCTAATAAGATCTCTGCGGTTAGGGTACTGTCTTTAGCGCGTTGGGCATGAAATAGTGCTTGTTGGGGATTATCGTGTTTTAACCAAGCACGCGCGGCATCTTTATGTAATTGCTTACTACTCTGTGCTAGCTTCGTATGGCGTTGGTGCTTTAAAAAGTCAGCAAATAAATTATGGAAGCGATACCAATTCTGTTCACCTTCAAGGGAGTGCAAAAATAACCCGTGTTTGTCTAATGATTCGAGTAAATTATTGGCAGCTTCATTATCAAAAAACTCAGTGATCAAACTGGTATTGAAAATGGTAAAGACTGAGCTCTGCATTAAAAATACTTGTAATGGTTCATCTAATAAATCAAATACTTCTTCGGCAAGATAGTCCCAAAGGTGAGATTGCTTGATTTGTGAGATCCATTCTGTCGACTCTGCCACACTGTGCTGTTTCTGTTTTACTTGTAGGGCGATTAATTGTAATGCCGATGGCCAGCCTTCGATTTTCTGCTGTAATGTGTGGACTTCAGTATCGCTCATGTTAAAGCCAATACGTTGTTCAAAAAATTGTGTTATTTCTCGGTCATCGAAGGCTAACAGTTCACTGTCTAGCTCAATGAGTAGATCTCGAATACGCAAATTGGCGGTATTCAGCGGTGGTAAGGTACGGCTGGTAACGACTAATGTGCAGTTTGCTGGCATGTATTTAAGAAAGAAACGCAGGCCTTCATGGATCTCATCATTGTTAATACAGTGATAATCATCTAATACCAGATAAAACTCACTTTGATAATTTGCCAGTTCTGCAAACAGTTCACTAAATAAATTCGGCAGTGAGCTATATTGGCGGCGTTCGGCCAGTGCTTGTGAATTAAGACAGGATTGTTCAGTGACTTTATTAATCGCTTGAATGAAATAGTTCACAAAGCGAAAGGTATCGTTATCGGTTTCATCGATATTAAACCAACCTACCTGGCTATGATCTTTGAGCCATTGCGCTGCCATGGTGGTTTTACCGTAACCCGCGGGTGAACGAAATAAGATTAATTTATTAAATGCCGCCTCTTGCAGGTGATCTAAAATCCGCGTGCGGGAGATCGAATTGTGTAGACGAGTAGGGCGATTTAATTTTGAGGTTATCCACATAAGCTGTTCTTATTTGTCCGAGTCTGAAGGCGAGATCGCGTCTTACTGTTTTTTTACTTTATTATTTGTTAAACAATAACTAAATAATAATTAAATAGTACCTAAATAAGGTGAGAAAAACGGTGATAGGCCCATTGTTTGTTTCACTTTGTTACATTCAGATAAACGAATAATGCGTCCAAAATCACTTAAATGTGCTCATCCTCCCCCATAAATTGCGAGCTCTATCACGCTGACTAGCACGCCAGCCTAGAAATCGATGCATCTACGCCCAAAGTACTCCTCCTTTAATTTATCGACGCAGGAGGATGTTGGTATTTACGCATTAAGGCAAGATTCATCTCATTGAAAATTTATTTAGTTTTAATTTTGAACCTGCAGCATTGCATTAGGATGTAAGATGAAATCGACAGTAAACAAAAGCTTTGATAAAACCGCATTCCAAGCCGCCGTTAATAAATATCTAACGACAAAATTAGTGACAGTACCAGCGCAAGCGAGTGCTCATACTTGGCGTTTAGCGATGGAATATGCGTTGGCTGAAACAACGACGATGAATTTGCTGGCGACCGAACAAGATAGCAAAATACAAAATGCCCGCAGCGTTAACTATTTATCATTAGAGTTTCTGATTGGCCGCCTAACCGGTAATAACTTAATTAGCATGGGTTTGTATGAAGAAGTCACTGCAGCGATGGCTGAGTTTGGTCAAAACCTCACTGATCTATTAGAAGAAGAACGCGATCCGGCATTAGGTAATGGTGGTTTAGGCCGTCTTGCTGCTTGTTTTATGGATTCACTGGCAGCCGAAGAATATCCTGCGGTAGGTTATGGTTTACATTATGAATATGGCCTGTTTAAGCAAAGTTTTAATGACGGTCGTCAACAAGAAGCCCCAGATGTATGGCGTGATGAAAACGGTTATCCTTGGGAAGCTATTCGCCCTGAATTAGCCCAAAAAGTTGGTTTTTATGGCAAGGTTGAAGAATACACAGATAATGACGGTATTAATCAACGTCGCTGGCTGCCGGGTTTACAAGTCGAAGGCATGGCGTGGGATTTACCGATTGTTGGTTACAATAATAACTCTGTGTATCCACTGCGTTTATGGGAGTGCCGTGCACCAGCGCCGTTTAACCTAGACAGTTTTGATGAAGGTAATTATGTAGAAGCACAAGCTAGTCATATTCAAGCCGGTAATCTCACCAAAGTATTATACCCAAATGATAACCATGATAAGGGCAAAGAATTACGCTTGATGCAACAGTACTTTCACTGTGCGTGTTCTGTGGCTGATATTTTACGTCGTCATAAAGCCGCCGGTCATTCGATTCTGGACTTAGCTAAGTTAGAGTCAATTCAACTTAATGATACCCATCCAACAATTGCTATCCCTGAGCTATTGCGAATATTGCTAGATGTACATAAATTAAGTTGGGATGATGCGTGGGCGATTAGTTCAAAAACATTTGCTTATACCAATCATACCTTGTTACCTGAAGCATTAGAAACCTGGGGTGAGAGCCTGATGAAGACGTTATTACCACGTCATATGGAGATCATTTTTGATATTAATTTACGTCTAATGGGTGCGGTAGCTGACAAATGGCCGGGTGATGTTGAGAAGTTGCGTAAGTTGTCAATTATCCAAGAAGGTGGCGAGCGTCGTGTGCGTATGGCTAACTTATGTGTGGCGAGTACTTATGCGGTAAATGGTGTTGCAGCAATGCACTCTGAGCTGGTTAAACGCGATTTATTTCCAGAATTTAATGAACTGTTTCCAGGGCGCTTACATAACGTCACCAATGGTGTCACCCCACGTCGCTGGCTGAAGTTCTGTAATCCATTACTGTCAGATTTGATTAGCAGTAAAATTGGTAAGAACTGGATTAAAGAGCTCGACGAGTTACAACAGTTAGAAGCATTTGCAGATGATCCACAATTCCAAACTGACTTTATGCGCGTTAAAAAAGCTAATAAGCAGCGTTTAGCTGATTGGGTTGCTGAACACATGGATATTACCTTAAATCCTGATGCCATCTTTGATGTACAGATCAAGCGTCTGCATGAATATAAACGCCAGCACCTTAGTTTGTTGCATATTTTGTCGCTGTATCATCGTTTAATTAATGATGCTGATTTCAAAATGCAGCCAAGAGTGTTTATTTTTGCTTCAAAAGCGGCGCCAGGATATGAGCTAGCTAAAGAAATTATCTTTACAATTAATAAGGTAGCAGAAAAGATTAACAATGATCCGCGAATCGGTGATACCTTAAAAGTAGTATTTATGCCTGACTACCGAGTCAGTTTAGCTGAGATCATTATCCCTGCTGCAGATGTTTCCGAACAGATTTCAACAGCAGGTAAAGAAGCTTCGGGTACCGGTAATATGAAGATGGCTCTGAATGGTGCGTTAACGATTGGCACGATGGATGGTGCTAACGTTGAGATCCGTGAAGAAGTCGGTGATGACAACATTTTTATCTTTGGTCTTAATGTAGATGAAGTGCAAGCACTGCAGGCGCAAGGTTATAACCCTTACGATTATTATAACTCAGACAGATTACTGTGTGCGTCGTTAGATTTATTACTGGGTGATGAATTTACCCCAGGTCAACCAGGTTTACTGAATGCAACTCGTCATAGTTTGTTAGAAGGCGGTGATCCGTATCTGGCATTGGCTGATTTCGCCGATTATGTGCAAGCACAAGCACGCATTGATAAACAGTATTGTGACTCGCAAGGTTGGGCAAAAATGGCAATTTTAAATACAGCACGTAATGGTAAGTTCAGCTCTGATCGTAGTATTCGTGATTATGCTAACAACATTTGGCAACTAAACGCGGTTAGCCGTTAAGTATTCATGGAGGATAAAATGGAACAAAGTAATGTGCTGAAACAAGTTGCTGAACAAGCGGGTATCGCAGATAGCTATACCAATGCTTGGGGTAATAGTGAAGTGGTTTCCGATGACACGCTAACGCGCCTATTAGCTGCGCTAGGTTATGACACTGAATCTGAACAAACGCTAGTGGCGTCGGCAGATAAAAAACACCAAGCGCCAATTTTAGCCGCGGTAAAAGTCGTTAAAGACGGCGAACCCATTCATATTGAGCTGAATTTGGGGCAAAGCGCTAGAGTCAGTGATTTTAGCTGGCAGTTAACCACGGAACAAGGTGAGGTTGTTGAGGGTTATCTGCAATCGCAAATTGTCACCGATACGCGTGATAAAGGTGGGGTTCTGATCTTTTCTTTACCCAATGATCTAGCGCTGGGTTATCACCAATTACAGGTATTGCGCCGCCGTCGTAAATCGCCTTATCAAATGACTCTTATCGTAGCGCCTAAAGCTTGTTACAAACAGCCCGCGATTGAACAAGGCAATAAGTCTTGGGGCCCTAGTGTGCAGTTGTATACCCTAAAAACCGAGCATAACTGGGGTATCGGTGATTTTGGCGATCTGAAACAGTTGGTTGCAGATATTGCCGCGCGTGGTGGTGATTTTGTTGGCTTAAACCCAATTCATTCTTTATTCCCTGCGAATCCAGAGGGTGCGAGCCCATACAGCCCATCATCGCGTCGCTGGTTGAATCTGCTATACATAGACGTGTCTGCGGTACCTGAATTTGCCTTATGCTCAGCTGCCCAACAACGTGTTGGTAGCAGTGAGTTCCAGCAAGCTTTACATGCTGTTCGTGCCACCGAATGGGTGGATTACAGTGAAGTATCACGTTTAAAAATGAACGTGTTACCGCTGTTATTTACTGAGTTTCAACAACGTCATTTAGCGACAAACAGCCAGCGAGCGCAAGATTTCGCAGCGTTTGTGGCGAAAGGTGGAGATAGTTTATTACATCAAGCAAGCTTCGATGCGCTGCACCAAGAGTTACATGATAAAGATGATAGCGTCTGGGGCTGGCAAGTATTCCCTGCTGAGTTGCGCGATATCAACAGTGATGCGGTACAAGCCTTTATTAAACAAAATCAACCTGCAATTCAACGTTATATGTACTTACAGTGGGTTGCCGATGAACAGATAGCCGACGTTCAAAAATTTGCTTTGGCACAAGGCATGAGCATGGGCCTTTATCGTGATCTTGCAGTTGGGGTTGCCGATAGTGGCGCTGAAGTGTGGGCCGATGACGGTACTTTGTGTCAAGATGTTAGCATTGGCGCACCACCGGATGTATTAGGGCCTTTAGGACAGAACTGGGGTTTGCCGCCGCTTAATCCAGCGCAGTTAAAAGCCACGGGTTATGATGCCTTTATTCAGTTATTACGTGCCAACATGCAACATTGCGGTGCCTTGCGTATCGATCATGTATTAGGGCTATTGCGCCTGTGGTGGATACCAAAAGGTGAAAATGCCACATCTGGTGCTTATATGTATTATCCAGTACAGGATATGCTGGCTATTTTGGCGCTAGAAAGTCAGCGCCATCAGTGTGCTGTGATTGGTGAGGACCTTGGCACTGTACCTGATGAAATCGTCAGCTTGTTAAGTGATGCCGGTATTCATTCTTACAAAGTTTTCTTTTTTGAAACAGCGGAAGATGGCGGCTATTTCTCACCAGCCCATTATCAACCGCAGTCAATGGCGACTTTATGTACCCATGACATGCCGACATTACGTGGATTCTGGCATTGTGAAGATCTTAAATTAGGTCAAACTATAGGCCTGTACCCAGACCAATCACAGCTAAATGGTTTGTTTGATGATCGCAGTAAGTCGAAACAAGAAATCCTCAATAGTGTTTCGTGGCACGGTAAATTGGCGGAGTCGGTTGGTCGCAATGCCGATTATGTGCCTATGGACCAGGCGCTGAGCAACAGCTTACAATTACATTTAGCCGCAGGTTCAAGTAGCTTGTTGAGCTTACAGCTCGAAGATTGGCTAGCCATGGATAAGCCCGTTAACGTACCGGGAACGGTTGATGAATACCCGAACTGGCGTCGTAAACTATCAGCTACATTAGATGATATGTTTAACTGCCCGAACGTTAACTATTTAGCTGCAGAGCTGACTGCTGCACGTGCTAAAGCCAGCGAATGTGCTGAGGACCATGCTTAATTTGTGATAAGTTAAGCGCATAGCTAAGTAAATAACTAAGTAGATCGTATAAGTTTAAATAAAACAAGGAGCCTGGTTTGCCAGTCTCCTTGTTTTGCTTCAATGCAGAAGAAGGATATTTTAATGCAGGCAACTTCAAAAGCAGTGCCCACTGTTCTAGTTAACAGTGTCGTAGCACAGGCTAATGTGGCCGTGATCCACAATCTTGAGCAATACCCAGGTTTAATGCCAAGCATGGAAACCTTGCATACCCCAAAATTAATGCACAAAGAGATGGGAGCGCAGTGTATTAGCTTCATGCATGACGGTCAGTATGTTTCGGGTGTGCGATTTCTGGTGTTTGCACCGCATGCCAGTAAAGTCAGTGTGATTGGTGATTTTAATGATTGGAATACTAACGACCATGCATTGCGTCAATTGGACGCTGGGCTATGGGGGGTATTCATTGCTAACTTAAACCTTGGAGAGCGTTATAAATTTGCCATTGTTGATAGCGCAGGGAAAAGCTTGCCACATAAAGCTGATCCATGGGGAGCACATGCTGAACAGTATCCGTCGTTTGCATCCTTGGTGTATGAACATGATAACTATCAATGGCAAGATGACACATGGCAACAACGTGCTGTCACCGAAAAACACAAACAAGCATTATCATTTTATGAGCTCCATGTCGGTTCTTGGCTGCGTGATGAACACGATGAGTTTTTAAATTATCGCCAATTAGCGGAAAAGCTGATCCCGTATCTGCAAAACATGCATTACACCCATGTTGAATTGATGCCAATTTCAGAGCATCCATTCTATGGTTCTTGGGGTTATCAGCCGATTGGCATGTTTGCCCCGACCAGTCGTTTTGGCAATCCTGATGACTTTAAGTTTTTTGTCGACCAGTGCCACCAAGCTGGTATCGGCGTGATTATCGATTGGGTACCTGCACACTTCCCCGAAGATGACCATGGTTTAGCTAATTTTGATGGCACGGCGTTATTTAATGATCCAGACCCGAAACGTGGTTGGCATCAAGATTGGCACAGTTATATTTATGACTGCGGTAAAGACCATGTGCAACGATTTTTAGTATCGAATAGTTTGTATTGGTTAGAGCAGTTTCATGTCGATGGTATTCGCGTTGATGCCGTTGCGTCTATGTTGTATCTCGATTATTCACGTAATGATGGCGAGTGGATCCCTAACTGCGATGGCGGTAACCATAATTACGATACCATCAAGGTATTAAAATGGATGAATGAAGAGGTTTACAGCCACTTTCCTAATGCCATGACGATTGCTGAAGAATCGACTGCATACCCAGGGGTATCGAAACCGACTTTCTTAGGTGGTTTAGGCTTTGGTTTTAAATGGAATATGGGCTGGATGCACGATAGTTTGAACTATATGCAGGAAGAACCTATTAACCGTCAATACCATCACGATACCATCACGTTCCCGTTAGTTTATGCATTTAGTGAAAACTATGTATTAGCCTTATCCCATGATGAAGTGGTTTATGGTAAAGGTTCTTTACTGGGTAAAATGCCCGGCGATGAATGGCAAAAATTTGCTAATTTACGTGCTTATACTGGTTATATGTATGGCCAACCGGGCAAAAAGCTTAATTTCATGGGGGCTGAATTAGCCCAGTCGCGAGAGTGGAACCATGATGGGCAACTGGATTGGGACTTGTTACAACATGCCAACAATGCCGGTGTACAACAACTCACTGCAGATTTAAATAAACTGTATCAGGCGGAACCAGCACTGTATCAACTTGATTGTGAACCAGCCGGTTTTGAATGGCGCTTACAAGATAACAAAACCGAAAGTGTGTTAGCCCATGAACGTATTAGTGAGAGTGGCGAGCGAATTTTGGTGATCAGTAACTTTACGCCAATTCCACGAGAGAACTTCCGTCTCGGTGTGCCGAATGCTGGTCGTTATGAACTGCTATTAAATACCGATGCTGAACTTTATGCAGGCAGTAATTACCCTGTGGTCAGCAGTGCTGATAGTGAGAAAGTACAGAGCCAGGGACTTAGCGATTCAGTGCGGTTAACGCTGCCGCCTTTATCGACGGTGTTTTATCGCTGGCACAAAGTGATTTAATAAAAAATACGACATAGTGCACGGGAATACCTATTAAGGGTTGCTTACTTGTTGTCTGGGTGTAAGTTGATGAGATTAATAGCAAAAGCTTTTAATCTCACAACATGGATGACCTTTTAAATGCTGATTTTCATTATTTGTATTGCACTATTGCTGCTCGCTTACAAGTTTTACAGTCCCTTTGTAGAACGCCAAGCAGGTATCGACCCTCTCGCAAAAACACCCCAAGCTCGCTTTGAAGATGGCGTGGACTATGTTCCCGTTCACCCCGTTAAAGCCTTTCTTATTCAATTTCTAAATATTGCCGGTGTAGGTCCTATTTTTGGCCCTATTTTAGGCGCGTTATATGGTCCTATTGCATTAGTTTGGATTGTATTGGGCAATATTATTGGTGGTGCAGTACATGATTATTATTCTGGTGTACTAAGCATTAAAGAAGATGGTAAAAGTTTACCGGAAATTGCCGGGCATTATTTTAATGTTTACTTTAAAGGGGTGATGCTTGTTTTTACTGCGATGCTGCTATTTTTTGTTGGTGTCGTCTTTATTATGAGTCCGGCAGGGCTGTTAAGTAATTTAGCTTATTTTGAAGATACATTCTTAGCGAATAATGTTTTTTGGGTATTAGTGATCTTAGCTTATTATTTCTTAGCAACCATGTTACCGATTGATAAAATTATTACTAAATTGTATCCGCTATTTGGTTTGCTAATGATTGTGATGACATTATCTATGGCTGTTGCATTAGTATTTAGTGCACCACAGTTACCTGAAATGGGTGATATATTCGCGTATTTCGATCACAGTCACTACAACAATGACTTGTTAGAACCGAACCCAGATGGGCTACCTGTTTGGCCGTTACTATTTGTGACGATCACTTGTGGTGCAATCAGTGGTTTCCATTCAACGCAAGCACCGATTATGGCTCGTTGTTTGACTAATGAGAAATATGTTCGCCCAGTATATTATGGTGCGATGATGTGTGAAGGTATTGTTGCTTGTGTATGGGCATTAGCGGGTATAGCCGCATTCCCAGGTGGTTATGTTGAACTAAAAAGTGTCTTAGATGCGGGCGGTCCAGGCTTAGTTGTGAATCAAGTCGCTTCAACCTATCTTGGCGCTGCTGGTGGTATTATGGCGATTATTGCGGTAGCTATTTTCCCGATCACCTCGGGTGATACGGCATTCCGTTCTTTGCGTTTAACGATTATTGATGCATTCAAAATTCCACAAAGCATGCGTAATCGGTTATTGGTTGCATTACCAATCCTCGTTATTGCTTACTTCATGACTAAAATCGATTTCTCACTGATTTGGCGTTATTTTGCATTCTCAAATATGCTACTTTCGACCAGTGTATTATGGTTAGCGACTAAGTATTTATTTGATCGCGGCGCTTTCCATTGGATTGTTAGTTTACCTGCTGTTGTGGGTACAAGTATCACGGTATCGTATATTGTGACAGCTGGTATTGGACTTGGTTTACCACACGAAGTGAGTCAACCTGTGGGTATTGCGGTCGGCGTAATCGGACTTGTTGGATTAGTATTGATACACTCTAAACGTAAACCAGCGATAACTAACTAAGCATCAGTCTACTGGTTAACGATAAAGGCTGCATTGTGCAGCCTTTATTTTTTTAGGGAAAGTATTTTCTCGCGTATTCAGCTGATTTAGCAAATAAAAATAGTGATGGAATGACAACAACAAAGCCTAAAGCAAACATTAAATTATGATTTTCTAATAACTCGTAGGTTGAGTAAGCAGCAATACACAGCAATAACGCAATATGTAATTTGTGGAGTTTTGGATTGTTTATTGAAAATTTGCAGTACTCTCTAATCATAATCTCATCTTATAAATCCGTTTATATATTTAGAATTATACATAACACCATATATGTTTAAGTGTATGTGATCACATCAATGAGTAAATATGTATTTCGGAGTAGTGTTTATTTAGCTTTATCACCTAAGTAAGTTGCTAATTCTAAATTTCTCGCAGATCGATGAGCGACTTAAAGTAAATCTCTTAATGTTTCTCTAAGCCGTTTGTTAGCAGGATTATTGTTGGGCTTTTTGGGGGGAAAAGCTAGATTAATGATGATGATAAATTTAGCCCAGATCAATGTTTATATGGATTTAACTCTTTGATTTACTTTTACCTGAGTACGGATATGGATCTTATGGTTTTCTCTTCTAGTCTTAATTAAATATTGGCAATAAACAACCGCCTGTTCTGGTGGTTATTAATAACCATGTAAGCGCAGGAGCATAAGCGATGAACATTACCTTTCTCGGCGGCACTGAAACGGTGACGGGTTCAAAGTACTTTGTGGAATCTGGCAAAACTAAAATTTTAGTCGACTGTGGTCTGTATCAGGGTTACAAATGGTTGCGAGAACGTAATCGTGAGCCGCTACCATTAGATATTCAATCCCTCGATGCCATCGTACTTACTCACGCTCACTTAGATCATTCTGGTTTTATTCCTGCATTATATAAACAAGGTTACCGAGGGCCTATTTATGCACATGCTGCGACGATTAGCTTGTGCAGTATTCTGCTACCAGATAGCGGTAAGATCCAAGAAGAAGACGCCCGTTATTTTCGTAAATATAAAATCAGTAAACATCAATCACCTGAACCTTTGTATGACAAGGGCACTGCCGAGGCAAGCTTAGCTTTATTTAAAGCTGTGCCATTTGACCTGGCTTTTACAATTGGCGATATTACGGTGAAATTGCAGAGTGCAGGACATATTCTCGGGGCTGCGAGTATTATTTTAGAGGCCGAAGGTAAGCGTGTTGGTTTTTCTGGCGATGTCGGTCAGCCTAATGATGTCATCATGTATCCGCCTAAATCGTTACCAGAGCTTGATCTATTAATGCTTGAATCTACTTATGGTAACCGTTTGCACGGTAAGGACGATCCGTATAAACAATTAGCTAAGGTGGTTAACGCCACAGCGAAAAAAGGCGGAGCATTACTAATTCCCAGTTTTGCTGTGGGTAGAACCGAAGCGATCCAACATATGCTAGCGACGTTGATCGCCGAGGAACGTATACCTAAGTTACCCATTTATCTTGATAGTCCCATGGCGATCAGTGTGTTTGATATTTACTGTCAGTTTGATGAATTGCACAGGTTAAACCGCTCACAATGCCATGAGATGACTAACTTAGTTAAGTTTACTCGTGATGTAGAAGAGTCTAAGTTACTGCACGATATTATTATGCCGCATATTATTATTGCTGGTAGTGGCATGGCTACTGGCGGGCGTATTATCCATCATATGAAACGGCTGATTGGCGATCACCGAACTACGGTATTGTTTATTGGTTATGCTAGCGGAGGTACCCGAGGGGCAAAAATGTTAGCGGGTTGTGAGAGTATTAAAATTCATGGCCAATGGCTACCGATAAAAGCCGATATCGAGGTATTGCATGGTTTATCTGGGCATGGTGATTATGTTGATTTAACCAATTGGCTGCAATCGTCAAAATTAACTAAAAATACCCAGATCCAGTTAGTGCATGGGGATCCTGATGCCAGTGAAGCGATGCGTGATCATCTTCGTCAACATACTCATTTTAACGTGGAAGTCGCGAGTTACCATAAAATTTTACGACTTTAGTAAATCCACGTTGGAATGAAGAATACTCATTGTTTCTGATGGCACCATTAAATCATTATTCCATCTTCACCGCTCTAAATCTGGCAACTCGCCGCTACGTAGGATCTAGAAATGGCAAAGGCGAAACGAGTACCCCTGTTGGTAGCTATTCCAGACGAGGCTACTACTATAATTGCCAGTATGACGTTTAAGCTCTGGGGAGGTTTTATTTTGACTTAAACCTAGCATCTATTGTGAGTTGAGTCGCTGTTTATATGTTTCAAAAGGATTTTGGAGGATAATGTGATAACTAAGAAAAAAATTCTAGTCATTGATGACTCAACTTTTAGCATATCTTTAATACGTTGGATGCTCAACACTGCCGGTGTTTCGAATGATTTTATTTATAGTACGACTGACAGTCTAAAAGCCATCCGTTTATTGTCTCAGTATCGCTATGATGTGGTTATTTGCGATTACAACATGAACCATCACATTGATGGCGCACTTATTTTTGATGAAGTAAAGCAGCGTAAGTTAATTGCACGGAATACGGTGTTTATTTGTGTTACTGGTGATAGCTCGGTTTCTGTTGTCACTCATTTTATTGAATTAGAACCTGATGATTATTTGCTTAAACCTTTTTGTTCACAAGAGTTTATTCATCGGATTGAAGTCGTGTTAGCGCGTAAAGCCGTGATTGCCCCGTTATTATCGGCAATGGACAATCAAGATTATCAATTAGTATTAAATTTATGTGATGATTATCGCGTCAGTGATCCGCAGTATGCCAGTTATATTAATCGTATTTATGGTGATTGCTTATTACGTTTAAAACGGCATGATGAAGCCTTAGCATTTTATCAAAAGTCCTGTGAAGAAACGGACTCTATCTGGTCTGAAATAGGCTTAGGCCAGACATATCAATCGCTTGGTGATCTGGATAAGGCCGAGAATATTTTCAAAAACATATTAACAAAGCATCCGCGTCAACCTGTCGCTCGTCAAAGTCTTGCTGGTTGTATGATGACAAGGGATAAATTACCGGATGCTATTCATGAATTTAACATCGCACATAAAGTGAACCCCGCAAATCCACATCGAGAACTCATACTTGCCAACTTATATACGGCACTGCAGCAGCATGATAAAGCGGCGACTGGATTTCAACGTTTTATTACCAAAGTTGAAGAAACTAGCCGTTATAGCTACGGTGTTGCGATGAATACTTACGTATCACTTTTACTTGCTAGTTTGTATACCGAAGTCGCTCTAGATCATGATGAGTTGGTGAATCAAGCACAGTATAAGATTCAGAATTTTAGTGCTAAGGCAGAAGGGGACAGTATCGCAGAGTTTAATTTATTAATAGGGCTTGGGATCCTCGCTTATATCAATGGCGATATCAAAAGTGCATTGATAGTGGTACATAAGCTGAATACTGCAGGCAATCCCGCCGTGGACTTTTACACAGAATTGAATATTACCAGGCTATATGGATTATGTGGGATCCCCGAACTGTATGAAACGTCGGTGTTACGTGCGCAGGAACTGTGTAAAAACACCAATGATGATACCTTAATGTTAAGTCAGGTTAAGATGTTAGATGGTGCAAAGGTTGAAATTCAGCAACGTTTAGAGGAAGGCAAAATACTGACGGAAAAAGCACAGCAGCATCGTCAAGATAATGCGGCTAATCAAGCTATCTATTATGCTTACCAAGCTTTCCAGCGGGTCCCTTTTCATTATAATAATTGTCGTTTGATTATTGAATTAACTGCGCTTGCGACCCCTTCGGAATCGCAATCGGAAACCAGTATCCATGAGCGTGAAAGTGTGCTCAAATCCTGTGATTGGATCTACGAAAATGATAATCGCCCGACAACAGAGCAAAAACGTCGCACACATGAGCTGTTTCATTTAGCAATCGGGAAGGTTAGCCAGAGGGAGCAAGTTCATGGCTAATATTGGCTTGTTTGTGTTATCCCTTTTGGGCTTTGCTTAAACGCACTAGACCCGCGTTTTTATTGATTAAATCTTTGAAGAAAGGATTACTGAATAGCACTTGTAAGTTACCTTTATAGAAGTTAATTATTGATGCGGTTGGATAGGGTTCAAAGTGTAAATCTTGGAAGAAGGAAGCAATTGCGGGAACTCGAATTGGAATTATAGCCGAGGCAAACCACTTGCTTAACTCTAAGGTCATAGTAATTGCGATCATGCTATCAATAAAACAAAATGATACTAGCAAGCCGGCTTTATTCGAAACATAATGGCCAATGATAGTGTTTTCACTCATGAATAAATCTACACTGTAATGTGAGGGGGGAAATACAGCCATTGTATCTGTCAGTGCTTCATTGTAAGCAATTAAATGACCTTGTTTTACAATGCTTTTTTGTGTCTCTGTTAAATCACAAAAGTTGACGCGAGTAATGCGTGATACAGTCATAGGATAACAAGAGGGGCGATGACCAAGGTCGATCATTTTAGATCTGTCCATCAGTTTTTGTTCAGGTTCGTTCATCTCATATTTTACTGCGAAAAAACGAGCAATGGCGATACGCCGAAGAAATGAGGGTTCTCGTTTTCCATTTTCCCATAGCGACAAGGTCGTTTGCGTAATATCGCTAAATTCTTTATGCGCGCTGGCTAATTGTGCGATAAAATCAAGCTGCGATAGTTTATGCGCTTTGCGTGTTTTACTTAACTTATTCCCGAACCCTTCTTTTTTAAACATCAATTATCCTTTCTATGAGATCACGTTAAGTCTATCGCTAGATGGCGTGCTAGGAAGGGAATACTATCGTATCGCAGTATTAAAAGTAATGTGATCTTTGAATCAAATTACTAAAAATATCTGGTGTTATTGTTTTGAATACGTGAGGCTAGGCTTCTATTTTGGGTTGTTTTATATATAATAACTACGAAATATCCTTGTAGCTCAACTGGATAGAGCATGGTTAACCCCATAATATTACCATTTAATTTGTTTTTTATTATTTAAGATTAAATCAATTACTTATTATGTGGTAGTGTTACTACTTAATTAAATAGCAGTTACCACTTCGGTACTGAGTTACCGGTTTGAGTCTGCTGTATGCTAGTGTATCGTCCCCTTAGTTCAGCTGGATAGAACAAGGACCTCCTAAGTCTTAGACGTGAGTTCGAATCTCGCAGGGGATACCATATTAATGACAGCAAGCACTAACCGACAAATCACTTACAATGTCATAATTTTACCTTGTAACATGAGTCAATGCAGATTGTAATGCTTGCTCTCTAGACGTGTAGTGATTGTCATTTTGGATCAAATTTAGAACGTTCAACTTATCTAATCGCTCACGTGTATCGATATTAGGGCATAACAACAACACCTCACAATTAGCATCTAATGCATCTTTTATCGCATTTTCTAGTGCAAGTCCCACTGTTACGTCGATCATGGGTACATCGCTTAAGTCTAATATCATCACTTGATAATCTGCAATACTGGAATGCTGGCGAGATATCGCTTTTGATACGCTAAATATCATCGGCCCAGATAAGTAGAAAAATAAGACTTTGCCATTGGATTTATCTAATAGCGCTCGTTCACGTGCGGTCAACGGCACATCGTTATCAGTATCACTAATCGCTTTAACTTGGCGTGCTTGGGCTCGGCTTAATTGCTCAATGATGATAATATTGGAAATAAATACCCCAAGACCAACAGCGACAATTAAATCGACAAATACGGTGAGGAACATTACCCCGTACATGATAAACATGCCTTGGAGACTGATCTTGTGCGCGCGTTGAATGAAGCTCCAATCTAAAATATTAAAACCCACATACACAGCGATACCTGCTAAGACGGCCATCGGGATAGGTTCTGTTAATCCGCCTGCAACTAATACCACCAGTGCTAACATTAGTGCTCTAACCATGCCTGAAAGCGGTGAGCGTGCGCCAACCTGTATGTTTGTTACTGTGCCCATGGTTGCGCCAGCACCCGGTAGTGCACCGAATAAACCTGAGAGCATATTGGCAATACCTTGGCCGCGCAGTTCTTTATCTGAATCATGTTCTTTACGTGTTAACGAGTCACCAATAACAGCGGTTAACAAGGTATCAATACAACCTAAGGTGCCAAGTACTAAGGCATCGATAACCATGGTTGTGAGCATTTCGGCATTAAAATGGGGTAATAC